>QWCH01004008.1_pt1 | contig 14167 bp, 8 predicted proteins | sample 1972671 | NCBI WGS metagenome assembly QWCH01 (sample SAMN09866713, study PRJNA288562) | Human gut metagenome isolate term3_stool, whole genome shotgun sequencing... | isolation source: gut | host: Homo sapiens | place: USA: California | reverse complement strand
ATGGCACATCCGAGCCGTCATCAAGTGAGGAATCACTCTGCTGATCGGCGAAAGACGTTCCGATCGGCGGACGCTCATGAATGCCGATCATCAGATCCTCGGCATTGCCTTGCCGTACGAAGCCTCCACCGATGGAATACCAGACCTGTTCGTCAACAAGATTGTTCTGCTGGTCAAATGCCTGGAAACGCATGCCATTAGGGTGCGCGGCCAAGCGATGCCACACGTCCATCACCACATCATGCGCATAGTCGAAATCGATGCGATGCTTACCAGCCAGCAGCAGTTCCCCACTCGACTCGCATTCATGACGAATGATGTTCACATGGTCCGTATCGACGGTTTGCGGCATGTTACCTTCCAGACCTGCCACAGTCGCGCGATCGGTACCGTGCCCCAAACCCGTCAACGCAAGAGATCCATACAGTACCGTACGCACGCGTCTCACACGGCCAAGCGTTCCCGTATGTTCAAGCGATTCGACAAATTTGCATGCCGCCACCATCGGACCAACAGTATGTGAGGAACTTGGTCCAACGCCTATCTTGAACATTTCGAGAATACTGAACATACCAATCGTCGCCTTGCTTCTCAGGTGCCTTGCTCAGGCTGCATACAATGCACGGAACATGAGAATCATAATGATCAAACCAATGATGGCGGCCGTAACTTCCACCACCAGCATGATAATGGCCGTGGTTTTACGATTGCCGAGTTTAACGTCAAGTAACTTGGCGAACAGGAAGGCGACGAAACCAAGCGCTGCGCCATTCAACGCAATCGCACCAATCTGGCCATTGGTGAGCACACTCTCCCCCACCATGGCAAGCACGGAATTGATGGTGGCGGAGAACACCAGCAGGCTCCACGCACCGTAACCGATAAGTCCAACAATCGCATATGCGAACGGTCGGAACCGTTCACGCATTTTGAGCGTGAACGATTCGGCGCACCACAGCAGCGCAAAGCCCACAACGAACGTGAACGCCACTGCCATGAACACCGCTTCCATAGCCCATGGGATCAACGCCAACGACGCCTTCAACAACGAGAAATACAGCGGAGAACAAGCCAGTTCGCCCACAGCCAAAACTCCTGCGACGATAATCGCTTGGGAGAGCATCAGCGGAATTTCCGTATCGGGCTGTTCGATTACTGGCTTGATATCTTTCGACGTCATACTTTTTCCGTTCCAGTCGGCTACTTGGGGTTATCAATGCCGCCAGTGTAATAACGGATTGTTTCGTACGTGCTATCCAGCAATATTTCACAACGTCATTCGGTGCCGCCAGCGGGAATCGAACCCGCAATCCGAAGAGACCGATTTTAAGTCGGTTGCGTATACCAGTTTCGCCATGGCGGCAAGGCATCGAACAAGCCGACGCCCAAGTCATTATGCCACGTTAACGTTCGGCAAGCAATCGCGTGCCGTAATCCAACACAATGCCATCAAGCAAACCGTGTTCGCTGGCCATGAAGGAGTCGATATGCTGACCATGGTCGGCATAGGCCGCTTCGCTGACTTTGGCGAGCACACGATTCCACACCAGTGCACCGCCACCGACCACGTCAACACGACCCGGGTGAATGGTTTTGTAGGTCAGGCGCTCTTCGCGCGGCATCGTAAGGAACTTGTTATCGACCGCATAAGCGTCTTCCAGCGAGCAGCTGGCACCATCCACCGCGGAATGGTCGTATTCGGTCAATCCCATGGCCAGAGCGGTCATGGTAGTCACTGTGCCAGACACGCCGATGATAGTGCGGGTTTTGCCTGCAGGAACCGTTTTGAACGCTTCATCGATATGCTCGTCGATGTCGGCAATGGCCTCTTGAATCTGCGCTTCGGTAGGCGGATCGTTCTTCAAGTGGCGTTCGGTCATACGCACCGAGCCAATGTTCATGGAGAACGCGGCCTGCACCTGCGTGTTCGGATGGCTTACACCATCGCCGCCAAGCACCAATTCCGTAGAGCCGCCACCCAAATCAACCACCAAATACGGAGCTTCGACGTCGCGACGAACCACGCTCGTGGCACCAAGGAAGCTTAGATCAGCCTCTTCCGTACCGGGAATGACTTCCGGACGCACGCCGAGGATCTGCTCGATAGTGTCTTCGAATTCCTCACGGTTCTCAGCATCACGAGTGGCCGAAGTGGCAACGAAACGAATGCCATCCACCGGATGCTTTTTCAGCACCTCGGCGAATTCGCGGGCAGCGGCGTAGGCACGTTCCAATGCCTCATCGGCGAAACGATGCGTCTTATCAACATCCTGACCGAGGCGAATCACACGAAGAATACGCGGAACAATATCTTCAACGCCGTCTTCGCTGACTCGGGAGACCTTCAGACGAATCGAGTTCGTACCGCAATCAATGCCGGCAACAGTAACGGATTTCATTGCTTCTTCTTTCTGTCTGAATATGGTTCAGTCTTCGTTTTCCACCGTGCAACGGCATACATTGGGGTCGAATTCATGACGAATCGCCTCCAATGCCATGTCTCCGATCGGATTGGCGCCCTCGCCCATCACCAGCGTTTGCGCCAGCAAGGCGTGCAGACACTTGATGCGAACAGGCATGCCGCCGGCACTGGTGCCTTCGATATGCTCTTCGCTGTCTTCCATAGCAACGGCGATTTCATGCCGGAACGCCAAATACAGTTCGTGCGCACGCTCGTAGGCGGCTTTCAGATCGTCATCTTCAGCCAAAAGATCGTTGTACTCCTTCATCTTGCCTTCGGCTTCGATGTGGGAGATGGCTTTCACCGCTTCCGGGCCAGTCAAATAGCAAGTGGTAGGGAAAGGCACACCTCCCGGCAGCAGCGGACGCGTGACCACAGCCAAAGGCCTGCCGCACACGCAACGTGCTCCGACAGCCACCATGCCACGCGGGTAACGACCCAGCTGACGCTCGACCACAGCAATATCATGCTCGGTGGCAGGCTGGTCGAGAACCTTCTTCGCCAAGGTTTTGGCCTGTTCGCTGATTGTCATACCCTGTGTCACTCCTGCTGATCTCCTGATTGCTGTTGGTTGTTGTCTTGTGAAGTCTGCTGCTGGCCACCGGATTCCTGGCTTGTTCCATTCGCATCCGATTCACCGGTTGACGTACTTTCGGACGTTTCCCTCGATTTCACCTCATCCGATTGGTCGGCCTGTTTGAACGAATACGCCATTTCCTTGTACCAAGGCAGTACGGTTTTCTGTGATTCGTCCGTCGTCTTCTTATCTTCTGTGGTTTCGCCGGTTACCGCTTCGGGATGTTCCACACGAATCGCCTGTTCTCCCGGAAACACGAATCCCAGACGATCCCTTGCCTGCGCCGTAACGTAGGCTTTGTCATCCCAACGCGCAATGTCGTTTTCCAGTTCCTGCTTTTGCGCTATCAGCGCAGCTTCCTGCTTCTTCAAGCCATTCAATTCAGCCATATTCAGCGCATAGGTATGGAACGTCGACGCCAGCTGGATGGATCCCAAAGCCACGATAAATACCGCCACAAAGAACGCGATGGGGCCAGCGCTGCCCCTTCTGGATGCTTTCTTGCGTGACTTTGAACTCATAGCAATGAAAATACCCGCCGCGTTCGACGAGGAACACGACGGGCACTCTACATCAGCGCATATTCGATGCGCTTACGCTCACTTGGCGATGTACTTCTTGCAGGCCTTGAAAGCGCTGTAGCCAGCATACTGAGCGGTGGAGCCGAGCTCCTCCTCGATCTCGAGCAGGCGGTTGTACTTGGCAATACGCTCGCCACGAGCCGGAGCACCGGTCTTGATCTGGCCGGTGTTCTTTGCCACAGCCAAGTCGGAGATGGTGGTGTCCGGGGTCTCGCCGGAACGGTGGGAAACCATGGAGGTGAAGCCGTTCTTGGTGGCCAGCTCGATGGCGTCGAGGGTCTCGGTGACGGTACCGATCTGGTTCAGCTTGACCAGCAGGGAGTTGGCGGCGCCGAGCTCGATGCCCTTAGCCAGACGTGCCGGGTTGGTGACCAGCAGGTCGTCGCCGACGAACTGCAGACGATCGCCGAGCTTGGCGGTGATGGCAGCCCAGTCTTCCCAGCCTTCTTCCTGGAACGGATCCTCAATGGAGACGATCGGGTACTCGTTGATGAGGTTCTCGTAGAAGTCGAGCATGTAGCCGGCTTCACGATCGTCGCCTTCGAAGTGGTACTTGCCGGTCTCCTTGTTGTAGAACTCGGAGGAAGCCACGTCGAGGGAGATGCCGATCTGCTTGCCCGGCTCGTAGCCGGCGGCGGAGATGGCGTCCATGATGTAGTTCAGGGAGTCCTTGTTGGACTTCATCTTCGGAGCGAAGCCACCCTCGTCGCCGAGGCCAGTGGCCAGGCCTTCCTTCTTCAGGACGTTCTTCAGGGTGTGGTAGACCTCAACGCCTGCACGCAGAGCCTCGCTGTAGGTGTCGAAGCCGTACGGGGAGATCATGTACTCCTGAATGTCGGTGGCGAAGTCAGCGTGAGCGCCACCGTTCATGATGTTCATGTTCGGAACCGGCAGGATGTGGCCGTTGGTGCCGCCGATGTAGCGGTACAGCGGCTGGCCCGCGGACTCAGCGGAGGCGTACAGAGCAGCCAGGGACACGCCGAGGATGGCGTTGGCGCCCAGACGACCCTTGTTCGGGGTGCCGTCGAGCTCGATCATGACCTCATCGAGAGCGCGCTGGTCGGAAGCATCCATGCCGATGACCTTCGGAGCGATCTCTTCGTTCACGGCCTTGACGGCATTGAGAACACCCTTGCCCTGATACACGGACTTGTCGCCATCGCGACGCTCCCAAGCCTCAGCTTCACCGGTGGAAGCACCGGACGGAACGAGGCCCAGGCCCTGAGCACCGTCTTCGGTGTCGAGAACGACCTCAACGGTCGGGTTGCCGCGGGAATCGAGAATCTGACGCGCGTAAACGCTTTCAATTACTGCCACAACTACTCCTTATAAACGTTAGGTTGTGATGACATTGCCTAGAATAGTGCGTTTTGTGGACGTATGGCAAACTTATCCGACACGATTTGTGTGAACGCTCACACAAATCGTGTCGGATGCGTCTGGAACTTCACCTGCTATTTCTTTGGCGTTGGCTTCCAGTCAAGGTCATCCAGCAATTGGTTCGTCCAACCAACGATTTCATCAGAGCTCATTGGACCAGATCCCAGCGAACCTGCGAACGGCGCGGGAATCAGGTACGTTTTAGTCATCGGACGGTATTGAATGCCCTTGTAGATTCTGGCCATGCGCATTTGCACGGATTCTCGTGGCTCGAATTTGGCGACACGAACGTTACGGCCTTGCCCGATGATTTCGGTAATGCCCAACTTCCTTGCCTTGAACCGAAGTCTCGCCACATCGAACAGCGCCTCGAAATCGACCGGAGGCTTGCCGTAACGATCCGTAAGCTCATCACGCAACTCGTCAAGATCGGCTTCCGTACGAGCACCCGCCAACTTGCGGTAGGCTTCCAATCGCAATTTGTCGGAATCGATGTAGCTGACGGGAATGGACGCTTCGATCGGCAGATCGATGGTGACAGCAACCGATTCCGTACGTTCCGGTTCCTTGTACTGCTCGACGGCCTCGGACACCATGCGCACATACAGATCGAAACCAACACCCTCGATATGCCCGCTCTGCTCGTCGCCCAGCAGATTGCCGGTGCCACGCAGCTCAAGATCCTTCATCGCCACGTCAAAACCTGAACCGAGCGCAGTGTTCTGCGCGATGGTGGCCAGTCGGTCATGCGACTGCTGGGTCATCGGCTTGGTTGGATCATATAGGAAGTACGCGTAGGCACGCTCACGGCCTCGCCCGACACGACCACGCAACTGATGAAGCTGGCTTAGGCCGAAACGGTCGGCATGATCGACGATCAACGTATTCGCATTGGAAATATCAAGACCGGTTTCGATGATGGTGGTGCATACGAGCACATCAATGTCGCGATGCCAGAAGTCTCGGATCACACCGTCAAGCTGCTTCTCCCCCATCTTGCCATGGGCGATGCCGACATGCGATTCCGGCACCAGCTCGTGAATCTTCGCGGCAACCGAAGCGATGTCTTGCACTCGGTTGTGCACGTAGAACACCTGGCCACCGCGCAACAGCTCACGTCTGACCGCAGCAGTGACCTGAGCATCCTCATACGCGCCAACGTAGGTAAGCACCGGCAAGCGGTCTTCCGGAGGCGTGGCCAACGTGGACATTTCACGAATGCCTGTAACGGCCATCTCCAGCGTTCGCGGAATCGGTGTTGCCGACAGACTCAGCACATCCACATTGGTACGCAGCGCCTTCAACGTCTCTTTGTGTTCGACGCCGAAACGCTGCTCCTCATCGATGATGACCAGTCCCAGATCCTTGAATTTGACCTTCGGTCCGAGCAGTTTGTGCGTACCGATCACCACATCGACGGAACCGTCTTCAAGTCCCTCGATGGTGTCGTTGATCTCCTTGGTGGTTTGGAAACGGCTCATCGCCCTTACTTCCACCGGAAAACCTTCAAAACGTTCGGTGAACGTCTCGAAATGCTGTTGCACCAGCAATGTGGTCGGCACCAGCACAGCCACCTGTTTGGAATCCTGCACCGCCTTGAATGCGGCACGTACGGCGATTTCGGTTTTGCCGAATCCCACGTCGCCGCAAATCAGGCGATCCATCGGCACGGGCTTTTCCATATCGGATTTGACTTCGTCGATGGTGGTCAGCTGATCAGCGGTTTCTTGGTACGGGAAAGCGTCTTCCAGTTCTTTCTGCCAAGGGGTGTCTTTGCTGAAGGCATACCCCTGCATACGTTGACGTGCCGAATACAGTTTGACCAGATCTTCGGCGATTTCGTGCACATGCTTACGTGCTTTCGCCTTGGTGGCAGCCCAGTCGGATCCGCCCAGTTTGTTGAGTTTTGGAGCGTCGGCACCGATGTATTTGCTGACTTGGTCAAGCTGGTCGGTGGGGATGAACAGTTTGTCGGCAGGTGCGCCGCGCTTGCTGGATGCGTATTCGATGACCAGATACTCGCGTGTGGTCTGGTTGGCGCCCGCTCCGATGGTACGCTGGCGCATTTCGAGGAACCTGCCGATGCCATGCTGCTCATGCACCACGTAATCGCCGGCTTTGAGCTCCATAAGGTCGATGGCCTTACGGCGACGTTTCGGTGTTTTTGCCTGTCCCGCGGCCGATGTACGTCCGGTCAGGTCGCGTTCGGTAAGCAGTGCGACTTTCGCGGCATTATCGACGAATCCGTCGATGGCACGCGATCTGATGCAGTCGAAGTTGGCGATTCCCGTTTCGTTGATGGCACGTTTGAGTCGAACAAGAGTGCCTTGCGCTCCTGCAGTGACGGTGACGGCATAGCCGGCATCAAGAAGACCTTCGATACCGGAAGCTGTCTTGGCCTCATCTCCGCGATATTCTCCAGGATTGGTGGCGTCGAGCTGAACGCGGCCTTCCCTACTGGAGTCCACACCGAAACTCGTAAGCTTCCATACGTCATGCCTAGAGAACACCAGTGAGGAAATCGTTTCCTCAAAATCGTAGAAATTCGCCTGATCGAATGTGATTGGAGCGCCGGCACCATGACCGGATGCAGCAACATGCCAACTGGCTGCAAGGAATTCATTAGCCGTTTTGGCAAGATCGTCGGCAGCGCGACGCAATTTTTCCGGATCGGACAGCATCACCAACGCACGCTTGGGAAGCATGCCCTGCACCGGTTCCATATCATCGACCAATGCGGGAAGCAACGATTCCATGCCTTCGACAGGAATGGCGTTGGCAATGGATTCAAGCATGTCTTCGGCGTTTGGAATGGAGCCGATCAGGGATTTCGCACGCACGCGCACCTTTTCGGTCAGCTGCAGCTCACGGCATGGCGTGGCCCAGACCATCGGAATGTCACTGCCATACGTACGCTGGTCGGATGCATGGAATTCCTTGATGGTATCGATTTCGTCACCGAAGAATTCGATACGAACCGGATGCGGCAATGTTGGAGGAAACACGTCGATAATGCCGCCTCGCACTGCGAATTCACCACGATCCATCACCAAGTCGACTCGAGTATACGCATTCTCCACCAGTCGATGCGACGCCTCATCGAGCGCCAACTCCTCACCTTGGGAGAACACCAGCGGCTCCACATCCCCCAAGCCCGCAACCACAGGCTGAATCAGGGAACGCACCGGCATGACGAGAATCCTGATGGGGCCAAACAGCTTGCTTCCCTCTTGAGGGTGCATCAGTCTGCGGAACACCGCCATACGGCTCGCCACGGTATCGGCGCGAGGCGAAAGACGTTCGTGCGGCAAGGTTTCCCACGCTTCAAGCTGTGCCACATCGTTTGGATCGCCGGAATACCACGAACGAATCGCCTCAACCATTTCCTCGGCCTCGCGCCCGGAAGCCACCACAAGCACAACCGGTCGTGTTCCCGCTGCCCCGGCAGCGAGCGCCGGACGCAATCCTTCGGGAACGCCAACGGTGATGCTGGGGTCTATGTCGGATTCCGGCACTTCGATCTCGTCGGAAATCAGCGCACGAAAATCCTCATCGGTTTCGAGTACGTCGAGAATGCCAGCCAGCGAACCTGACGTCGGCAGTTGCACCGGTTCAGCGGCCATTGAACTGCTCCTGAGCCTTGGCGAGGCCGTTGAAGATGATGGTTTCCGCCGCGTCGGCACCGTCAGCAAGGAATTCCGGAAGCTGCTTGCGCTGATCCGGACCGAATCCGCCCAGCACCCAATTCACCGTGTTGTCGTGGGCGTGGGCGCCGCGTTGCGCATGACCGACTCCCATGCGCACTCGGGCATACTTTGGCGTTCCCAAGGCACGATCAATTGATTTGATGCCGTTATGGCCGCCTGCGGAGCCACCTGCCTTGACTTTGATACGTCCGAAATCAAGATCCATGTCGTCGTGAATCACCACAATATGGTCTGGTTCAATCTGATAGTAGGCACTGATGGAAGCCAACGCATTACCTGACTCGTTCATGTAGGTGAGCGGCTTTGCCAGGAAGAATTTGACGTTACGGCCAGACAGGTTCATCACGCCTTTGCCGAGCATGGCAAGCCCTTTATGGTCGGAAAAGTTGACCGACCAACGTTCGGCCAACAGATCGGCCGCCATAAATCCCATATTGTGACGGGTGCCTTCGTATTTGGATCCCGGATTGCCAAGTCCTGCGATCAACCAGAAATCAGATGCCATTGAAATCGTTCCATTCATTCATACATACGTTTGTGCGCGTTCATATTGCGTCACGTTGTCTCGTCTTGATAACCGCAAAGATTGTACTTACAGGTCGAGATACCAGTAACTCATGTCACGCATGGTGCCGGTGGAATCGGTGGCGGCAGTTGGCATGAGGCCAAACTGTGTAAAACCGAACCGTTTCATCAGTGCGATCGAACCGGCATTGTCTGCGAAAATAATGCCGCATGCCTTACGCATATTACGCTTTCGACATTCTTCAAGCAGTTTGGTGAGTGTGTACGTACCGACTCCCCTGCCCTGCCATTGCGGATCGATATAATAGGCGAGATCGGTGACGCCGTCGTATCCTGCGCGATCGTAGAAAACGGAAAGCGCGCTGAATCCAATGATCCGCCTCTCTCCGTCATCATCTACCGTTTCCGTGACAAACACCGCGTACGGATCATGATGCGATTCAACCCATGCTTTGCGCTGTTCGTATGTGCGTGGAGTTATATCGGCCGATGATCCACCTCGTATGACTGCAGCGTTGTAAATGTCGGTGATTGCTTGAATGTCGTTTTGCGTCGCGATGCGGTAGGAATACTCGATCATGTTTTTGAGCATACCGGGCATATGCAGAAGGCGGAAGACCGGTTCTCCATATGGAACCAGTCTCCCGCCTTATGCAAACAGCAATCGTACGGAACTTGTGCGGAAACTACTGCTCGAGTTCGAGCGCCTTGTTCAACGCTTCCTGAAGTTTCTTCTGCGCCTCGCCATAAGCGGACCAATCGCCTTTCTTCATGGCCGCGTCGGAATCCTTCATTGCCTGGGAAGCGTCGTTAAGCGCGCTCTTCAGACCGTTGCTCATCGTGCCGGAGCTACTACCGGTATTGCCGGAACTGCTGTCATTGCCCGAGTCTGTTCCAGATGACGAATCCGTGCCATCGGTTCCGGAAGAACCATCGGTGGAGGCATCGCCGTTGGTATCGGACGTATCAGTCTTGCCACTGGTCGAGCCGTCGACGTTTTCAGCATCGCCAGCGGATGCACCGGAGTTGCCGCCGAACACCTGATCGAGCGCTTCGTCCAACGTGTTGGCGAATCCGACCTGGTCGCCGAAGGCCACCAACACCTTCTTCAACAGCGGGAAACTGGTGGAACCGGAAGACTTGACGTACACCGGCTGCACGTACACCAATCCGCCGCCGAGCGGCAGTGTAAGCAGATTGCCTCGCTGCACATTGGTGGAACCGGATTCAAGCAAATTAAGTTCCTTCGACACGTCGGCCGACGCATTGAAGTTGTTCTGTGCCTGACCGGGGCCTGGCACATTGGAATCCTTCGGCAACTCCTGCAATCGAAGCGTGCCATAGTTCGCGCCGATCTTGCCTTTTTCGTGGCCCGCATCGGAATCGACAGACAGGAATCCCGTCAAAATCTCTCGAGTTGACGTGCCTGCGGGAATATACGACGACGTCAACGAGAACACCGGTTCGTTGGATCCACCGGTCTGCAGCGTCAAATAGTACGGCGGCTGCAGAATGTCGCGTTCCTGAGCCTGTTGAGATTCGGTCGGATCGACCGGAGTCTGCCAGAAATCCTCACCGGAGAAGAACTGGCTGGCGCTCGACACATGGTACTTGGTCAACAGTTCTCGCTGCACCTTGAACAGGCTTTCCGGGTAACGCAGGTGGCTCATCAGATCGCCGGAAATCTCCGACAACTGGTGGTACTGGCCGGGGAAGATCTTCTGCCATGCCTTGATCACCGGATCGGATTCGTCCCACACGTACAGGTCCACGGAACCGTCATACGCATCGACGGTGGCCTTCACGGAGTTGCGAATGTAGTTGGCGTTCTTCGAAGCCAGCTCACTCACCGTGGCCGAAGATTCCGTAGTGGAATCCTTGGAGGCTTCGCCCAGATCGGTCATCTGCGAATACGGGTAGGCGTCAGACGTGGTGTAGCCATCGACGATCCACTTGACACGACCATCCACGACCGCCGGGTACACACGGCCGTCAAGCGTCAGGTATGGCGCGACCTTGGCCACACGCTCCTTCGGGGAACGATCGTAGAGGATCTGCGATTCGGAGTTCACACGGTTAGAGAACAGAATCTGGTCGGAGCCGAAACGGATGGCATACAGCAGTCGGGAGAAGATATTACCGATCTTCGGGCCGCCATTGCCACCGAACGTGTTGGTGGCGCCTTCGGAACCGGTCGGGTAATCGAACTCCCACGACTGCGTACCTTCCGGAGCGCCCACGATCGAATATTCGGAAGCGTTCGGCGAGAAGTAGATACGCGGCTCGTACTGTTCGGATTCGGTGAGCTTGCCTTGGGTTGGAATACCCGCCTCGAAGAACTTCGGCTGGCCGTCGGCCGTCACCTTGTTGCCGTAGGCGGCCACCACACCATAGCCGTGCGTGTATACGGTATGGTCGTTGACCCAGTTACGATTGTCAAGACCGGCAAGGTCAAGTTCTCGTGCTGCGATCACCGTATCTTGGCTCACACCGTCGACCTCATATTTGTCGACGGCAAGAGTATCGGCAAACGTGTAATACTGCTTGGATTGCTGCAGCTGCTTGAATGTCGGGGAAACGATCTGCGGATCGAGCAGTCGGATCTGCGCGGTCGATTCCGCGGAATCAGCCAACGCACCAGCCTCGCCTTCCGTAGTGGCCTGATACTGTTCGGTCTTCACATTGTTCAGACCGTATGCTTCACGGGTGGCGTCGATATTACGTTGGATATAGGTAGATTCCATTTCCTGCGCGTTCGGATTCACACGGAAACGCTGCAGCAGCATCGGCCATGCCACGGTAAGCACCAAGCTCACCACAATGGCGGATGCGATGGCCACGGTCGGCACCTTCCACGCTTTAAGCGCTTCGGAAGCACGCACCGCAATCGGAGCCTGGCCTTCCAACGCATGCGACTTCATGATCCACACGCCGAGAATCACACCGAGAATGACGGTGATGGCAGCCATGATGAAGGTGACGGGAATCGTGGCGTTGACCGTGGTATACGTGGCACCGGTGATGCGGCTACCCTCCTGCGTGAGGTGGGAGAACACGCCAAGCACCTGATTCGTCGCCCATGCGAACATGTTGAGCATCAGCCAGATGCCGATCTGTCTACGCGCACGCTTGGTGATGTGGAACAGTCCACGACCATGCACTGGCATGGTGATTCGGATGCCGCCCATCATCACATGCGTGACGATGGAGAAGATGATGCCGGCAAGCAGCAGCAACGACACTGCCGACATGATCAGCTTCAAGCCAGGCAATACGAACACATAGAAACCGTTGTCGATGCCGAATTGCGGGTCGGTGGTGCCGAAACTCTGCGCGTTGAACATCAGCAGGATTTCAGACCAATTCGCATTAAACTGCGATCCGAACATCAAGCCGACGATCAATGAAATCACCACAGCCACACGACGTGCACTCTTTGAGCTCACGCCCTTGCCCACTTCGATGGTGTCGCCGTTAATACGAATCGTGGAACCATCGGCAGCATCGGGGCGAGCCCAGATCGCCAGCGACGCGGACAGGAATCCGACCGCGGCGATCAGCAGCGCATACGCCACCCACAGGCCTACCCTGGTACCCAACTGCGTCCAAATCACGCTTTGGAAGCCAAGCTGCGCATACCACATGACGTCGGTGATGAACTGCGCCAAGCCAAAGAACAGGCCGATGATGATGGCAAGCGCCAGCACCACACCGATTAGAATCTTGTTGCCGTTCGACGATTTGCGCGGACGGTTCGGCTGGCGTGTGATACGCGGACCGGACGGACCTCTTGGAGGCATGTTCGCCGAAGACCGGGCGGTGTTATCACCATCGGTTTCGACATTGAGAATGATGGGATCATCGTTGCCGGATTTATTGGCACGCTGCCCTTGGGAGCGGTTCGGACCGCTTTCTGGGTCGAACATGGGACCAAACATATCAAAAAAAGACATGCTAATAGCCTATCGACAGGCACGGAACGGCTTTATGCCGCTAGCCTAATGTTTACGCAATTCACGAACACGAATCCACCCGTTCTTTTCTTATGCGATCGTATTCGCCATCACCGGCATGTGATAGATAATGACACTATGAGGAGAGTTCACGTTCATTTCGCTCGTTGTGCTGCCGCACTGTGCGCCATCGCACTGCCGCTATCGTTCGCTGGGTGTTCATCCAGCGCGAGTTTGAATGCTGGCTCCAACCAATCCGAGCAATCCAATTCGCAGCAGTCCGATGCATCACATGATGCGCTTGACAAATCCAACGTGCCAAGCGTGGTGGATGACTCGCCGCATGGCAGAGCTGTGGCTGCAGTCAATGCCATGAGTCTTGCAGAGCGCGTCGGTCAGCTCGTCATGGCACCCCTGTATGCGGGATCCGATCCTTCCTCGTTACAGGATCTCATTGTGAACCAGCATGTCGGTTCGGTGCTGATCATCGGCAACTGGAATTCGGGAACGGCCGGTGTCGCCGCAGCCACATCCGCATTGCAATCGTATGCGCCGGCCAATAATCAGCTGTTGATGACCACCGATCAGGAAGGTGGTTTGGTGCAGCATCTGCAGGGTGATGGGTTCGACCAGATGCCTTCCGCCACCAATCAGGGTTCAATGTCGACCAACCAGCTACGGCAATCGGCTGCCGTATGGGGTTCCCAACTCAAGTCGGCCGGCATCAATGTTGATTTGGCGCCGGTGGTGGGCACGGTAACGGTAGATAGGGCTTCCAATGGCCCGATCGGCGCACTGTATCGTGATTTTGGTCTTGATGCGGATGGCAATGCCGACCATGCCAAGGCGTTCATTCAGGGCATGGCGGATTCGGGTGTAGGCAGCGCCATCAAGCACTATCCTGGTTTGGGTTCGGTGACGGGCAACACCGATTTCACCGCCGACGGCATTCTTGATACCACCACCACGTTGGACGGTGCGGA
>QWCH01003987.1_pt1 | contig 14238 bp, 8 predicted proteins | sample 1972671 | NCBI WGS metagenome assembly QWCH01 (sample SAMN09866713, study PRJNA288562) | Human gut metagenome isolate term3_stool, whole genome shotgun sequencing... | isolation source: gut | host: Homo sapiens | place: USA: California | reverse complement strand
GCCCCCAAGTATGCCGGATTTCCCGCTGATTCCGCCACGTTTACAGTTAGAAAAACATAGCAGGATTTGAGCCACACTTCAGCGTTTTCACGTTTTTCAAAATCAGTTTCGATCGTTTCGATATCATTATCCGGAACAACATCAAGGAACCCGCTGCATCCGGTCAGAAAAACGAAACACGCGAACAATACATTATACCATAATTTTTTCATCATCATATCTGTTTTCAGTTTAGAAACTAACATTCAAACCCACTGAATAAGTTTTTTGAATCGGGTAATTGAACCCATTTTTCCCCAACTCCACGTCCCAGATTTTAAAATCCGTGATGCAGAACGGGTTGTTCGTGCTAATCGCCAATTTCACGTTCTGGAGTTTCAACTTGTCCAACCATCTCCTGGGTAAACTGTAAGCTAACGTGATCGCCGTGCAACGCAAGAATGAACATTCCCGCATGAAATAGGTACTCTTTCGAACCTCCACGTCACTGTCATTCCATCTTTCCTGGGGGTTATGCGCACTTATCGCTTGATTGGAAAGACGCGGCCAGAAAGGCTTCTTCGCCATATTATCGTCCGACCAGTGGTCGTCGGCAATCTCTTTGAGCATGGCGTGATTATTCACGAACGGGCTGAGAGCCATCGGGTCCATGAAGAACGTGCGCTTGCCCGATCCCTGGAACGAGAACGAGAACTCGATATTCTTGTAAGTCAAGTATCCGCTAAAACCGTAAATCAAACGAGGTTCTTCCGGGTAGCCGATAAACGTGACATCATTTATATCAATCTTGTTATCCCCGTTCAAATCCCGGTAACGGATATCACCCGGTTTCACGTCACCTTCCTGGCTGGGAGAATTATCAATTTCTGCCTGATCGCGGAAAAGCCCCTCGGCAATATACCCTATAGCCTGACTGATCTCGCGCCCCTTTTTACGTTGCCACGGCTGTGTACCGATAGCTTCTTCTATATCTCTATAAATAACTTTATTATACGTCAGGGTTCCGTTCAGGATAAACCCGAAATCCTTGTCGAACATATACTGGAGTTTCCCTGAAAAATCGACTCCACGGGAGCGGGTTGATCCGATATTATCCAGTTGCGGCACTTCAATACCCATGGATGCCGGAACGATCACACGCTGCGAAATGATATTATGGCGTATTTCCTGGTAGATATCCGCTTGAATTTCAATTAAATCCCGGAAGAATTTAGTTTCGATACCGAAGTTCATCGATTCTGCCACCTCCCATTGAATGTTATCATTGGCATACGTAACCACGGCTTTGCGTGAAAATCTTTGTGACGAATAGGGAGGCAAATCTATACGTTCCTGATTCATCGCTACCGCTGACATCCCTTTTGACTGGATCGTTCCCAGTTTCGGGATATACACGTAACGAGGCTCGTCGATAACCCCGTCATTCCCCACTTTACCGTAAGAGAAACGGAATTTCAAATAAGAAAGCACCTTCGCGACAGGTTCCATCCATTTTTCACTGGAAGCTACCCAGGCTCCGCCGACAGCGGGGAAGAACCCCATACGGTTCCCTTTGGCAAAACGTTCCGACCCGTTGTAAGCGCCACTGGCTTCAATAAAATATCGATTCTTGTATCCGTAGGAAGCACGAGCCGAATAATTCAAATTACGTTGCGGCATCCCGTTCAGCACTTCAGTAATCGGGTTGAACGTGCGCTCGTACAGCTGGCATACTCCCGTCAACGAGGTTTGGTGGTCACCCCACGCGGCAGTATGGTAAAGACGTCCCTCGAACGTCAACCTCGTATCGGTAGAAGAACCCGACGACCCGACACTCAACGTTCTCGAGGAACCCGCATTACGACCATCTGCTACCAGCGTATGTTCCCCCGTCTCGAAGTCATAATTTCCCTCGGGCAAAGAATAGTAATAAGGTGCTGTTGTATACCCCTGGTCGTACAAACCGCTTTGTACCAAAGAAGCACTTAAACGCAACTCCAAGCCTTTCACCAGCACAGACAGATTCTGTATATACTCGGCTTTGTTAATTGTCGAATACCGGATACGCTTTTTATACCCTTGTTGCAAAAGAGCGTACGGGTTTACATCTACCGTCGGACCGGCAGAGGTCGTACCGAAACGAAGATGCGGCCACCCGTATTTCATGTCTCCCGGGTAAGTCGGGGCAAAATCTACCGGCGAAGCGTTGAACGCCAAAGAATACGCGGATTGGGTATCGATCAACGGACCATTATACCTATCCAAGGTGGCTGAAGAATTGATCACGAGTTTGATTCCTGCATGAAGATCAATATTCAAATTGGTTCGAAAAGCAATCTGGTGATTCCGGATATTACAGTTGAACTGGTTCAACCGGTCGGTCTTCAACATACCCTGATCGTAATTGTAAGCAAGAGAAGAGTAATACTGCACCACCCGGGAGCCACCGCGGATAGTCGCCCCGGCATAGTGGTTCACGCTGAAATCTTTAAACAGGATATCATACCAATCGTTGGCAGGATAAACCCAAGAAGGATATTTGCCGGAAGCGGTACGATTAATCCGCTCCACGCTATATTTCGGGGTAGCCGAATTGGAACGACCGATCAATGCCTGGTTGTAATACCGCATATATTCTATCGGGTCTGCCACCTCTATTTCTTTCGTGGGTTGGGTCACTACCATCTCGTAACGAGCGGTAGTGTACACGCTGCCTTCCGCACCTTTCTTGGTGGTAACCAAAATGACACCGTTCGCCCCGCGGGCTCCGTACATCGCCGTGGCAGAAGCATCCTTCATCACGCTGAAACTTTCCATATCTTCCGGTGCGATACGGGACAAATCCAACATGGAACATTCCACCCCGTCCAACAAAATCAACGGGCTGGAATTAGCCCCTCTCTGGAAAGACGTGATCCCGCGAATGACAATCTTGTTATTTAGTTCCTCTTCCGTCAAAGCTACCGGTAAACCGCTTTGTTTATAACCGATCAGTCCTGAAACCCTCCCGACAAGCCCGGCGGTGAAGTCACTGCTGGAAGTCTTCAGATCCATCGGTCGCACGGTGGTGATCGACCCCACGACACTCTCCTTCTTCTGTTCCCCGAAAGCCACGACGGTTACCTCTTCCAGGTTTTCCTCCGTGGGATTCATCGTGATATTCGCCCTCGATCTTCCTTTAACGGGAAACACCTCATCCTCGTAACCGATAAAAGTAATTTTCAACACGTCATCCGGCTTCACGTTCAAGGTAAACCGCCCGTTTTCATCCGAAGCGGTACCCCGCGTGGTACCAAGAATAAGAACCGTCGCCCCGGCTATAGGATTTCCTTTCTCGTCAACGACCGCACCTTTTATACTGATCGTGCTTTGCTGATCGCTCTCGGTTTGTGATTTCTTGATCCCGATCAAGATTAATTCTCCCTCGATCTGGTAAGAATACTTTGATCCATTCAACAACACGGTCAACGCGGAATCCACGCTCACGTTTTTCACCTGGATCGAGAAATGTTCGTTTGAAATCGCATTCCGGTCATCCCGGAAGCCATAGGCAAATCCCGTTTGTCTTTTAATTTCCGACAGGATACTTACTAACGTCTTATCCTTCACGTTCAGAGTAACTTTCTTATCATTTTGCTGTTGCACCTCCGGAAAACCGGAAGCAAAGAGTTGTTTCGGGCAATATAGAATCGGCATAATCAACAAAAATATGCCTATAGCAATTTTATTCACCCCTGTTTTAATCGTTTCTACTTTCTTTTTCATAAATTTGTAAGAAATTATAGATATAACGTTCTACTTACGTTTTCTGTAATGACACCACCAAAGGTTTCAGACCTTCGAAATCGAACCTTGTGGTTATTTTTTCAAGGGAATCTTCTCTAAGAAGATTCTCTTTTTTGGTAAATACAATCTACTTTATATAATAGACACCTCCTTCTTTTTTTACCGGTTTGTTAATAATCAGTCCTAAAGCACGCACCACCCAGTCTATCGTCGACGATTTGTCAAACTCCAGGCTGAAAGTTTCTTTTTCCAATCCCGGGGCAAGGCGAATCTCCACCCCGTACCATTGGGATATATCAAATATTATTTTATCCAATCTCGCCCGGTTGTATTTAAAACTATTCCCCAACCACGCGGTATAATCTGCCGGATCTACTTTTTCCACCCGCACGGCACTATCTATCATCGAGTAACATACCCGCTGGTTGGGTAAAATCATGGTTTCCTTGCCTCCCGCCGTCATACCTATACTCCCTTTCACGAGTACCGCCTCGGCAAGAGCGAGTTTTTCACTGCTGAACAAGTTAAACTCCGTACCATACACCTTCACTTGTGTTTCTCCGGCTTTCACGACAAAAGGAATATCGGATTTCTCCACGCTAAAATAGCCTTCCCCCTTTAGTTCCACCCGCCGGACTGAATCACAGAACTCCTCCGGGAATCTTAATTCACTGCCAGCATTCAACATAACAGTGGAACCGTCTGCTAGTTGCACACTGTAGGTATATCCGGCAGGAATTACAACCCGAACGATTCGGACATTTTTTTTAACAGGGGTGAGATTCTTCTCAGATAATTCTTCTTGTTTCTTTTTCCCCACGACATAGACATTCCCTTTTTCTTTTACTTCCAGCGTATCTAATGAAAGGATCACATCGTTTTTCTCGGTAGTGATTAAGGTCGGCACTTTTATCTCGGCCATTTTTATCACGGGAGTTCTTTCTATCACTTGTTCCCTTTCAGGCAACATCGTTGTTACCATGAAAAACAACACGATCGCTGCCGCCACGGAACTCCCCGCATACAACCAATGACGGGATGCTCTTTTCTTCCGCTCCAGTCCCCGCAATCTTGCCTGCAATTTTTCCCCCATCTTCTCCTTGTCCATCCGTGCTATCTGATGTATCTCCTCTACCATCCGTTCCACGACATCCGTCCCCGTTTGCCTCCCTTCCTCTTCTTCGGTAAACTCCATCTCACGCAAGAGAATCTCCTTTTTCATCGACTCCGCCCGCTCGATCGCCTTCCCGGCAATTTCCAAATCTTTTCTCTCTTTATTATCCAATTTCTTCATATATTTTTGCCATGCTTTTATTATAAAACAGTTTTCTCCGCTCATTTTTACCTGAGGTGAGTTGTATTTAATATAGTTTAACATCTTGTGTAAAAAAGGTATGTTTGTTAAACGAAGGAATTCTCGCAAATTGCTCATAAGTTGAGCAAAATTCATCTAAAATTGCTCATTTATTGAGCAATTTTTCACAAAAAAACGATATAGAATTTGCATCCGGCAATATCATACCGCTCTGGCATTTCAGGTTCAATTATTAGACTTGCCTCCGATTTGAAACAAAAATAAGGATGACTTGCCTCCGATTTGAAACATTTTCGTATATTTGCAACTGATAATCAACACCAAAGCAATTATCACTTTAAAATAACAACCTCATTAATTTACCTCGTGGGACAATTACCAAATATCATTGAAAAAGAATCTCTTTCACAAAAATAAAACACCATGAAAAACACCATCATATTCAACGCCCGCATCCTCACCATGAACGAGAACATGGAGGTAATTAAAAACGGCTCTATTCTGATAGAAAAAAATTGTATCAAAGAAATTCGTGACGGTAAAATCGAGATGCCCGATGCCGAATATTTCGACGCGGAAGGCATGATCGTAATGCCCGGATTCGTGAACACGCACACGCACGTGCCGATGACCATGTTACGCGGGTACGCCGACGACCTTCCCCTTCACACGTGGCTAAACGACCATATCTTCCCGGCAGAGGCCCGTATGGTGACACCGGAGAATGTTGCCGTGGCTACCCGGCTGGCCTTTATTGAAATGATCAAATCGGGTACGACCTGTTTCAACGACATGTACTTCTTCGAGGATATTATCGCCGCAGAAGCCAAGAAAGCCGGAATCCGTGCCGTTATCGGCGAATCGCTCATAGACTTCCCGACTCCCAGTTTTCACACGCTCGACGAGGGTATTGCCCGCTGTGAATCCCTCGTGCAGCAATGGTACGGGAACGACCTGATCCACCCGACGGTTTGCGCCCACTCGCCATATACCTGTTCAAAACAAACCCTGAGAAAAGCAAAAGATATAACGGAAAAATACAATATTCCCCTTCACATTCACGTGGCCGAAACCCGCAAAGAAGTAGAGGACGTCACGGCACAAACAGGAGCCTCCCCTGCCGAGTATCTCTACTCGATCGGCTTACTTGACCGAAACGTAATTGCTGCCCATTCCGTTTGGCTCAACCCGAAAGAAATCGAATTATATGCCCGGACACACACCTCCGTGGCGCATTGCCCGAAAAGCAATCTAAAACTCGCCAGCGGAATCGCCGACACGGACGCCTACCTGAAAGCGGGGGTAAACGTGAGCATCGGGACCGACGGCACGGCAAGCAACAACACGCTGGACATGGTCGAAGAAACACGCTTCGCCGCCCTTCTCCCCAAGGGAACACGTTACAACCCGGAAGCTGTCAGCGCCCGCACCGCCCTTCGCATGGCAACCATCAACGGGGCTAGAGCCTTGGGATTAGGTCATTTGACCGGAAGCCTCGAAACAGGTAAACGGGCAGACCTCATCGTGATTCACGCCGACGCCAGCAACATGATTCCCGTGTACGACGAGTACTCTGCTATCGTGTACGCGGCGAACAGCAAGAACATCCGTTCCTCCATGGTCAACGGCAAATGGATCATGCGAAACCGGGAAGTTCTGAACATCGACAAAGAAGCCACCATGCACGCCATGCAACACCTTGTGAATGAATCGAGAAAATGTAATCAATAATTTTCAATCTTCAACTTTCAATTTTCAATTAAATACGTTAGTTTTGCAGACCTTTTTATAAAGAAAGGAGTTTATAAACACTATAAACCCAAATAGATATGGAGAATAAAAATTATGGAGGACTCGACAGCGAGTTTACGGCATACGAAACAGCCGAGATTGTAGTATTACCAGTACCTTACGACGGGACAAGCACGTGGTTGAAGGGAGCGGACAAAGGTCCCGACGCGATTCTTGAAGCATCGGCAAACATGGAACTCTACGATATCGAAACGGATTCCGAAGTTTACACCCGCGGCATCGCGACATTAGACCCGGTAACGGAAGCCTCTTCTCCCGAAGCCATGTCTCAAGAAGTGGAAAAACAAGTTGATAAAATTCTGACAGATAAAAAATTCCCCGTGATACTGGGAGGGGAGCACTCCGTGAGTATCGGGGCATTCCGGGCTTTTGCCAAACACTATGACAAATTTTCCGTCCTGCAATTGGATGCACACTCCGATATGCGCAGCGAATACGAGGGTTCCACCCACAACCACGCCTGCGTGATGGCCCGTGCCAAAGAAGTGGCTACCGTTGCACAAGTAGGCATCAGAAGTTCCGCTATCGAGGAAAAGGAAAACATCATGCCCGACCGTATTTTTTACGCTCACGACCTGCATGATGCCAAAGAGGGCAACAACTGGATGTACATGGTATCCCAGAAATTGCATGACAACGTTTATATCACGATCGACTTGGACGTTTTCGATCCCGCTATTCTTCCGGCCACGGGAACCCCGGAACCGGACGGATTGTATTACCGGGAAGTATTGAATTTCCTGAAACTGATCAACGAGCGCCACAACATCATCGGTTTGGACGTGGTAGAACTTTGCCCCAACGAAATCAATAAATCATCCGATTTCCTTGCAAGCAAACTGATCTACCAGATATTGAGCATGAGGTTTCAAAACCAATAATACAATTTTAGATTTATGATTTACGATTTATGATTCAAAAAAGCGTAAGCCTTGCGCGGTTGGAATCCAAAATCTAAAATCATAAATCACAAATAAAGAAATTGAGTCAATAAGGTCCTCATAATTGTACCTTATATTTTTAAATAAATAAAATGGAAAAGAAAGATTTATTAAAAGACACTATCAAACACATCGACATCAAATCGTATGACTCAACCCAATTGATCGACGCGATGCGCGATATGTCCTTCACCTCTCGCGATACTGCCAGAGCAACTGATATCCTGATGATGATGGTTGGAGAGAAAGAGTGTACTAATATTCTTACCATTGCCGGAAGTACAAGTGCTGCCGGATGTATGCAGGTATATGTGGATATGGTTCGCAACAAAATGGTTGACGTGGTAGTTTCTACCGGGGCATCTATCATCGACATGGACTTGTTCGAGGCTCTGGGTTTCAAACACTACAAGGGACACCAGGACGTGCCTGACATGCAATTGAGAGAACTTTACATTGACCGTATTTACGATACGTTCATCGACGAGGAGGAATTACAAGCTTGCGACCACACGACTTACGAGATCGCCAACAACTTGGAACCCCGTCCTTATTCATCACGTGAATTTATCTGGGAAATCGGGAAATGGTTACACGAGGGACACGCCGTGAAAAAAGACAGCTTGATCCAAACTTGCTATGAATGTGGTGTACCCATCTTCTGCCCGGCATTCTCAGACTGTAGCGCGGGATTCGGTATCGGTAAACACCAATGGGAACACCCCGACAAACACCTGTCGATTGACTCGGTAAAGGACTTCGTTGAACTGACCCAAATCAAGATCAAGGCTGGTACTACCGGACTGTTCATGGTCGGTGGCGGAACCCCGAAGAACTTCGCACAAGACACCGTAGTCTGTGCTGAAATCTTAGGTTTCGACGTGCCTATGCACAAATACGCCATCCAAATCACCGTGGCTGACGTTCGCGACGGAGCATGCTCTTCTTCAACCTTGAAAGAAGCCTGCTCTTGGGGTAAAGTCGACGTTACCTACGAGCAAATGGTTTACGCCGAAGGTACAACCGTTATTCCCGCTATCGCAAGTTACGTTTATCACAACGGACCTTGGAAAGAAAGAGAATATAAAAATTGGAATAAATTATTCCTGAAATAATGAAGAAAGAAAAGGCTGTCTATTTACTTTTTAGACAGCCTCTTCATTTATAACGCATTTTTGCGGAAAATCTCTACACCGTCAAGGGGTAAAATTCCCCACCCATTCTTCCGGGTATATTCTTTCAACTATCCAAGAAATTGCCTATATTTACTTTTCGAAAACGGGAGATGGAAAACAAGAAAATCATTCATATTGATATGGACGCGTTCTATGCTTCCATAGAGCAACGGGATCACCCGGAATACCGGGGAAAGCCTCTTGCCGTGGGAAGAGCGGAGAAAAGGGGAGTCGTGGCAGCTGCCAGTTATGAGGCTCGCCGTTATGGCGTACGCTCTGCCATGTCGTCCATGAAAGCCAAACAACTTTGCCCGGATTTGATCTTTGTCTCTTCCGGCATGGAACATTATAAATCCGTTTCCCACCAAATACATGAAATATTCCGGGAATATACCGATATCATCGAACCGCTGGCGCTTGACGAGGCATTTCTCGATGTCACGGAGAACAAAAAAGGCATCACCCTTGCCGTGGATGTCGCCCGGGAAATAAAGCGGGAAATAAAAGAAAAGCTCGGTTTGATAGCCTCCGCGGGAGTATCCTACAATAAATTCCTTGCCAAGATCGCCTCCGATTACCGTAAGCCAGACGGGTTATACACGATACATCCCGAACGGGCTGCCGATTTTATAGCGAAATTACCCATAGAAGCTTTTTGGGGTATCGGGAAAGTTACCGCCCGAAAAATGCATTCGCTAGGAATACACACGGGGGCAGACCTTCGCAAATGTTCCGCGGCTTTTCTCGCTCGCAATTTCGGGAAAAACGGGGCTCTATACCACGATTTCGCGCATGGAATAGACCCTCGAATTGTTTCCCCCGAACGTATCCGCAAATCAGTGGGTTGCGAAAGTACCTTCGACAACGACTTGACAAACTATATCGCCGTTATCATCGAGTTGTACCACGTGGCAGTTGAACTTATACACAGGCTAGAAACATCCGGCTTCAAGGGACATACCCTCACGCTAAAAATAAAATTCCACGACTTTTCTCAAAAAACACGTAGTGCCAGCGTGGCATATGAACTGAAAACTTTAAAAGAAATTCTCCCTCTAGCAAAAAAATTACTCCGGGAATTAGAACTTACTCAATTTAGGATTAGACTCATAGGACTCTCTGTATCAAATCCTTTCGAGGCGACATCTATTGAAGGACCATTACAATTAAGGTTTGATTTTGATTAATTATGAAACCTTTACGTTTAATTGACGTATATAGGCATACAATTTGAATAAATTATCATGTAACCGAAACTTAACGGAAACGTCACTCGGTTACGATGAAAACCTGATACCTTTGTATCAGTATTCAAAGAGAGACTTCGATTTTTTTTCATAAATTTGTTATTGGTATTTTGGGTCCCCGCTGAGACAGCGCGGACCATTTTTATTTTACCCTGTACACATCCAAAGTACACGGGAGCGTTTTTTTCCTAGGCAAACCGGGACTGTATTAACACCTAATTCCAACCGTATTCAAACTCTATTAATAAGGTAATAATTCCCCTTTTCCAGAGCCAGCCCAGAACTCAAACAGACCAACCATACTCCGGGATAGCTGTGCCACGGCGAAGCAACAGTTCGGCTACGGCAGAATAGCAGGTTCTTCCCGAGAATACAATTGATTTTTTAAGGAATTATTTCTGTACATAGTGAAACCTTTCGTCGAGAAATACGTTTACTACTATAGATTTCAATGATTAATCTATATAATGGAAATTTAACTATAAGAATTTTCATATATAAAGAAAAGCCGATACCTTTGTATCGGATTTCAAAAGAGACTTCGATTTTTTTTCATAAATTTGTTATTGGTTGCCTCCTGCTGTGACAGCACGAGGCTTTTTTTCTTTCACCGTTGCTAAACTATAAAATCTTTTTTTACCTACAAACGTTTGCACCACTTTTAATAGTGTTAAATATCAGAACAACCACAACACCCTAGTTATCAATAGTATTGTTTTTCGCTTTAACACTTCCAGAATTGCGTTTTCACAAAAAAAAGATCGTGTCAACATCTACAATGAGATAACTAACACGACCTTCTATATTTCGAAAATTATATTCTGCTTATTCCAAATAGGTATACCCGTACAATCCGGAACGGTAATTTGACAAGAACTCACGTCCTTCTTCTGCCGAGATAATTCCTTTCTTCACGGAACTCGTTACCCATACCTCGACGGTTCTAGCCATTTTCTTCGGCATAAACTGCACGTATTCCAATACATCCGCGACAGTTTCCCCCTCGATGACCTTATCAATCACGTACTCGTCACCTTTCACCTTAATATGAACGGCATTCGTGTCCCCGAACAAGTTGTGCAAATCTCCCAGAATCTCCTGGTAAGCCCCAACGAGGAATACCCCGAAATAATAAGGTTCCTTCCCGTTCAAGTCATGTACCGGAAGGTGGTACGAGAAATTACGCGTAGAGATAAAATTATCTATCTTCCCGTCGGAGTCGCAAGTGATATCCTGTAAAGTTGCCGATTTCGTCGGCTGTTCATTTAAACGGGAAATCGGTATGATCGGGAAAATCTGGTCTATCGCCCATGAATCAGGCAACGACTGGAACAACGAGAAATTACAGAAATATTTATCCGGCAATAACTTGGAGATTTTCTTTAATTCGTCCGGTGAATGTTTCGTGTTCACCGCCATATCATATACATCACGGGCTACCGACCAGAACAAACGTTCGATCTGGGCACGGGTATGCAAATCAATCAACCCGAGATTGAACAATCCCAAGCCATCCTCACGTATCTGCATGGCATCATGCCACGTTTCGATTAAGCGGGGCTGGTTCAAGTTCTCCCAAAGGTCATACAATTCTTTCACAAGTTCATGGGCATCCTCGGCAATCTCCTCGTTCTCGTCAAAAGCCGGCAGGCTCGTGCTTGCCAATGCCTCGAAAATCAACACGGAGTGGTGTGCCGTCAAGGAGCGTCCCGACTCGGTAATGATATTCGGCTGTTCCAATTCATTCTTTTCACAAGCATCCACCAAAGCGGAAACAGCATCGTTCACGTACTCCTGAATCGAATAGTTCATGCTATTGCCACTTGTAGCGGAACGGGTCCCGTCATAATCAACACCCAGTCCGCCCCCGATGTCCACGAAATGTATATTGTATCCCATGTTTTTTAATTGCACGTAGAATTGGGATGCCTCTTTCAATGCCGTTTTGATACGGCGAATGTTCGTTACCTGACTTCCGATATGGAAATGAATCAGTTTCAGGCAATCGGTCATCTTGTTCTTTTGCAGGACGTCGAGCGCTTCCAACAATTCACTGGAGTTCAAGCCGAATTTGCTGACGTCACCCCCGGACTCTTCCCACTTTCCGCTACCGGAACTTGCCAATTTAATCCGGATGCCGATGTTCGGGCGAATTTTCAGGCGCTTGGATATTGCGGCTATATTCCTCAACTCGTTCAACTTCTCGACCACGAGGTAAATATTCCGCCCCATCTTCTGTGCCAACAAGGCCAGCTCGATGTAGTTCTCGTCCTTGTACCCGTTACAGATAATCATGGCATCATCGTCAATATCGATGGATAGCACGGCATGCAGTTCCGGTTTGGAACCAGCCTCAAGACCGATATTATATTTCGTCCCATGACTTACAATCTCCTCCACGACCGGACGCATCTGGTTTACCTTGATCGGGTAAATTATAAAATTTTTCCCCGTGTAACCATATTCCGTGGCAGCCGCCTGGAAACAACTTGAGATTTTTTCGATCCGGTTATCCAGAATATCCGGGAACCGTAATAACACGGGAGCGGACACATCTCTCACCTGAAGTTCCTCCATCAATTCTTTGATGTCAATCCTTGGTCCTCCTACTTTCGGTGTTACCGTCACGTGTCCTTTCTCGTTAATCGAAAAATAGTTCAGCCCCCAACCGTTGATATTGTACAGTTCTGCTGAATCGTCAATGCTCCATTTTCTCATTTCTATTCTAAAGATCTTTAAGGTTGATTGTCCCGCAAAGCTACAATATATTTTTATATATGAGTTTATAAAGTTCATAAAGTTTATAAGGTTTATAAAGTAACGGGTGTCCTTCGGATTATATCTATTGGCAGCCATGCTGCCGTGGATAATAAACTTTATAAACTGATTGATTCCTACAAGTTTTGAATTTCCCGTATCCCATCACGGGTAATCATCAGACGGAAACGCCTGTAATCGACGTTTCCCTCGTGTCGCAATTGAATCAGGAAATTGACGTAGTAAATTTTCTCTCCCTTGATTGCCGTGTAACCCGAATCCCCCTCCGGAACATAAAGTTCATAAGCGTGCTCATCCATCTTCCGGGCAAAATTTCCCAAATCAAAGCGGATAATCTCGTTTACTCCCGAAATGTCATATTGACTATATTCACCTAAAATTTCCGCGTCCAACTGTATCCACTTGCGGTAGAGAATAATCTTCTCACCCGCGTACCGGTTGTCGGCAGCCAAGAGATCTGTACGTGCCCGTCGGTTAATAATTTCTTCCGGCACCTTGTTTTCCGATATAAAATCCACCCCGTCTTTGATGACCATTGCTGCAAGACCAGGTTTGCTGACTGCATCTGACTTGCAATGTGGAATGGCGATTCCCTCACCGATTCCTGTCGTACTTTCTTCCTCTCTTAAATACACCTGTTTCCGATAAGCTTCCCTGTCGCTGATCTTTTCGCTTTTTACCATAAGATCTACGGCCATGTCCAGCGCTTCGGATTTCGTCTTCGGTGCCGCATCCAGTGATATGCTTCTTTTGTCAAGCAAATCTGTGATTCTCATCTTCTCTTCCCCTTTCTTATTTACTCCTCTGTCACCTGTTCATATACAGCCTGAATCTCTTCCCTTGTGGCAAGATTTTCAGAAAATGCACTTGCGCTTCCTGCGGAAATTCCCATGTGAAATGCATATTCGTGATCCTGTTTTTCCATCCAGCCTGCCATAAAGCCTGCTACCATGGAATCTCCGGCTCCTACGCCGTTTACCAGTGTTCCTTTCGGTGCCGGTTTCTCAAATACCTGACCATCTTCCGCTACCAGGACAGCTCCCTCTCCGGCCATTGAGATCAGCACATTTCTGGCTCCTTTTTCCTGGAGCTTCTTTCCGTAAGGAATCACATCCTGACGGGTCTTAAGCTCTACGCCAAAGATTTCTCCAAGCTCATGGTTATTGGGCTTCACCAGGAACGGATGATACTTCAGTACATTCACA
>QWCH01003982.1_pt1 | contig 14250 bp, 9 predicted proteins | sample 1972671 | NCBI WGS metagenome assembly QWCH01 (sample SAMN09866713, study PRJNA288562) | Human gut metagenome isolate term3_stool, whole genome shotgun sequencing... | isolation source: gut | host: Homo sapiens | place: USA: California | reverse complement strand
GTTTTATTATATTACAAATATAAGCTATTTATTGGGAATCTCGAAGATTTTTTTCATCTGTTTAAATTTTTCATTTTCAACATGAAAAGAAAAAAAATGAATCTTTAAAAGGACATATTCAGAATCCTAAATTTTGAATATTATCAAACGTTCCTTTTATGATTACATAAAACAACAGTTAAACACCTAATATACAACAAATAAAATATTTGTTTTAAAAATCTATTAACCACGAGTGGACGCTACTATTATTATGCAAGATAATCTGATAATAAATCTCTTAGGGAAAGATCAAGAAAAATCTTTTCGTTACCTGTATGAAAAATATGTAGTTCAATTACGTTATTTTGCAGCCAAATACATTGACGATAAAATGGCTGTTGCAGACATAGTACAAGATGCATTTGTCCGGTTGTGGGAAAAGAAATCTCAATTTCAAGATGAAAATGCCATCAAGGCATTTTTATACCGGGTAGTTCAAAATGCTTGTATTGACCTTATTCGTCATCACGAGGCAGCCCGAAATTACACGAAACACGTCATGGCAGAAAATGCAGAAGATTCCTTTCTGGATAATATACTCGAAACAGAAATATTTCAAGCTTTACGAACTGTATTCAACGAACTCCCCCCCGCTTGTAAAGAAGTTTATCTATTAAGCCTTAACGGCAAATCCCATGAACAGATTTCCCAACAGTTGGATATCTCAATAAACACTGTAAAGAAACACAAGAACAACGCCAATCATTATATGCGTGAAAGATTGAAACACCTTCTACAAATTATTTTGTCATCCGGGTTAGTTTTTTAATTATGAAATTAAAAAATTCTCCTCAAGATTCATTAAGAATACATGAGGAGAATAAATTAAAAACACAACACTATTCTGCCAGAGCCTCGATCAGTGCTTTATAACTATTTTTCGCACCTTCCGTGGCGTTTTCCAATTGCTTTTGGGCGTAAACCCGTGCACGATTCTTTTCTGTGGACGGGGCTGATTCTAAAAGTCGATGAAGGATCACATCCAGATTCAGGCGCACTTTCGCGTCCGGGTTTGAAGTCACCTCTTTCTCGTAAAAATCCAACATTTTCCCGTATTCCTTTTTGTCGTACATCGTTATAATTTTATCTAGCAACACCAATGAATAATCGGGGGAGAATTTTGCAGTATTCACTAGATTCCACGCTTGATTCATATTTTCTTTTGAAACAGAACCTTTCAGATACTCTATGGCCAACGGGAAAATCACTTTTTCAATCTTTGTATTCACTTCAGCATCTCCGATACTTTGTACAAATTTTGCTCTATTGTTTACCAAATACTTAAATTCCGGATTCGTGATATTATTCACGAAATTATCATATAATTTCCATGCCGACTTACTACATTTATCCGTTTCATTCAAAGAAGATAAATACGAGATGACCTCGTTATCCAGATTTTTTACATCTCCGGCATCTTGCATGACGATAAAATAATCGGCTACCAATGCCAAAGAACGATCGCCCTCCGCGTATTTCTGTTTCACCTTAAAATACCCGTTCTCCAATTCCATACCTCTTTTCACTTTTGCAAGAAACGTACGAGGATCTTGAGCTCCCAGAATTTTATAAAGAGGCTCCCCGTCCGCGTTTAATAAAAACATGGTAGGGAACGCTTTTATTTCGTATTTTTTAGCTAACTCCACCCCTTCGCCTTTCTCCATATCAATTTTCACGTTCACGAAATGCGCATTCATGAAATCCCCGACAAATTTCAGCGGGAAAACTTGATTGCTCATCATCTTACAAGGTCCGCACCATGTCGTGTAACAATCCATAAAAACCAGCTTTCCTTCCTTCTTCGCTTTTTTCAACACTTCATCAAAAGTCAGGTTTTCGAATTTCATCCCATCCGTGTTCTCGACCTTATTGACCGCATCTTGATAAGCTTTCAAGGTGTTTCCTTTCATTCCGGTCATTTTTTTCTTCAAATAAGCAATAACGTTAGCTTCGTCCGTTGTAGACAGATCCGGTAAATCGATCAAAGCCAAATCAATACCCCCAATAATTCTTTCATCCCAACCGATAGTTTTGTGTTCCAGAATATCCAACAACTTATCCACGTTCTTTTCCCCTCGATATTTAACAATATCATACACGGTATAGACCATATTGGTATCCGGCAAACCATTCTTCTGCATATCCAGATAAAGATTCAACAATTTCGTACCGTCGTAAACCTCTTTTCCACAAGTGTAAGGATATAATTCCCTAAAATAAGCTCCGGTAATAGACTGGTTAATTTTCTCCAAACCGTTGTGTTTCACGAAATCTCCTTTGTGGTTTACCATAAAACGGAACATCTCATCATTCAGATTATATGCTTTCCTCCAGAATAAATCCCAATTCTCCGCTTTACACCATTCGGATTTTTTCAGCCTTGTAAAGAACTCATCAACTATTTGGTCAGCTTTGTCCGGTTCATCCGCCACTTTCAGCATTTTGGCATAATCTCTCAAAAATTTCACATTACGCTCTCCGTTTTCATACCTTTTATTCATTCCCGGTAAGGTTGTTTTCGGATTTAATGACCGCACTAACAATGTTTGAAATTCCGGTAATTTATATCCCCCGACAATGCGGTAAAGAATTTCTCCGTCACTATCCAAAACCAGATAATGAGCTTGAAAACGGATATTATATTTGTCCGCTAAAGGACGCCCTTCTTTCGTGGTCACGTCAATAAAGAAATTCACGAAATGTTTATCCATCCAATCCGCAAACTTCTGATCGCTAAACACCACTTTATTCATGGCATGACAAGGAACCGCCCAATCTGCAAAACAATTAAAAAAGATTGGTTTCTTCTCTTCCTTGGCTTTTTTCAAAGCCTCTTCCAAGGAATAAACATATTTCATCTTCACGTCGGCTTTTACCGCATCCCCGTACATGCTTTGGGCAGAAGCGCCCAAAGCAATAAATAACATACTTACAAACAATACAATTTTCTTCATCATGATTTACTTTTATTATTCTTTTATACAACGCACGCTATATGCTGCCGTTAAATCGGAAGTTCCGCGCATGATTTGCTCCCTCTCCACGGAAAGTAATCTGGTAATCCCGTAATTCGTCGTATCATTTTCCATGACTTTTGAAGATGACCAGAAATAAGCCCTAGCTCCTTTATTAATATACTTCGTTCCAAATGCGAAAGTTCCAAAGACTCTTCCTCCACTAAATAACGCGTCAAATCCACATCCGTTTTCACCGGCCTTCAGCAACATTCCCTCTTCCCCGCCTCTCCAAGCATCTAATTTTTCGATCTCGGGAAACGACATGCCTAAAGTTTCTTCCAACTTTTTCCAATCGTCATCCGTGGGTAAACGCCATCCTTCCGGGACAGCTTTTATTGCAGCCTCGAAAGTATATAACAAACCATTTGTCCGCGAATAGTTTCCATTCCCTGCTTCTGTTTCTTTCAGGTTTTGAAATGCAAGTTCTACAATTGCAGCAGGCATAAGATAATCGTGTATTCTATTGAAAACGAGCAAAGCATTCGGGCAACTTTCCCAAAACAATCTGTCAAACATTCCAATGGCAGATTCAACACTCCCGTAAAGTCCAAGATACATTTTTATTCTTTCACCTGCAGTACTGGAAGAAGTTACCATTTCTGACAACTCCCCTCGCTCAATAGCGGCATTTACAGAATCCGTAAAAACTTCAACATTTACTGCCGCATTCGATTCTCTTATAGTTTCTTCTTTAAACGTGTAGCATCCTTCCAGACTCCCTTGTGGCAAACGGTATTTTAAATTTTCAGCCATCCAAGTTTGTCCCCCGATCGTCACACATTTATAAACCGCCATATCACGAGTATCCGTAAACTCGGAATAACTGACATCCGGTTTCGTTATATGATACTTATCACCGTCATTACAAGCATAATAAATCACTATGCTTAATAATATTATCAATATCTTTTTCATTCTCTGTTTGCTTATAATTCAACACCTAATTCATTGGCAACGATTTCGTATAGAATCTCATATTTCTGCATAACCAGCGTAGAAATACCCCATTTTTCTTCAAATTCCTCTCGAGACAAACTTAGCATTTCAGAAATAAATGCAACTAAATCTTTCTCCCGGTCATCAGGGGTATAGGTTCCGACACGCCCCGAAGAAACAAATCCCCATAAACCGATTTTTTTTCGAACTGCGGTTCGGAAATTTTCTAAACCTTCCGGTGTAAATTCACTGCATCCCCACCATGTATTCGGAAAACAACTCGGGGCAAAATAATACTGTGGAGGAATTCCTCCATACCCACTCCATCCGAATTCATTTGGAGAAACAAGATCTTCAAAATGATTGGGATTCAAAGATGCATAACTTACACCGTACCATGCGGCCTTGGATATACTGTTAAATTCCGTCAATAAAGTCTGATAATTTGAGATTTTATTTTTCACCATCTGCCTCATCATGTCTGCCGGCAAATCATCAATTGTCGCGTTAGCCCAATCTCCTGTCATCAAAAGTGTTCGGATATGAATTTGATATTCACCGTTACCATGTTTTTCGACATTATCATTACCATCTTTCGTGGTATATGATTTTACCACGAAAAAATTGAAAGGATAAAGTCTTTTACTAACGAGTGCTAAATAATTTTCAATAACATGCAAAGCTTTTAATTGTTCTTCCGCGTCTGTCATATATTCATACTGGTAGTCAAGACTGGAATATGAAGTAAAACTCCATGGTAAATCCAAGGTTTCATATTGATAAATAGATATCCCGTGTATATCTTTCTTAATCAAAGTTTTCCCTATCGTGTCATTAAAATAAACAGGCACGTTATACCTTTGGTATATTTCATATACCTGATGTTTCACGGGATCGGACGGGTCATCCTCGATCACGTAAAGATTTTCATATTCCAGTTTTTGAGTCAAAGAATCTTCCTTCGAGCATCCGAATAGGAAAACGGCTAATAAAATATATAATATATTTTTCATACTCAATTTTTTATTGTTGTTCTTACTCTATTTCCTCTTCATTATCTCCGCCGGAGTCCGCTCTTCTGTAAACTAAATAAGAGTACTTTCTTTGTTCCCTGAGATTATCCGGCATACCAGTATCAAACTCCAACACCGATTTGGGTATGGCAAACGTGTAAGCTAAATCATCTTCTTCCAGCAGATAGACTTCTCCATACTTGAATAGATTCTGGTGATCCCAGTCATATATGGAAAACATATGTTTGATCACTTTCTTTGAAGGCGCCTTTTTACATACGGCATAGCGACGCAAATCGAACCAACGGTGTCCCTCGAAACATAGTTCTTTTCTTCTTTCTTCCCTTACGGCTTCAACAATATTATCCGCGGAATATATTGTATCGCGATAACCGTCTATTCTATATCTCCTTAAATGATTCAAATATTCGGAAGCCGTGGCAGGATCATCCAACATGGCACAAGCTTCTGCCATATTCAAATAACCTTCCGCAGTTCTTAATATCCAAAAATCAGATACATACGACCGATGAACTCCCATTTCATATTTTCTCCATAAACCAAGACTGTCACTTTGATAAGAACGGGAGAAATATAATTCACGCCGGCAATCCAAGGTATCATACAATTGATACAAGTCTTGAGAAACACAAAAATCTCCCCCGTGTCCGGTAAAATCACTTTGCAAGCTCAAAGATCCTTGAGAGAATAAAACCTCGTTACTATTCTCGGAAATCGTCACCGTGGTCGAATCTGCAATTGAATTATAATCATACAAATCGCCCTTTACCGCGAGAAAATCTTTTGCAGCTTCTCTTGCGTTTGTCCAATCCTGCATATACAAATACACCCGACTCAACAATAAACGTGCAGCCTCCTCTGAAGCACGATAAAAAGAACGGGATTGCGGACTTTGTTTGAAACAATCTATCGATATTTTCAAGTCATCCACTATTTGAGCGTAAACATTGGCAACAGAGGTTCTCTCGAATTGAGTATCTTTATTTTTATCATGTTCCACGTAATGCGTTAATTTTAATGGGACACCGTAAGTGGAAGGAGCGGTAGCGGGATCATAAGCATTCGCGTAAACATTGACAAGTACCAAATAAAACTGTGCGCGAAGGAAAAGACATTCACCTTGAACAGTCAACGCATCTAATTGTTCTTGTTTTGAATCCTGACTCACGTTTCCCAATTCGTTCAATATAATATTCATGGCATTGATTCGATTATACAATCCGTCCCACAAGGCATTATCCCCGGCTAAGCTCGTGCCGTCATAGTTCCGTCCCACTTCATATTGCCACGTATAATATCCGTAATAAGTAGAATTTACATCTTGAAATCCTTTTACGGCATTGTACGTCATGACCATATTAATATCGTCATCCAGAATATGTAACCACCATCCTATGGTTCCGCTTCTTAATTCCTTAACAATATCACTGGGTAAATAACCACTTCCCAAGAGAACCTCGTTCAGATCAGACACCGTCTTCGGTACAACCAAATCCTGTGAATAATCCTCTAAAAAATCCGAACAAGCGGTAAACAGTACCAAAAGTGCTATGTATATAATATGTTTCATCTTATTTAATTTAAAAAGTTACATTAAATTGAAGTGTATAAGACGGACGAACGGATAGATTCGGTTTGGCAAATCCTGCCTGAGAAGGATCCTGTCCCTTCAATTCTTTAGCTGAGATGGTAAATAGGTTCAACGCGTTCAGACTTACTTGAAGTGCTTGAATAGGCGTATGTGACAACAGTTCTTTCCCGAACGTGTACCGCAGCGACATAGAGCTGCATCTTAAATAATTACCGCTTACTACCCGAAGATTAGATTTATCGTACATATCCCATGTACTGGATGCAAATTGTTGAATATGCGTAGCGCTAGTCTGCCCTCCCGAGAAATGATTTCTATAGTGCTGATAATCGGGGTTTGTAGGACTCAATATGACAGGGACATTCGTTTTTGTTTCATCCCCGGGGACCTGCCAACGATTCAAGAACTCTTTTCTCACATTAGTTTCCGCGCTCACACCTGATATAATCGGAGAATATAAAGCAAATAAACGCACTTTGGAACCTAAACCATAAGCCATATTCATAGACAACGTGATATTCTTATAGGTAAAAGTATTAGCGAAATTACCGCTGAATTTCGGATCCCGCTGTCCACTCTTTTCCATCGTCATCAAAACCGTTTCTTCCAGAGTCTTATATTGTAGCAAATGTTGCCGATCGTTATAATCGTCAAACATAGGAGTTCCGTTTTCTGGATTCAATCCTAAATATTTATAAGAATAGAAAGAACCGATCGCCTCTCCATTGATAATCGCCGTTCCATTTAAATAATCCTGTAAAGTATAAGCTTCAACAGTTTCCGATTGCACCTTGTTTATATTTCCGGAGTATTGGGTAGAAAATAACCATTGGAAGTCATTTGTTTTTATGGGTTTTAATTGCAAGGCTATCGAATAACCGTCATTTTTCAAATCTCCGCCATTCATCGTGTAGTTATTCAACCCGTTGACCGTCGATACTTGTACCGATGTAAAACAACCTTCCGTTCTTTTAATATAAAGTGAACCTTGTATATTCACTCGGGATTGGAAAAATGATAAATCTAACCCAAAATCGAAAGAACGAGTCTGCTCCCATTTCAAATTCGGGTTAGGATAACGGGCAATGGTTGATACATTCTCGTTATACATCGGATCGACTGTTCCTTGCTTGATAATCAAATTCGGACTTTGATCTTCAAGCATATTTCCTTGATACCCGAATGATGCTCTAAACCTTACCTCGTCTACAAAATTCCAAGTCTTTAGAACATTTTCTTTCAAGTTCCAACTCCCGGAGATTGCCCAAATGGGTAAGAAATTGTCATTACTCTGACTACCGAATTTATTAGAAAAATCGCAACGCCCATTCACATAAATCGTGAAATGATTGCCATAGCTATAGCTTAATGTCAAGTATCCGGAAACCGCATGAGAAATACCATGTTTCAGTGTCCGATGATTCTCATTTAACCATTTGGCATAGAATGGGTATAAGTCAAGATCGACGTTATCAATAAATTGTAATCCCCGATCCCTTACAAATCCCCGATTCTCATCACTAATGCTCCGCGAAATCGTACTGTTTACCTCAAAACCACCCGTGGACATAAACATATGTTGCTTATCACTCCCGACCGGCTTACGAAAGTCATATTGTAAACGGAAGATATAGCTTTCGTTCGTGGAATTTGAAGTTTTCAAGAGTCCCCCGTACGGTAAATAGCAGTATCCCTCATCACCCGGTAAAGGAACATCTTCATATTCAGTATTTTTTAAACGAGCTACATAATGAGTTTTCTCCCCCCACCATTGCTCCTGCATCGTACTACTTCTGGAATAATTCCCGGCAACAGTTACATCCAACTCCTGCCACGGAGAATATTTCAAATTTAATCTGGCACTCAACGTATTACCATCATATGAATTAGAACTGTTTTTAATCTCGTTCAAAATATTATACCTGAAATTATTCGCCCACTTATTCATTCCATTATAACCGGACTTGTCATAATAATAGAGAGAACCATCCTCGTTATAGCAAGGTAATGCTCGTGTCGTATTATAAGCATAATCCATCGCGTCGATCTCACTCATTAGGTTGTTCTTTTTTTGCACGTTTCCACTTAAAGAAAGGCTGGCTCTAACCTTTTCCGAGAATGTAACATCCATGTTAATTCTTGACGTGTACCGTTCCACGTAAGTTGTTTTTGAAACACCATCTTCATAATTGTACCCGAGAGAAGCGTAATAACGCACTTTGTCAGTACCTCCCGACACGCTCAAAGTATGGTCATGCGAGTAAGTGTCTTGTGTCAGAATATCAAACCAATCAGTATTTACCGTTTCATACCACTTTACTTCATTCAAAAAACCGTCATAATCCGTTTGCCCCATGTAAAGGCGTTGAATAGCTCCCTCGTAACCAACCATCGGCATATTAGACGGGAATTGATAATGTAACTCTGTCAATTCTTTCCCGAACTGAACGCGTTGTTGCGAATTCATTAAATTGATATTACGGTCAGAATAACGAGGACGACGCGTGTATTTGGACGAATGGTTATAAGAAAAACGAGCGGGACCTATAGTTCCTTTTTTCGTCGTTACCACAATCACGCCATTCGCAGCACGAGTCCCGTAAAGAGCAGTAGCCGAAGCATCTTTCAGCACGTCAATACGTTCGATATCCTGAGGATTAATCCCTGCGATAGCATTACCGATAATGTTAATATAGTCCGGATTATTCAAATCATCCGTGCTCACGTCCACGGGATCTTCCAAGACAAATCCATCTAAAACCCACAATGGTTCCCGGTTACCCAATAACGTGGACGTACCTCTCACCCGAATACGGGGAGTAGCTCCAACTTCACCCGAATTAGCCATCAATAATAATTCAGGAATTCTTCCTTCCAACGCTTGATCAATACTCGTCATACCGGGTACTAACACGTCAGCTGCATTCACGGTAGTAATCGCACTCGTTAAATGTTTTTTATCAATGGTTTGATAACCCGTGATCACTACTTCACCTACCTCGGCGACCTCCTCCTCCAACTTAACATTAATTTTCAGATTATCTTCCACGGTAATGTACTGTGTTTTCATTCCGATAAAAGAAAATATCAATGTTACCTTTTCTTCAGACGGTATTCCGAGTTTATAATTACCGTCCAGATTCGTTACCGTACCTACGGTCAATCCTTTGATTAAGATTGTAACTCCGGGTAAAGCCTCCCCTTTCATGTCTGTCACTTTACCTTCCACGATTCTGGTCGTTCCCTTCTTCACCTCTTCCCGCTTGATAACAATCGTTTTTCCGTTGATGTTATAAACGAGGCCGGTGCCTTTCAAACAATCGGTGAGAACCGCATCAATCGTCGCATCCTTGTACGAAACATCCCTCTGCTTGAAAGCGGACAAATAGGAATCGCTATAAACGAAATCATACGCCGAAATTCGTTTAATCTCGTTGATGACCTCTTTTAAAGTAGCATTTTTCAGACTAAAGGTCATTTTTACCTCCTGACAATAAGCTCGTTGACTTAATTGAGTCGTGAAAACAAGGAAAAGCAGGAATAAAAACCACCTTTTCCTCACAACATTAAAATTTTTCTTCATAGATTTGTATTTGAATTTAATAATCATACTGCCCCTGTTCGCATCAGAGGTAGTTTTTAAGTAGCGTTACCAGCGCTACTTTTTATTTTACAATCACGGTATTATCCTCTATTTCAAATTTCACGCATCCTGTTTCTTCTAGCAAATCAAGCACCTCCGCGAACACCTCGTGTTTTTTGATATTCAAAGAGAAGGGTAGCACACGCGACTCTTCCCGTTCGAAAACCACGTTAAAAGCGTACCACCGTCCCAAATCTTTCAGAACCCGTTCCAACGGGCAATTGTCAAAAATCAGACGTCCGTCTTTCCAGCCGACATATAAATTGACATTAACCTTTTTCACGTCCAGCTGTTCATCCGATTTATTGAACGTAGCCTGCAAGTCCGGAGTCAGGATAACACCGCACTCCCCGGATTCCACGCTCACTTTCCCTTGTTTCAAGGTCGTTTTGATACATCCTTCGTCATTGTAAGCCCTTACCCCGAATTCTGTACCCATAACTTGAACCCGCAGAGGATCGACATCAACAATAAAGGGTTTGTTCGTGTCTTTTTCTACTTCAAAATAAGCTTCTCCTTTCAAACGAACTCTTCTCTCTTTCCCCGTAAAATGCGCCGGATAAGATAATTCCGATTCGGCATTCAGATATACTGTCGAACCATCGGACAAAACCAACACGTATTCGCCTCCCCGGGGAATCCTCAACGTATGGTATTCGACTATCGTATCCACGTTTCCCGATGAATAAGTCAACATCTCACTATCGGCGGATAAAGTAACCCTATGATCGGCCAATGCCTCCAAATCCTTCTCGTTCTTTAAATCGAACTCCCTCCCGTCGGACAAAACCAAAATAGCCCTAGACTCCAATTCTTGGATTGCATTCCTTTTGGCTACCACGACCTCTTTTTCCGGAATATATTTCTCGTTACTAAAGTATAGCACTCCACCGACAGACAATAACATAACGGCTATCGCAATGTATTGCAATACTCTTCTTAACCCGATTCGACGGCTCCCTATCGTTCTCGTGTAAATTTGTTTCCACTCGGCATCCATCTCCTCGCCCGTCATTTCATGAGCCGTCAGGCTCTCCTCGAAATGTCGACGGGAAATCATCCGTTGAAAAATCTCCTCGTTCTTGGAAGATTCCATACGCCACGTATCCAAATCCCCCGTTTCCCGCTCATTTAAGTTGCCTTGCACGTAGCGGGCGATCAATTGAACTATATACTCTCGTGTTTTTTGTGTCATATTCTTTGCTTGTTTCTCCTAAAACGGAACCCTACCCGTTTGGTGTAATATGAAATATGACCTTTTTTCAAAAATATTTTACAATTCGCTTATTTGCAACACTTTAAAATATGCTTTTTTTTATAATTCAACCCTATTCCCACAGTTATCCTATGGTAATACTACCTCTTGTTCATCACAAATCACTTCCACATTCCTTACTTCACCATTCGCCAAGGGTGAAACAAGGGATATGAAAGTGATTCGTGTGCGAGTAGAGGTAGTATTACCATAGGATAACCGTAGAAATATAATAGTATCTCCCATTAATAAGAAAAACGACCAAAACAACAATTTGCTCTACTTAATACCCCATTTCGTCTACTATCCCGTTTTGCTGTTTGATTCTATTTTACTTTTACGGCGTAAACAAAAAATAATCATTTATGAAAACGAGCTTATATTGTCTGATCTTCTTTATGTCGTTTGTATTCTCGAAAGCAAACGCCCAAATCAACCTCAAAACGGAATATATTTCGACATCGACATACAAAGGTAAGGATGACCACCACCCGCGTGCAAAAGGTGACTTAAAAGTCATTCAAGGAGGTTTTCACGTCCCGCTCTTTGTCAAGATGAATGAAAACAATCGTCCCACGGCTTGGACTATCGGGTGTAGCGGATCGTACGCCTCCTTGGGTAATAAAAATCTCTCTCGGGAACTCTGTCCGACGAATATATTAAACCTCCAGATCGGATTGGTACACACGAGGCCGCTTAACGCCGGATGGTCCGTGCTGGCAACTGTCGGGGCAGGTCTTTACATGGATAGCGACAACCTTTCGAAAGCGAGATGGAATAATATATTGGGACAAGGTGGTATTATATTTATCCGACACCTGCGACCGAATTTGGATCTTGGTGCCGGAGCTGCTTTAAATAATACCTTCGGTTTTCCCATGCTTTTCCCGGCACTCTACCTAAAATGGAGTCTGGATGGACGCTACGAGGTCAAAGTTGCCTTGATAGATGCTATTCAAGCATCCGTTGGGATGAAACTAAACAATCTCTTGAAATTAAGGTTGATGGTCGAGATGAACGGAATGCTTGCCTTAACCGAAAAAGAAGGGAAAAAGATGTATTTCACACAACAATATACAGTGATCGGATTGCAACCGGAACTAACTCTGGGCAAATCATTCGTTATTCCTCTAACGGTAGGTATCGCCCCTTATCGCGAAGCAACTTACTCGAAAAGGAGTTTAAAAGACGTTTTCTCGGATGATGACGAAACCAACCCTCATTTCAAATTTGGGTTTTATTGCTCACTGGGAATTTCGTGGAGATTCTGAAAAGAAATCCTTAACTTTATCCACTAATTCACCTATCAATGCCAACGCAGGATACCTACAAATACGGTAATCAATTTTGGGAAAAATTCTTGATTCATCCGAGATTCAGAATTATCAGACATCTGATTATCCTGTTTCTGCTTGGTATTATTGTTTTGAAAATCTTCTTTGAAGAATACGGTATTTTCTTCGGTTTAAACACCCTCACGATAATAAATGTATGTATGGTATTGCTGTTTTGGGGGCTTATCTGTTTGAATATCTATATTCTAATTCCCAATTATCTGTACAAGGGAAAATATGGAATATATCTTTTTTACCTGTTTATCACGATTATGTCATTATTGTTGGTTATGACCGGCGTAATTATTTTTTCTAAAGAATATTTTCCTGCATTTTACGAGATCGCTTATCCCGGTAACGGCTTCCTCTCCTTTTATTTCGCTAATTTTCTGGGTATCTTTTTCTATATCTCTGCTGTATCCATAACCATCTTTCTACAACGCTGGATAGCGCATAACCGACAATTGCAGGAATTAGAAAAAAACAAGGTACAAACCGAACTTACCCGTTTACGGGATCAGATACAGCCTGATTTTTTATCCCGGATGCTAAACACTGCCAACGTGTTGGCAAAGAAAGACGCGGACAAGGCATCTACATTATTACTTCAACTCAGCCACCTGCTTCGTTATCAATTATATGACAGCACACGGGAAAAGGTATTATTAAGCGCAGAAATCTCTTTTATCAAAGACTACATGAACTTGGAAAAATTACATGATGATAATTTCACTTTCCACATAAGTGCCGAGGAAACAATAGATCATGTATTAGTACCTCCCCTGTTATTTATCCCGATCGTAGAACTGGCGATTCGGAATCACGCCAAATACAGATCGAGTGAACCCGATCACATTTATACGCTTTTTCGGGTAAATGAAGAAAAGTTATATTTCGCATGTATTTACCCGGAAGATTACAATAGAAATGATGACAGCAAACTGGAGAACTTACGTCAAAGACTTCACCTGTTATACGGTGATGAATTTCAACTGGAAGCAAAACAAGGAGATAAAAATCACGTAATCAGCTTACAAATATGTCTATAAAAAACTATTTTCCCTTGAACTTTTTGCAGCACGCGAATTTCAATCAGGTAAGGAACATCATCACTTTTCTGATTATCCTCTTTTTCGCGTACCAGAACGTGAGTGATAATTTTACCGGAACCGGTTTATTTTATTCATACGGTATAAGCTTGATACTATTCATGTTTCCCACTTACATAAATTTGTACGTCCTTATCCCGAAACTATTATTGAAAAATAAATTTCCTCTTTACATCGGCGGATTGCTGGCGAGTATCATGATCGGTCTGTTTATCTACTCTCCCGTCGTCAGTTACATTTTCGAGGAATACGGGGTAGCAACGGATATTATTAAAAACGAGAGTCCTTA
>QWCH01003977.1_pt1 | contig 14279 bp, 14 predicted proteins | sample 1972671 | NCBI WGS metagenome assembly QWCH01 (sample SAMN09866713, study PRJNA288562) | Human gut metagenome isolate term3_stool, whole genome shotgun sequencing... | isolation source: gut | host: Homo sapiens | place: USA: California | reverse complement strand
AAAATGAGAGAGCTTTTGTGATTGCTTCCATTAATGCAAGAGTTGAGCAGGAAGAGGAAGAAAGCAAGAAAGTTGGAAAGGTAAGGTAAAGAGATGGCATCAATAATGACTTCATTTCAGTTAACAGACAGAATGACGGCACCGCTTATGAACATAACTAATGCTGTCTCAACTGTAATTAATGAATGTGAAAGAGCCCAGGGCGTGTCAGGAAACATGTTTAATACCTCTAAATTAGCTTCTGCCAGAACACATTTAGGATTGGCAGATGCAGAGATTAAGCAGATAGCAAGTGACACGTCAAGAGCTTCAATAAGTCAAGAAACATACAATGGTAAAGTAAGAGAGGGGACAAATTCAGCAAAAGGATTACTTTCCACAGTTAAAGGATTGGTAGCTTCTCTTGGTGGAATATTTCTTATAAGACAGGGAGCCAGCTTTATAGGTGAATGTAATGAAAAGGTATCTCAATTACATCAGGCAGAGACAAAACTTACTGAAGTAATGGGTGCAATGCAGGGAGCAGGAACATCACAGGTTAATATGATGAAAAATCTTGCTTCTGAGATAAGTGGTTATGGTGTTGTTGGAAAGACAGCTTTAATAAATGGAGCGCAACAGGCATCAACATATTTTCATCAGACAGATGCAGTTAAAACTTTGTTACCTAAGATGGCTGACTTAGCAGTTCAGATGCATGGTGTTAATGTTACTAATGAGGATATGGTTAATATCGGTAATATGACAGGTAAGGTTATGACTGGCCAGGTTGGAGCATTAAGACGTGCAGGCATTTCATTTACGGATTATCAGGAAAAGGTAATGAAAAATGGAACTGAGATGGAAAAGGCTAATATGTTGGCTCAGGTAATAGAGCAGAATGTAGGAAAGATGAATGAAACAATGGCTCAAACCCCTGAGGGAGTAATGGCAAGAAATAAAAGGGATTTTGATGCGGTTAAAACAACTATAGGTCAACAGGTACAGCCGGCGATTGTTAGTATGTTTAATGCAATACATAACAATCTGCCAACCATACAGCTTTTAGCAACCGGGTTTGGAAATGCTACAGTCTTAGTAATGGGAGCAATAACAGGAATTATTAACATTGGAACGCAAATGATTAATTTCTTTAAATCTAATTGGACATTAATTGAACCTATTATATGGGGAATAGTTGCAGCATTAATTGTTTATAATGCAACAATGGGAATAGGCTGGCTTACAACATTAAAAGATATAGGTGCAAAGGCATTACATGTGGTATCTAGTGCAGCAAGTACAGCGGCTATTATAGCAATGACATTTGCACAGGAAGGATTAAATGCCGCATTGTCATTATGTCCGTTAACATGGATTATTATTGCTATTATTGCGGTAATAGCAGCTATTTATCTGGTTGTGGCAGCAATTAACAAGGTACAGAATAAAACCCGTTCTGCTACAGGTGTGATTTTTGGTGTAGTGGCATCAGCAGGAGCAGCAATCATAAATGTAGGAATAGGAACGATTAACGCAATAATTCAGGCTGTATGGAGTATTTTTGTTCAGCCTTTTATTGGCATAATTGAATGGATTTTAAATGTTACAAATGGTGGATTTGATTCTTTTGGTGGTGCAGTTGCAAACCTGATAGGTCAGATTATATCATGGTTTTTAAGTCTTGGAAAAGTTGTTACCAAGATTATAGATGCCATATTTGGAACAGATTGGACCAGTGGATTAACTTCTTTACAAGATACAGTTACTTCTTGGGGGAAAAATGAAAATTCAATTACATTAAATAAAGAAGCTCCAAGCATTGATTACAGAATTAATTATGGTGATGCTTATGGAAAAGGATACAATCTTGGAAAGGGTGTTGAAAGTAAGGTTAAGAATACTTTTGGTAATCTTTTTAAGAAAGGTGAAACAAAGGATACAGACTATGGTTATGGAACAGATGCCATTACAAACAACACGGCTGAAACAGCAGCAAACACTGCAAAAACATCGGATTCATTGGATATTACAAATCAGCAGCTTAAGTACATAAAGGATTATGCAGAACAGAGAGCAATTAACAGATTTACAACAGCAAAAATTAGTGTAGATATGTCAAATGTTATTAATGGTTCTTCAAAAGCTGATATGGAAGGAATAGTTACTCATTTAAAGACAAGATTGGAAGAAGAAATGTCAGCAGTAGCGGAAGGGGTGCATTAGAATGTATAGATTGATTATTGATGGGCAGTATGTACCCATTCCACCTGAAAAAATAAGCATAAAGGTTGATGGTGATAACAAGACAATGACACTGATTAATTTGGGAGAAGTTAACATGCTTAGAAATCCCAAACTTACAGAGATTTCATTTGACTTGTTATTGCCTAATCAACATTATCCATTTGCTTTTTATTCAGATGGAAAATACAAGGGTGCCGATGAGTACATTAAGAAGTATAAGGAACTTTTATCTTCCAAGAAGGCATTTAAACTGGAAATATACAGATATGCACCAAATGATAAAAAGATATTCAATACTATTCTTAAAGTGTCGCTGGAAAGACTGACAATAACAGATTCTGTCAGTGACGGTTTTGACAGCAGGGTGTCGTTGGAATTTAAGGAATACAGAAAATATGGTGCTGTAAAGGTTAAGAAAATACCAAATACGTACACCATTAAATCCAATAAGGAAACTCTTACATTGATAGCGAAAAAGTGGTTAAAGGATAGTTCCAAGGGTTCTGCCATTTACAAGAAGAACAAGAAGGTTATTGAAAAGGCTGCAAAGAAGCACAAGAGAAAAAGCAGTTCCAAAGGAAAATATCTGTACAAGGGAACTGTTTTGAAGAAACCATAAGGAGGAAAGGATGGCAGACATAATTGATATTGCATCAAAGGAAGTTGGTTATAAAGCATATGGCGGTAACAAGACCAAGTATAGTGCCTGGTATGGAATGAATGGTGCTGCATGGTGCCATATGTTTGCCTCCTGGTGTGCATATAAGGCAGGTGTATCAACAAGCATTGCTCCCAAGACAGCATCAACAGACACAGGAATGCAATGGTTTAAAAACAAGGGAAGATTCAAGTATAAGGGTTCATACACACCTAAAAGAAATGATTTCATTTATTTTAAATCAGATGGTGCATCTCACGTGGGAATTGTTGAGTATGTATCAGGAAGTACTGTGCATACCATTGAGGGTAACACTTCTGACGCTGTTATGAGAAGATCATATCCGTTAAGTTACCATACAATAACAGGATATGGGGTAATCAGTGATTACATTACTTCATCAGGTAAGACATCAAAGGGAAAGAAAAGCGGAAAGAATACCGGTAAAAGCAGTGGAAAACAGGAAATATCATATTTAAGGGAAATTCTTAAAAAGAATGAATCAAAAAAGAAAAAGTCAACCAGAAAGGTGGAGTATAAAGCTGTTTCAGTAAAGAACAGTGAGAAGCTTGTTGTCAATGTTCTGATTAAACACGGCAAGAAAAGGTACAAACATCAGGTTCAGGAAGGATTAAAAACAATCTTTGAGAGAAAAAATGCACCGGGTAAGGTTACTTTTACAACGTTTGTTGACAGTGATTCAAAGAAGAGAATTTCAAATGGCGATTCTGTGGCAATAGTGGTTAATGGCAAAAATTTCTTTTATGGTTTTGTTTTTTCCATTTCACCAAAAACAGATAAGACTTTGGATGTTACTGTGTATGATCAGCTTAGGTATTTTAAAAATAAGGATACTTATATTTCAAAAAAGAGAACTTCCACGGTTTTAATTAAGAAAATTGCCAAGGATTTTAAACTGAATTGTGGTAAGCTAGCGAATACAAAGTGTCCTGTGTCAAGAATTGATGATAATGCAACATTGTTTGACATTGTACAGAACAGCTTGGATGAAACATTAATGGCAAGGGGAAAGATTTATACCTTGTATGATGAATTTGGAAAGTTAAGGTTAAGGGAGCCTTGGAAGGTTAACAGGTTAATAACTTCAACCACGGCAGAATCTTATGATTATAAGGAAACAATAGATGACAATGTTTATAATCAGATCAAATTAGCATATGACAACACCAAGAAAGGTGTTCAGGAGATTTATATGGCAAAAAACAGTAAGTACATTAATAAATGGGGTGTGCTTCAGTATTTTGACAAAATCGACAGTCGCAAGGGTGCAAAGTTAAAGGTTAAGGCATTGTTGAAGATTTATTGTAAAACAGGCAAGACAATTAAGATTAATAATTGTTTTGGTGACATTAACGTAAGAGCCGGCTGTTTGGTTCTTGTTAAGTTGACAATTTATGGTGAAACAATTTCAAATTATATGTTAGTTGATAAGGTTACTCATACATTTAATAATGGGCAACATCTTATGGATTTGGAATTATCTGGAGGTGATTACGATAGCAGCTACTAGTTTGACACAGTTAATTAAGAAAATAGCAGAGGATGCAAGAAAAGCGGCGAAGCCCTGTACCATTGTAATTGGTACGGTTTTAAAGGCAGATTCGTCTAAAATAAAGGTTAATCAAAAGCTCATCTTAACGGATGAGTTTTTGTATTTTACGGAAACTGCATCAAAGAGCAAATTGAAAAAGGGCGACAAGGTTGTGATGATACGTGCAGATGGTGGTCAGAAGTATCTTGTTGTGGATAGGATGGTGTGAGTATGTTACCTGAAGAATTGGAAGAACTGGAAGATTTTAATGTGGAAGAAGATAAAGAGCAGGAGTTTTCCAATGATACATATGTGCTGGATTTTGAAAGCAAAAGGATTTTGAGAAAATCTGATGAAGATGATGAAATCTTAAGGCAGGCAATAATAAAGATTCTGTTAACTGAATTTGATTATTACAGCATTTATGAAAATTATGGATTGGAGAAAGCTGATTTATTGGGAGAAAACATTGCAGAGGTAAAGGAAGTAATTGGAGGCAGAATTGAGGAAGCCATTTTAAGGGATGAACGTTTTAATTCTGTTGAGATAGAGAGTATTTCAAATTACAAAAATGAATTGATGGTTTCTCTGACAGTTACAACTTCTGATGATGAAGAGATTGAAGTGGAAGGAGTGAGCATTGATGTTTGAGGATATGACCTTTGAGAACATTTTAAGTCAGATGCTTGAAAATGTGAAGGGGGATGTTGATAAAAGAGAGGGTTCAATTATTTATGATGCGTTGGCACCTGTGGCAATGGAAAGTGCACAGATGTATGCAGACATGGACATTCTTTTGCAGGAATGTTTTGCAGACAGTGCATCGTATTATTATTTGATTAAGCGTGCAGCAGAAGGAACCGAGTTCGCAGCTCTGGATCCACATCTGGAAGGACCTACAGCATTAGCTGTATCTAAGGATGATGCTACAGCACCAGCTAGAATTCTGGCTGAATTCGCTAAGACCGCTCCTAAGCTGGAACTGAAGGCTTCTGTAGTTGAAGGAACCTACTATGATCAGGCTGGAACCCAGGTTATCGCAACCATTCCATCCAGAGAAGTTCTTCTTGGAAAGCTGCTTGGAAGCATCCAGTCCCCAATCACCAACCTGGCTCGCGTACTCAATCAGATCGCAGAGAAAAATGGTGGTGCAGCAGAGGCTTAATCTGCAAAATGAATTTGTGGCTCTTTTATCCGCATAGTCCGGAAAAAGCAGCCTGAAACACAGATCCTATCGAAAAATAAATTTTAAACAGGAGGAAATTAAAATGGCAAAGTTAACAACCGCTGAGTTTATCGAAGCTATCAAGGAATTATCCGTATTAGAACTGAACGATTTAGTAAAGGCATGTGAGGAAGAGTTTGGCGTATCTGCAGCAGCAGGCGTTGTAGTTGCAGCAGCAGGTGCTGGCGCAGCAGCAGCTGAAGAGAAGACCGAATTCGACGTTGAGCTGACCGAAGTTGGACCAAACAAGGTTAAGGTTATCAAGGTTGTTCGTGAAGCTACCGGTTTAGGCCTGAAGGAAGCTAAGGACGTAGTTGATGGCGCACCAAAGGTATTAAAGCAGGGCGCATCCAAGGAAGAAGCAAACGATATCAAGGCAAAGTTAGAGGCAGAAGGAGCAAAGGTTACCCTGAAGTAATCAAAGCTTACTGTACAGACTTATATTTAGATATGAGCGCTTTTCAGAACCCACAGTACTGTGAAAACAGACTGTGGGTTCTTTTTTTCTTTTACACAGTTATTTCAAAATAGCTGTTTGTGATGTCATTTACCTTATATTCTTTTTATATTTGTAAGTACTTCCAAAAGTACAATAATATGGTTGCATATTTCGAAAAAATAGTATATATTAGTTGAGGCTCGATGAGCTGATAAGTAAAAAAGATAAATATAAAAGTGTACAACATACTATTGGAAAAAGACCCCAGGCCAAGGAGCAAACGACTAATCATAAGGCAGCTCCTCTACCTGGGGTCTTTTTAGGGGAAGAGAGTATTTTATATACGGGAAAAAACATCCGGCGCTGTTGCGCATCGGGTGTTTTTTCTTGTTATGCGTATTTATAATAGGAAGAAACAGGTTCGGATCCAGGATGAAGCCTTTAAGGATAAAACACGTTACATGTACAGATATAAATACAAAAACAGCATAAAACTGTACTTTTGTAATAATTACGTAAGAAAAATCACAGGTAAAAGTTATGGCTTTTTTTCGGAAATTATAATATACTATGAACTGTGATGGAGAGGTTATTCATCCGGGACAAATTATCAATATTCTCCAGAAAAAGGAGAAAATGCAAAAAATGCAAAAAAACTATTGATAATTTTCCTTATCAGAAGTATAATCTACTCGTAATGCAATAAGGAATTTCAAAAAGTATTTCAAAAATCAAAGGAGAGTGCATTCATTATGAAGAAGCAGACAAAATTAGTTGCTGTATTATCAACAGCAGCACTGCTTGCTATCGGTGCATCTATGACATCTTTCGCAGCTACAGGCTGGGCAGAAGAAGATGGAACATGGGTATACTATGATAGAAACGGTGACAAAGTAACAGATAAGTGGGCTAAGTCCGGTAACAACTGGTATTACTTAGACAGCAACGGTGAGATGGCTGTAGATCAGCTGATCGAAGACGGTGACAACTACTACTATGTTGACGTAAACGGCGTTATGGCAGCTAACCAGTGGGTAGCTATTGATAACGAAGATGCTGGCGATGATGATGAGCCAGAGCATTACTGGTACTACTTCCAGGCTAACGGCAAGGCTTTAAAGCAGGGTGACTCTGATACCGTTTCCTTAAAGACTGTAAATGGTAAGAAGTACGCATTCGATGATGAAGGCAAGATGCTGTACGGTTGGGTTTCTTCCGATAACGCTGAGCGTATCGACAATACCGATGATGACGCATTCAAAGATGGCGTTTACTACTTCGGTGGTGAAGATGACGGTGCTATGACTACTGGTTGGTTACTGATCGACGTTTCTTACGACGAAGCAACTAATGATGATTACAAGTACACCGCTCCAACATTCAATGATGATGATGATCAGACTCGTTGGTTCTACTTCAAGTCCAACGGTAAGAAGCTCTATGCTGATAACGGTGAGAGAACCAAAGATAAAACTATCAACGGTAAGAAGTACGCATTCGATGAGTACGGTGCAATGGTAGCTGAGTGGTCTCTGGATGAAGACGATGAGAAGAAGGCTTCTGATACTGAAGCCCAGGAAGCAGCTTCTACTGCAAGCACCTCCGAAGCTTGGGAAGGCAACGGCAAGTATGCTAAGTATACTCAGGCATGGAAGTACTACAACAGCGTAGAAGACGGTTCCCGTGTAAGCAAGGGCTGGTTCAAGGTTGTTCCTGCTGAAATGCTGAACAAAGAGAAATATGATGATGACGAAGAGTCCTGGTACTATGCAGATGGTTCCGGTAACCTGTACGCAGGTGAATTCAAGACCATCAAAGGCAAGAAGTACGCATTCCGTAACGATGGCCGTATGTTAACCGGTCTTAAGTTCATCAAAGAAGGCGATGAAGACTTCGCTGACGTTAAGGCTGATGATGATGATAGCAGACCATTCGATAACGAAGACGATTTCTTTGACAACGCAATTGAATTCTATGAGCCAAACGGTTACAAGTGCTACTACTTCGGTGGCGACGATGACGGTGCTATGAGAACCGGAAAGACCACTATCAACTATGATGGTGAGAATACAAGCTTCTACTTCGAGAAGTCTGGCGGTAAGAAGGGTGCTGGTGTAACTGGTGAGAAAGATGACAAGCTGTATCAGTCCGGTATGCTGTTAAAGGCTGACTCCGATGACAAGTACATCGTTGTTGATAAGGCTACCAAGACTGTTAATGGCAAGACCGTTGTTACCTACGACAAATTAGATGATGCTAAGGACTTCATGGATCAGGATGACGTAGTTGCAACCAATCTGCTGGAAAACACTACTGCTGATACCCGTGTAAACATCGGAAACAACAGCAACAAGAAAGCTGAAGATCTGACTGAAGCTTATAAGATCAGCTTTACTCAGTCTGATGAAGATGTTAAGCATGAATACGTTCTTGTAAATACTTCTGGTAAGGTAATTGACAGCAAGGGCAAGAACAAAGATGGTAACGATTACTACTATGTAACCGATAGCAAGGGCGTTATCACCAATGTATATGTAGAGAACTAATTATCAAATACATAGTCTCTAGTATAACTAAAAATTAAGGGGGAAGCGTTATAGCTGATGTAATTATATATTAGCTATAACGCTTTTCTTTTATAATCAAAAACTGCCAAGGAGGTAATCCCATGTTAAAAAAACATTTATTAACTGTAGGACTTGCTGTATTGCTGGCAACGACCAGCTCTGTACCTATTTTTGCAGAAACAACATCCACCACTTCCACAACAACCACAATGGAAAACTGCGGTGCTTATTTATTTGAGTGGCGTCCTATTGATTGTGGAAACGGTAATTATTTTGCTATTCTTGTAGGTGGAAATACACTTCAGGAAAGCAACGTGATTTTAAACCGTGGATATGATTATGCCTATACTTTTGATCCTATGACTTATCAACGTCCCTGGGGAACGGTTCCAGATCTGGTAAACGTGGATGGGAAATGGGGTATCCCTGAAAACTGGTCTTCTATGCCTCAGGATAGTCAGCCAGTAATGCAGATTGTTTTGAAAACAAACTATAAAACATTAAGTACTGATAAGCGTTATGTTAATGTAGTTCATCTTCCTTCCAACATAGACTCATCTACTCTTCCATCTGAAGTACGTAAATATCTGATTAATGTAGACGGTTCCGATGCAGGCGCCTACACCGACACTATAACTCCTGGTTGGCAGGACCTGGAAGATGGCACCGTTAAATATATGAAACCTGACGGCACTTATGTATCAAATGGCTGGCTGCAGTTAGATGATAAGAAGTACTATATGGATGAAAATGGTGTAAAATTAACCGACACAATTACTCCGGATGGGTATTATGTAAATATAAATGGTGAAAAAACTTCTTATATGCCTGGTTGGTTTAAAGACGGTGACAATTGGCGATACATTCTAAAAAATGGATACTATGCTCAAAACGGCTGGCTTCAAGATCCTGCGACACAGAAATACTACTATTTTAATATGGCTGCTATTATGGAAGCAGATACTACTACCCCAGATGGTTATTATGTAGGAGCTGATGGTGCCTGGGACGGAAATGCATCCACAAAAAATACTACTGAAGAAAAAAATCTTGGACCTGGCGTAGACAAGGGCTGGGAGCCAGTAGATACCGGCTGGAAGTTCAAACAGGAAGATGGAACCTACCTTACCAATTCCTGGAGACAGGACAGCAACGGTAAGTGGTATTACCTGAATGAAGATGGCTGGATGCTAAAAAATGCTAACACACCAGACGGTTACCATGTAGATGCTAATGGTGTATGGGATGGTGACGCTGCAACTGAAAGTGAAAGCGAAGAAGCAGCTGAATAATTGATTTGAAATATTTGATGTTTTATATTTACTGCAGGATATGCGTGAATTTGAATTGTACGGGACGGTCCGGGCGGTCGTGAGTATCTGCGATTCGCTGAATTATATTCTGGATTATGACGATCTGGCGCACGTATTTTCGCTGGTCAACAATTATCTGGATCCGAAGGGAATGTTCATTTTCGACCTGAACACGGAGGCAAAGTTTCAGGCAATGGGAAGTGAGACGATCGCGGAGGCGCGCGACGAGGGGAGCTTCATCTGGGAAAATGAGTATGATGAAGAGGAGAAAATTAACTCCTACGATCTGACGCTCTTTATCCGCGAGGAGGATGACTTATACCGCCGCTATCAGGAGACGCATTTTGAGCGCGCGTGGTCGTTGGACGAGATAAAAAAGGCGCTCACAGAGGCGGGCATGGAATTTGTGGCGGCGTATGACGCATTTACGAAGAACGCGCCGCGAAAAGAGAGCGACCGAATCTATGTGGTTGCGAGAGAACATGGAAAAGAGGTATAAATGATGGAAAAGATAAAAGCAGGTGAAATAACGGGACAGACCGGAGATTATATGCTCCGTGCGACGGCGGCGAATGGTCAGATCCGCGCATTTGCGGCGACTTCCCGCGATCTGGTGGAGAAAGCCAGACAGGCGCACAATACCAGCCCGGTGGCGACCGCAGCGCTGGGACGGCTGATGACGGCAGGGGTCATGATGGGGTCGATGATGAAAGCGGACAGTGATCTTTTAACCATCCGGATCGAGGGCGATGGTCCGATCGGCGGTCTGACGGTGACAGCTGATAAGAACGGCAATGTCAAGGGCTACGCGTTCCACCCGGAGGTAATGCTGCCGCCGAATGCGAAGGGCAAGCTGGATGTGGGCGGTGCGCTGGGAGTCGGCGTCTTGAGCGTAATCCAGGATATCGGTTTGAAAGAGCCGTATGTGGGACAGACGATCCTGGTAACGGGTGAGATTGCGGAAGATCTGACTTATTACTATGCGACCTCCGAGCAGACTCCGTCCTCCGTGGCACTGGGCGTTCTGATGAATAAAGAAAATACGGTGCGCCAGGCAGGCGGATTTATCATCCAGCTTCTTCCGGGAGCAGAGGAGGCGACGATCGCGGCACTTGAAAAGACGATCGGTGAGCTGGAGCCGGTGACGACGATGTTAAATAAGGGAATGACCCCGGAGGACATTCTGGAGCTGATTTTAGGACAATTTGGTCTGGAGATTCTGGATAAGATGCCGATTCAGTTTACCTGCAACTGCACCAAGAGCCGTGTAGAAAAGGCGCTGATCAGCATCGGCGGCAAGGAGCTGCAGGAGCTGATCGACGAGGGCAAGAGCATCGAAGTCAACTGCCAGTTCTGCAACAAGCACTATGAATTTAGTGTGGATGAGCTGAAAAAATTGTACGAGAAAGCTAAGAAGTAAAAAGAAATGAGATAATAGATAGGGCTTCTGTGCGGAAAGAGGATATTTGGATATGTTCCTCATGGCAGGACAGAAAAAAGGTAACTGTTCACACATGTGTGAGCAATTACGAAAAAAGGGATACTGCCGAAGCGGTATCCCTTTTTATAATCACTTTACTTAGATCAATATAACGTATTCGCAAAATATATATCAAACATATTTGGAAAACAGGTACACTGGAAAGTTGATGATTAAAGCTTGGTTACGTTAGTAGCCTGCGGTCCCTTAGCACCGTTAACAACTTCGAACTCTACCTGAGCGCCTTCCTCAAGAGACTTGAAGCCTTCCATGTTCAGTCCGGAGTAGTGAACGAATACATCGTTGCCCTGCTCGTCGCAGATAAATCCGTAACCTTTCTGGTTGTTGAACCACTTTACAGTACCTCTGTTCATATGATACCTCCAAAAAATATAAAAAATAGTGATGGCCGCATGGATTTACGACCTGTTCCAAGAATAGCATAGTTTCATATTGATGTCAAACGTTTTCGCATAAAATTTCTGGAAATTCAGACATTTAAAAATAGTTAAATTTTTGTGGAAAATAAGGGCATTTGTTACTGTACACACATGTGTCCCAGTAACGGGTATTTTCCAGAAAGCCGCGAAAGAAAGTGGGGTTGTCAAACCAGAATACGGGGGGTAAAATAGGAGGAAAGAAAAGGGGAAAGAGGTAGGAAAATGAATTATATTTACAATGCGTATCATCATTTTTTGACGATCACGAAACATAAATGCGAGGTCATGAAAAACTGCTTTGCAGTAGGGCTGTACCGCCAGGGACTTCTGCACGACCTGTCCAAATATTCCTGGGAGGAATTTGCGACCGGCGTTAAATATTATCAGGGAAACCGCAGCCCAAATGCGGCGGAAAAAGAAGAAAAGGGCTATTCGGCGGCATGGCTGCACCACAAGGGACGCAACAAACATCATTTCGAATACTGGATCGATTTTGCACCGGACAAGTCCTGGGGGCTTGTCGGCAATAAAATGCCCCTTCGCTACCTGATCGAGATGGTAATGGACCGGATTGCCGCGTCGAAGGTTTATAAGGGAAAAGATTACACGGATGCGTGTGCGTGGGAATACTTTGAAAGAGGCAGAGATTTTGTCGTGATGCACCCGAGGACGAAGTACCAGCTGGAATATCTCCTCACGATGCTGAAAGAGCAGGGCGAGGAGAGAACCTTTGCGTTCATCCGGGCGCTGCTTGCACGGGAGAGGGCGAAAGAACAGGCAGTCCGGAGAAAACGGATGGGACACGTGATCCGGGAGATAAGAGAGCGTGGACGGGTGCTGTAATTTATAAGGACAATTCTCTCAGATAATTATGTAAGTACAGCACTGCCGTCTCTGGATCTGTGAAAAGCTGTTCTGAATACGGCACAAACAGCTGCTTACTCTTATAGTCTGCTTTCAGGCATTCATGCCACATCGGAGTGCCATCTGCAAGAAGCGGCTGCGGCACAAACAGTCCGGCTGCGCGGGTGTAGCACGTTTTGGCGGTTGCCTTCTTGCGGGCGGAGCGATCCACATACTGACCGACACTTTTGTGGATGGCGCAGTCCTCGTAGATCATATAGTAATAATTCTCATAATCGTTGTAAAATCGTTTCAGCTCCCCGGAATATAATGGAAGGTCGAGCGTCAGGCGGTTTCCTTCCGCCGACAGCTCCAGATCACCGATGGAAAACTGGAATCCGCTTGTCAGAGAGACGGGACTTTCATAGTGAAGCAGCAGGTGCTTTTCTGAGTTTCCGTCCGCATATGGGATATCACGGCTTTCTGAACCTTTGAAAGAAAAATCGCCAGTCAGAAAGTCCGGGTAGGCGAGAATCGGCAGAATCTGCGGCATTCCCTTTAAGTCATCCTCGTTATGGAGAATCAGAAGGTGTTTCAGCAGCTCAGAGTGCGTCTGTAAATATTCACCGTAAACCTCGATGAGCTGACCGCCGTTGTACTTATCTTCGCGGGCAATGCCGAGGAACCGCTCGATGCTTTTCTGTTTCAGATTTTCAAGTCCCAGCAATTTTTTTAATGGGCGTATTTTCTTATAAATATCAAAACTTTCAACCGCTTCAAAATTCCAGTCCTTTTTATAAAAAACACAGCGTTTCGTCAGAAATGGAATGTCAAACCCGTCGCCGTTGAAATGGACGAGGATGCGCTTTGTCCGGAGAAGTGCAAAAAAAGCGTCGAGAACCTCTTCCTCCGCATCCCTCGTCTCGGCAAAATACTGGGTCAGAATCCAGGTGTTTCCGTCGTGCCAGACGCAGCCGATCAGATAGACCGAGGCGTAGTTGCCGGAAAAGCCGGTCGTCTCGATATCGAAAAAAAGCAGATCGGAGATAGCTCCTAACCGTTTGGGCGGATAAGAGGAAGTAAAGGTCAGCGGATTTTGAATGGTGATCATTTGGCAGTATCCTCCTGTGTCGGTTTATAATGTCCGCTCCAGATCCGCATTGCGTCGGGGATTGGTTTCAGACTGTAACCTATGGCGTTATTATAAATTCATCGGAAGTGAAAAGCAACCGTTTAACAACACTTTGCAAGAATTCTCCCATCCTCTCTAGGTGGTGAGATGAATTGCCTTTTGGGAAAATCATGCAATATCTGGCATATTAAAACTGCACATATCTGTGCACATAAATGAAAATAAACATGTGAGAACAAACGTTCTAAAAGACATAGACAAACAAGTGTTCTTGTGTTATAATATAATCAGTCGAAAGCAAAAGAAAAGGCTGATTTTATGAGAAAATTAGATAGTAATGCACACTCAGTATTTTTACTCTATTATCATTTGATTCTGGTTATAAAATACCGAAAAAAGGTACT
>QWCH01003964.1_pt1 | contig 14336 bp, 14 predicted proteins | sample 1972671 | NCBI WGS metagenome assembly QWCH01 (sample SAMN09866713, study PRJNA288562) | Human gut metagenome isolate term3_stool, whole genome shotgun sequencing... | isolation source: gut | host: Homo sapiens | place: USA: California | reverse complement strand
GCTGTGCCCGGTTTGATGGTGCCTTGACACTTCCATCAAAACGGAGATCCCCCTTTCTTTCAAGGGCCTACTGTCTGATCAAATCGAAACTACCCCAATGGAGAGCATGCTCCCCTATGCGTCTTCCCCATTCTTCAATTTTCCAAAGCTCTTCCCAATTCCTCAGCCTCTGCATCCATAGTTCTTTTTCACTATTCCAAAATTGTTCCGCATCATGGCTTAACTCCATGCTAAAGCACGCCTTTTCATGCACGGCATCTAGTGACCCAATGATTCGGGATAAAACGTTTTCCATGCGTTGCCGTATCTCATCGCTCAAAGGTACCTCTCGTGCCGATAGATGATTTCACTAGGCAAGTGTCGGTAGATAAGCGTGCGTGCAATCAATCCGCGATTATTCGCTTCCGGATCATCGAGCAATGTTTGGAACGGCCTGATTTGCGTGAAGGTGACGTCAACGATAGCGGGATCGTAACTTACAGTCTACCCACGAGAAATACGATCCTGAGCATGGGGTTCGCCTGACCAATATTTGCGGAGCTGATCCGCAGCCCCCTTGGGCAAGGGTATCCCCTCTGGATCAATCCTTCCCACAAAACCTTGGGAAGCCATGCGTCGGGAATAAGCGGCGCTTGTGATCTCAGAAAGCGTAAAACATGGAGGCACCAACTTGTTTTTCCTTTCTTTCTCGACTTGTAACATTTCCTCATACTGTTCAGGATTTCCCGTACGGGCGTAGGAGTTACAAAGCTCTCGCATACGACGAGCCCGCACTCTGTTGTCAACGGCAACCTTGACATTGAGCTCTTCGTAATGGAGCAAAATTTTTTCATCAATTTTCTTGAAAAAATCTAAAAACTCCGCAGTGGCGGCAGATTTACCTGTTCCAGATTCCGCACCAACCATAAGCAGGAGGGAAAGTGAGCTTTTAATTCCAGCTCCCGGAAGGTAAACGGAAGCCCTGCCGTGGTCCGCCAAGGCAACGGCACCGAGCCAAGCCCAAAAAACGAGATTGAAATCCGCATGCCTGGCGGAAGAAATTGCGGAAACGATTTCCTCAGTTACGGGTGGCAATGGCAACCTGGAGAAGGTCTTCTCATGAACTTCAGCAAAAAACTTTGCACCCCGAATGTCCTCAAGCAACCTGTCACGCGAGCGTCGGATTCGTAGCAGCCATCCATCGTACATACTAGTGTTCCTTTTGCGGGGGAAAACTCCCCCGCACATTTTGACTATTACATCAGGGGATGAAATCGGAAACATCGGTCTCGATCTTCAGCAGCGCATCCGGAGACGCATCAGGAAACAGCCTACGAATGTCCTCCGGCATGTCTGCCAGCAAGACCGTCAGGTAGACCGCCTTTGCCCGCTGATGCCCAGCCGCAAAGGCCTCGGCCAGATAGCGCTTGAGCTGAAGCTTGTTCCACGCCATCTGGCGCATGATTTCGAGATCCGTCAGGCCTGCGGACAATCCGCGTGTTCTTCACGAAACCGTTGCCTGGGGGACTTTTTGGGTGATTCGGGCATGACTCTTTCTCCGTTTTTATGGTGATAGGACTAACGGACCGCACAGAGGAAGACTACTTCCCAAGAGTGCTTTCCTATTTATCCGGAAAAATACTCTTGCTCTTGTGTCCATGTCAGGAGGGAATAAGATAAAAAGCTTGTTTCCCCCCCCAAGACACATTCTTGCGTACTAAATCCTACCTGTAATACATGAAAAGGCCTAACGGTATACCGCTAGGCCTTCAAACTATTTTGCATATACTATTAATTTTCTAGTGGACAACGTTCAAGATAATGTTCTCCTTTGGTTTTATACATTTCCGGTGTTTCAGATGTCAGGATCGTTTTTTGATTAAATATGCCGCTATTTTGTAATTCATTATAAATGATTTTAAGCAATTTTCATTTGAAGAGCACATTTTATATTCTTCTATTGAGTATATTTTCTTATTACACTTATACAACTTTTCAGATACGATCCTGTTTCTTATATCAGTAAAACTAATTTTTCTATTTTCTCTTAATATATCCAAAATATACAATCAAATTATTATGTTATAAAAATAATTTGTTCTATATGATTCTGTTTTGCCAGCAGACACGAACTTATTTAAGTTCTCTTTATCACTACCTGATAAATAATACCTTTATTTTCTTTAAAAAAGCATATCTCATAGCTTAATTGTAATATTAAATCGTCTTATTTTTCATATTTATCATTAAAATCTATCAGATGCGTATACTTTATACTTTTTAGAAACATCATATAAAAAAAGAATACTGTATCAATACTTATTTCAATATATTGCCTACCACTCGATGGAGTATACATACACAAATTAATTTCTCTATCGTATTTATATATACACTCTCAAAAATCGATTAGTTTATATTCTTTTTCAAGATTATGTATTATATATTAATCTATTAAACTCTTCTTCTGAAGAAAATTCTTCAAAATGACGTTTACAATACTCAATATATAAAAAATCCTCCTTTTGCTGATTTTAAATATAGTCATTTTCACAGTAAGTACTCATACATCATCACCTTACTCTTTTATGCAGTACCTTTATTTAGTTAAACCAATTTATACATGTAGTTATATTCAAGTTAATTAATCACTTCATCAAAATACTGTTTAGGACTAAAGCTCGAACCATACTGTTTTGTCTCCAATTCAGGAATATCATGACCCAAAAACTGTCTGAATACATCGTTCTGAAGATGACGTTTTTTATAAAAACCACTGAATGTATGCCGTAATAAATAAAAGCTCTTCTTCCCACACACTCCACATTTCTTAATTATTTCTCTAAAATTCTTGCCTACCTGCTTTCCATATCGTGGAACTCGTTCAGTTTTACTTAATTTAAAAAACACTCTTTCTTCTCCTTTTCTATTGACACTATCAACATACTCAATAAATCCAATCTCTATCAATTTATTATACATAGGGACAATCCTAACTGCATTTTTGTTTTTTACCTGCTTATCATTCCTCCTAAACCATAGGAGAATCAACTTACCTGTCGCTTTTTTCCAAAAGAACACGAAGGAGCCCATTGAGGCGCTTACGGATAGTCTGATAGTCCACACTACGTTGTAAAAGCGTTTGAAACTCGAAATAGATCTGTCGTGCCAAAGAATTTGCCTTACGTACATAGGACGTACGCAAGCTTATCCGGAACTCGGAAGGCACGTTTTCCCCTTGCTTTCCTGTGGGTATTCTCAGACGAAAATAGAAGATATTGCCGCGCCGGTAAAGATAGGCGGGAAATGAAGGTGAGGATGATGAGGAATTTTTTCTAGTGGGGGTTCCGCCGTGGGACGTTCGCATGGCTGGTCCTTGCCGTTTTTCGGCAGTTGTGACCTAGCTTGTGGCACAAAGTGACACACTTTGCTCTCATGCAGGGCTTTTCAACCCTTCACGCAACGGCTTCAAACAAAAAAGAAAGCCGTCACAGCGTGTTACTGCAACGGCTTTAAAAAATGGTGCCGAAGGGGAGACTCGAACTCCCATGAAGGAACCTTCACTAGACCCTGAACCTAGCGTGTCTACCAATTCCACCACTTCGGCGCGAAGAAATTTCTAGCGAAAAGCCCCTTCCTTGGCAAGCTCTTTTTTCGCTTTCGGACAAAAATTTTTTCTCCGAGAAATATGACCATGCTAACACCGCGTTATTCCGCGTTTTCATCAGAAGCAGCATGGAGAATAGCTTCTGTCGTTCCGCACCTCCCCTCACTGCGCCGTTCTCCGTATCGGCTTTCCATACGGCCCGAACAGGCTTCAACGTACTTCCGCTGTTGTGGAACTGATCTGGCGGCAACCACTTTGTAAAAATATTTTTACCAAAAAAACGGTAGGTTGTTCTGTTCGAATAGGGTATGAGGCATGTTTCGTGCCGCGCCGGGGAATGTCCCCTCCGCCGCTTTCCGTCATCCGGGAACGGCTCCGCGCGGCGACCGGCGAACTTCAACTCGTTTGCAATGATTCAGGTGTCTGCCCATGCGACGGATTTTATGGTGCATCATCTCCCTGTGCCTTATCCTTCTCAGCCTCGCGCTGCTTCTCCGGTTCCGTGATGATGCCGCCCCCCTTCCCGCTCCGCTCGAAAACGTGGTTTCCCACGTGGAAGGGCTGTTGTCCTTGTCTCCCGAACATGCCGTGGACGAATTCAAACAGGATGAAGAGGAAGAGGTGCAAAAAGAGGATGGCCAAGAGGAAGACGCCAAGGAAGCCGACGTCTATGAGGCCAATCCGCGCTATACCATCGAACAGGACCCCGAACAGGGAGAAGTCCTCCGCAGCGAGATCCAGAAAGGCGACACGGCGGGAAAAATCCTTGGGGACTGGATGGATGCAAACGACCTTGCCGAGCTGCTCGCGGCGGCCAAGCCGGTATATGCCTTGACTAAGGTCCGTTTCGGCCAGCCCTTCGCCGTTGTCCGGGATCCGCAGACCAAGGCGTTCCGGTGTTTCAAATACGAAATCAATCAGGAAAAATACCTCATCGTCGAGAAGAAGGACGACCGTTTCGTCGCCCGGCTTGAAGAGATCGACTACCAGACCTCGCTGGCGGTCATCAAAGGAGAGATCAAGAGCACGCTTTCCGGAGCCGTAACCGAACAAGGCGAAAACGTGGCGCTGGCCATTGCCCTTGCGAACGTCTTCGCTTCCGAAATTAATTTCATCAGCGATCTACGGGAAGGCGACGCCTTCGAGGTGCTGGTGGAAAAGCGTTTCCGCCATGATGCGTTTGAGGGGTATGGACGCGTGCTCGGTGCGAAGTTCACCAATCAAAACAAGCAGCATACGGCCTATCTGTTCCACAACGAACGCGGCCGGGAAACATACTACAATGCGGAAGGCGACAACCTCCACCGGGAACTGCTCAAGGCTCCGCTCTCGTTCCTGCGCGTGACCTCGCGCTACAGCATGGCGCGCCGGCATCCGGTCTTCGGCAACACCCGGCCCCATCAGGGCATCGATTACGGCGCCCCTACCGGAACCCCCATTATGGCCGTGGGCGACGGGGTCATTACCAATATCGGGCGGGCCGGAGGCTACGGCAAACAAGTCATTATCCGCCACGACAACGGGCTGGAGTCGCTCTACGGGCATATGTCCCGTTTTGCCAAAAGCATGAAGAACGGCAAACGCGTCCGGCAGGGGCAAACCATCGGCTACGTGGGTGCGACCGGCACGGCGACCGGCCCCCATCTCGATTTCCGTATCCGGAAGCAAGGGCAGTTCGTCAATCCGGACAAGCTGATCATCCCCCGCGATCAGGCGCTGGAAAAACGACGCATGGCGGACTACAAACTGGTCGTCCATGCCGTGGACGCCTATCTGACGGGCAAGGATACGGCCAGCTACGATCCCGATACATGGTTCAAGGATGAAGATTAACCGGCCCTCGCATGGCGGTACCATCTGACAGCGGAGCCCCCGTACAGGCTATTCGCGGTTCCACCCGTGGGGCGCTGAACGTATTCCCGTTTCTCCGCTCGACCGTTCCAATCCGCGAAAAAACCATCTTCCCACTAGACCGCTCACAAAAAACGCCTTGCCGAAAAAACATCGGCAAGGCGTTTTTTATGGGTGCGTCTCACAGGCTGCTATGAAAGCACCATCTTCTTTTCTCCAGCCTGATATACGGCGGAGAGTTCCGCATACAGGTTCTTGATGCGCTCGAAACGGGCCGCCACTTCCGGCGTATCGCACAGGCCCATGATGGGGCGGCTTGTGTAATAGCTGGAATCCTCCGCCGGGCTGGTGCAGTGGAACAGTTCCCGGATCATCTTCTGATCGTGGGGGATATGAAAGTCCTTGCTCGTGTTCTCGTAGCCGAACAGATAAAACAGTTCGGGGAAGCCGCTCCACGCGATGGCCGACGCGCACATGCAGCAAGGCTGATGCGTGGCGATGAAGATGCAGTCCTTGGGGTCGGGATGGCCCTGCAACTCCCAGAATTGCTTGATGGCGTAGACTTCGCCGTGCCAGAGCGGGGAAAACGCCTCCATATTGGTTTCGGCGAGGACGAGAGACAGATCGTCCTTCCGCAGCACCGCCGCGCCGAAGACCTTGCAGCCGATGGCGACGCGCTTGCGGGTCAACGGGGCGACGTCGTATTCGATGACGTCCATCAGACGGTTAAACAGCTTTTCCTGCATCGTGTTGCTCCTGTATCCCTGCGGATGGCGCGGGATCATGTTGTTCCGTATTGCCGTTCTCTTCCCTAGCAGATCCGCGCCGCCGGGAAAAGGCCGGACCATGCCCGGCTGGAACCGGAGTCATTTCAGCAGTTCTCCCACAAAAGCTCTGCCTATCCACAGGCAGATCATACGGAGCGCATTTTGTCCAACCCTTTTTGCCCTCTCCCTTCCATCTTCCTTGATGCGGCGGCATTCTCGCGGAACGGGGCACACTGGATATTTTCCGCAATCCGGTGTAAGGATCGGTTCCGGCGAATCTGCACAACCATCTTTTTTCCATTGAGAATACGCCGGAATCATCACTCTTAACCCAACGGAACTTCACATGATGCGCCGCCTGCTAGTCCTCCTTTCCCTGCTCGTCCTTGCCGCCGTCCAGCCCGCGCACAGCGCCCTGCTCAAGCTTGGCGTCCTCCCCGCCGCCGACACCATCGTCCTGCACGTCGCGGCAGACGAAGGCCTGTTCGCCAAACAGGGGCTGGAAGTGGAGCTTGTCCCCTTCCAGAGTGCGCTGGAGCTCGGTGCCGCCATGCGGGCGGGGGCGCTGAGCGGGCATTTCGGGGACATCATCAACGTCCTCATGCAGAATGAAAGCGGCTCGCCGCAAGCTATTGTGGCGACGACCTCGCACTCCTCGCCGGACAACCGCTGTTTCGGGCTCGTCGTCTCCCCCAAGTCCAAAGCGCAAACTCTGGCCGACCTCAAAGGGAAGGACATTGCGGTTTCCAGCGCCACCATCATTGATTTTCTGCTCGCGCAGCTCCTCCAGCAGGAAGGGGCCGCTCCCTATTTCCTGAACCGGCAGGATATCCGCCAGATCCCGGTACGCCTCCAGATGCTCCTGAGCGGGCAGATCGAATCCGCCCTGCTCCCCGAGCCGCTGGTGTCCCTTGTGGAGGCAAAAGGAGCGCGCACCATCCTGAACGACTGCAAGCTGAATACCCCGCTGGCGGTCATCGCCCTGAAGCGCGACGTGCTCGACGCCCCCGACGGCGCACAGACCGTGGCGAAATTCCGCGAGGCCCTCAGGGAAGCGGCAAAGCGCATCAACGAAACCCCCGATGCCTACCGCCCGATCATGGAGGCCAAGGGCCTGCTGCCCAAGGGCGCTTCCGCCAACTACACGATGGTGCGTTTCGACATGACGCACACGCCGACCGGCCTGCCTTCCGAGGCGGACATCAAGACCTTCGCGGACTGGATGAAGGCCAACCGTATCCTCAAGAAAGACCCCGCCTATGGGGATGTGGTCTTTCAGTGAGCCGTGCGTCCGATGCGGGCATCGCCGTCCGTGATCTGAGCAAGGGCTACGGCGAAGGCCCGGTTCTGGACGGCCTTTCCTTTGATCTGCCCTCCGGGGAAACCCTTTCCGTCATCGGCCCTTCGGGATGCGGCAAAAGCACCCTGCTCTACCTCCTCGCGGGGCTGGACAAGCCGGACCGGGGCACGGTAAGTACCGGGGAAGTCAGCAGGCGCGACAAGGGAAGGATTTCGTTCATCCTGCAGGATTATGGGCTCTTTCCGTGGAAGACGGTGCAGGAGAACTTGTCCCTGCCGCTCGAACTCCAGGGAGTCGCACCGTCCACGCGCCGGAAAGCCGTCGCGGACATGTTGGACGAACTGGGGCTGGGCGGCTTGGGGATGCGCTATCCCGCACAACTCTCGGGAGGCCAGCGGCAGCGCGTCGCCATAGGCCGGGCCCTGATTACGGATCCGGACATCCTGCTTATGGACGAGCCTTTTTCTTCCCTCGACGCCCTGACCCGCGAACACCTCCAGACGACCGTGCTGTCGCTGTGGCAACGCCGCCGTCCTACCTGCGTCCTTGTGACGCACAATGTTCCTGAAGCCGTGTTTCTTGGCAAGCACGTCATGGTGATGAACGGCCATCCCGCCCGTAACGTCATGTGGCTGGAAAATCCCTGTTTCGGCGACGCGGACCCCCGCGGCGAGGAACGGTATTTCTCACTGACGAAAAAGGTGTACGCCGCCTTGTCGGAAACGAAGGATTTTTCATGTCCACACTGATCATCCTCTTGCTGTGCGGCGCTGCGGGCGGTTTCATCTTCGAATGGTTCGGCCTTCCCGGTGGGGCCATGACCGGAGCCATCATAGCCGTCATTCTTCTCAAGAGCTTTTCCTCGCTTCCTCAGGCGGCCTTTCCCCGGCCCTTCCAATTCTGTATTTATGCTGGCCTTGGCGTGCTGGTCGGCAACATGTACCGGCCGGAAATGCTGCTGGCGGTCCGGGACACGTGGCCCGTACTGGTGATCAGCACCTTGCTGGTGCTCGTCGCTGGGATGCTCATCGCCATTTTCGTCGTCAAATTCGGCAACCTCGACGTCACCAGCGCCTATCTCGCCACCAGCCCCGGCGGCCTGAACGTGGTGGTCGGCCTTGCCGCCGACATGGGCCCCAACGCTCCCATCGTGCTCGCCTATCAAATGGTCCGGCTTTACACCATCATCCTTACGGTTCCCCTCGCCGCCCGGATTTTGCACAAATTCCTGAGCTGAAGCGGGAAAAACGGAAACGGAAGGGGCGTTTTGAAGGGCCTCTTCTGAAATGTCCGGAGCGCTTCCCGCGAGGATTCCAATGCAGGAAAACACAGGGAATCTTCAGGTACATACCTTATGGAAACGTGCCGGGGCGTCCGTTTTCCAGGCGCTTGGATGAGGGCATACGGAAACGTGTTCTCTCCCATCACAGGGCTCCGAAGCCTCTTGCAACAGTTATCTACTGATAGGAAAAAATCATGCGTGCCCTCTTCCGTTACCTGCTGGCGCTGGCGGCCTTGTTGGCGATCTGGCAGATCGGATCGCTGGCGCTCGGCGAATTTCTGCTGCCGCGTCCTCTGGACGTGCTGGCCTATTTCGGGGAAGCGCTCACCACAGGCGCATTCTGGCAACATGCCGGGGCCAGCGCCTGGCGGGTGCTCTCCGCCATGAGCCTCGCATGGCTGGTGGCTTTCCCGCTCGGGCTCATCCTAGGCCATGTCCGTTCCGTGGACAATACGTTGTCCCCGATGGTCTTTTTGACCTATCCTCTGCCCAAGATCGTGCTGCTCCCCCTGTTCCTGACCTTGTTCGGGCTCGGGGATCTGCCCCGCGTCCTGCTCATTGCCCTGACCACGGGCTACCAGATCCTCGTCGTCACGCGGGCCAGCGCGCAGGGGCTCGACAAAAAATATCTCGATTCCTTCCGCTCCCTCGGCGGGACGCCGCTGCAGATGCTGCGGCATGTGCTCATCCCCGCCGCTTTGCCCGACGCCATGACCGCGCTCAAGGTCGCCAGCGGCACGGCTGTGGCGGTGCTGTTCATGGCGGAGTCCTTCGCCACGCGGCGCGGCCTTGGCTTTTTGATCATGGATGCGTGGGGACGGGGGGATCAGCTTGAGATGTTTACGGGCATCCTCGCCATGAGCCTGCTGGGGGTGGCCCTCTACGAATTGTGCAATGTGCTCGAAACGCGCAGTTGCCGCTGGCGGAACTTCCACATGGCGGGGAAACGCTGATGATGCCCGCGGAAATGCTCTGCGTGGCGGCTGGCGGGGCGCTTGGCGCGCTGTGCCGCCACGGTGCTTCGCTCTGGTGCGCCGACCGCTTCGGCAAAGCCTTCCCCTGCGGGACGCTGCTCGTCAACGTCTCCGGTTCGCTGCTCATGGGCCTGCTGGCCGGATGCTGGCAGCGATGGGGAACGCCTTCCGCTTTCGCGCTGTTCGCAGGGGCTGGATTCCTCGGCGCGCTGACCACCTTCTCCACCTTCTCAATGGATACCCTCGCCGCTTTCCATGCCGGGCATCCCGCCAAGGCAATGCTCAACATCGGGCTGAATACAACGTTATGTCTCACCGCCACGGCTGCGGCCTATTTTCTCATTGTCCCGTAACCGGAATCACGCCATGATCTTCTCCAGAAATGCCCTTGCCGTCATGCTCGGGGGCGGCGCGGGCGCGGTCTGCCGCGTCATGACGGGCTTCGCCGTGATGGAGAAGCTGCCATCCGGATTTCCGCTGGGCGTATTGTGCGTCAACGTGCTCGGCGGGTTCCTGATGGGCCTGCTTCAAGGCTGGATGCGGCGCACGGGCAACACGTTCGCCACGGGTTATTGCCTGCTCGGGACGGGCTTTTTGGGGGGCTTTACCACGTTTTCGACCTTCTCGCTCGACACGTTTCTGCTCTATCGCTCCGGCGATGCATCCTTGGCCGCGCTGAACATAGCCCTTAACATGGTGTTGTGCCTCTGCGCGGTCTGGGGAGGATACGCCCTGCTCGCCCCCCGCCCGGAACGCCCCACCGCGCCCTCTTGAGAAGGATTTCTATACTCTTCCGGCCTTTTCTGATAGAAACTCCCCGTGTATCCCGGAATTCCTCCCGGAAAGGAAACGATATGCGTACTCTGCTGATGCTGCCCCTGCTCCTTCTGCCCTTTACGGCGCAAGCCGCGTCCCTGCTTCCGGGCGGAGACTATCCCGCCCCCGACTGCCGCTCCCCGCTGCGGCCTCTGCCCGGCGACAGCCCGATGGACTGGAGGATGTACCGCTCCGACATGGAAGCCTATCGCCAGTGCGTGGAGGCGTATCTCGCCACTGCCCGGCAAGATGCGGAGCGTATCCGCAAACGGATGGAAAAAGCCGTGCGCGAGTACAATGAAGAGTCAGGGAATCTGTAACAGTACCATCCCACCTCATGCGCACCTGACGTATGGCGGCCCGCTCCGACGTGGGGCGATCAACGCTGAAAGGCGTTCCTCCTTTTCCGAAGCGCCCCGCATATAAGGACCCACCGATTCCAATCTGTTTGATATCTACTCCGAAGCCTTACGGACGGCGCTGCGCCATCCCGCCGAGGCCGGAGAGCCGTTCCCGCGCGACGCTTTGTTCCGCAGCCGGCCCCCTTTATGCAGCAAACCGACCCGCCGTCATACGGCGAGGAGTTTTCCATGACACGAGTGCTTGCCTGTTTGGCCATCGGAGCTTGGGTTTTCCTGCTCTGGCCTTTTCCGATCACGACGTTTATGGCCACGTGCATGGCCTGCGTCACCTATCCGGCATACCGCAAGCTGCACCGGAAAATGTCTCCCTCGTGGGCCATGACAACATACACCGTGGGCCTCGCGGCCATCACGATCTTGCCGATCGCCACCGTGGTGTCGCTGGTGACGCCGCAAGCCGTCGCAGGGCTCAAAATTCTCGACGGCCTGCGCGACTCCGGCTGGATACACAGCCCGGAAGCCCAGGCGTGGTTCGCTTCCGTGGACGCATGGCTCAAAAACCTCCCCGGGCTTGAGGGCGGGCTGGATCAGCTTGCCAGTACCGCGGCGGGCCTTGCCGGGACGGCGGCCCGGACCGTGCTTGCGGGCGGCGTGGGCATTGCGGGCGGCGCGTTTCAGGCCGTGCTGGTGCTGTTCCTTTTTGTCATGATCACAATGATGTGCGTAACCCGTGCGGATCTTATCCACGAATTCGCCTGCCGCCTGACCCAGTGGCCCGCCGAAGTCATCGACCGTTTCGTTTCAACCATCCGTAAGGCCATCTTCGGCGTCTTGGTGGGAGTCGTGTTTGTCGCGCTCATTCAGGGGTTCCTTTGCGGTGTGGGCTTCGCCATCGCGGAAGTCCCCCAACCTGCGTTCTGGGGCCTCATTGCCGCGTTCGTGGCTCCCATCCCTTTTGTCGGCACGGCTCTCGTCTGGCTGCCGGTATGCATTTGGCTGTGGCTCACGGGGTCCACGGTGGCCTGCATCGGCCTTGCCATCTGGTGTGCGCTGGTCGTAGCCGGGGTGGACAACCTGCTTCGCCCCTTCTTCCTGAAGACGGGGATCGACGCGTCGGTCGTTACGCTGATCCTCTCCATCCTCTGCGGCCTCGCCGCGTTTGGGCCGGTAGGCGTCTTCGCGGGGCCGGTGCTCGTCGCCGTCGCCATTCAGGCCGGCAACGAGAGTACCCTCTGCCGCAAGCACTGAGCATGATGACGCCATAAATCCGAAAGGCGGGTATCCCCCGCCTTTTTCTTTGGCCGAACGCCACAGGCATTTATCGAAAATATATTGGAATATCATCTCAACTCATTGATGGCAGAGAGAAAACCTCTCTAACCATCCCTACAGGCTATTGTTCTCCATTCTCCTTATCATCATAAGAGCTATTCCATCCCCCGGAAACAACTGTTACCTGCGCGTACGGCTCAAACGTTCCAACGCGTCGCCTACCTTCAACAACTTACATATGTACAATAGATTACCCTAAAAAATAGCCATCGGAACACGCTTCCCCCATACCGCTTCCCCGCGCACCGGAAACCTTCGGAGGCAAGAGGGCTGGGAATAAACCTTTCTTCAAAACCGCCTCTCCCCTCCGTATCTCAATAAACTTATCACTCCCACTCTAAAGCAGTACAAATTTTTCATCTTCAATAAGTTCTTCATTTTGCACGGTTCGGCAATGAGAGAGGCCGAAACGGCTCCAATAAGCCAAAAAGTAAAGAAGTTTGTACCAAATCAAGGTATTTACAACCTTTTGCCTATGGCTATTATGAAGGAAACAGTTTGACCGAGACTGTCCCCACATATGGTATAAAGGAGTTTTTCACATGTTGCACAAATACAAGATGCTGCCACTTGTTGCTGTCATGCTCGTCATGTCATTGGTCTTTTCGGCACAGGCCGCGCCTGTGGTTCCCGACTTCGTCCCGCTGGTCCAGTCCGCCGGTAAGGCCGTCGTCAATATCAGCACCGAAAAGAAAGTCATGCAGCGGGGTGGTATGCCTTCCGAAATGTTCCGCGGGCTTCCCCCGGAATTTGAGCGTTTTTTTGAACAGTTCGAAGGCAACAGCCGCAATGCCAAGCCCCGTACGCAGCGCTCCCTCGGTACCGGCTTCCTCATTTCCTCCGACGGCTACATCGTGACCAACAACCACGTGGTTGCTGGCGCGGATACCGTTCTCGTCAACCTTCAGGGCAGCACCGGCAAGGAGCATTCCCTCAAGGCTCAGGTCATCGGGACTGACGAAGAAACCGACATCGCCCTGCTCAAGGTAAAGGCCGACGCGCCCCTGCCGTTCCTGAACTTCGGCAACTCCGACAAGATGGAAGTGGGCGAATGGGTCCTCGCCATCGGCAACCCCTTCGGCCTGGGGCACACGGTTACCGCGGGCATCCTGAGCGCCAAGGGCCGCAACATCCAGTCCGGGCCGTTTGACAACTTCCTCCAGACGGACGCCTCCATCAACCCCGGCAACAGCGGCGGCCCCCTGATCAACATGGAAGGCAAGGTTATCGGCATCAACACGGCTATCATCGCCAGCGGTCAGGGCATCGGCTTCGCCATCCCGAGCAGCATGGCCGAACGTATCGTCAACCAGCTCAAGCAGGACAAGAAGGTCAGCCGCGGCTGGATCGGCGTCACCATTCAGGACGTGGATGAAAACACCGCCAAGGCCCTCGGCCTGCCCGAAGCCACCGGCGCTCTCATCGGCTCCGTGATGCCCGACGAACCCGCCGCCAAGGGCGGTATGAAGGACGGCGACGTGGTCCTCGAAGTCAACGGCCAGAAGATCGACGACTCCAGCGCCCTGCTCCGCGCCATCGCTACGGAAGCGCCCGGTTCCAAGGTCAACATGGTTGTGTGGCGTGACGGCGAACGCAAGAACATCACCGTCCAGCTCGGCGAACGGAACCTCAAGGCCTCTTCCGGCAAGTCCGGCAGCGCCGTTGAACAGGATGCCCCGTCCATCGGCCTGTCCGTCCGGCCTCTAACCAAGGAAGAAGCCCGTACCGCCAACGTCAAGCCCGGCACCGGCCTCCTCATCGTGGGCGTCGAGCCCGGCAAGCTGGCCGCCGAAGCGGAACTCCGGGAAGGCGACATCATCCTGAGCGCCAACCTGAAGCCCATCAAGTCCGTGGAAGAGTTCAGCAAGATCATCCGTGAAGACGCCAAGAAACGCGGGGTCGTCATGCTCCAGCTCCAGCGTCAGGGGCAGACCTTCTTCCGCTCGCTGGCTCTGAGCGATACGCCCGACGGCGCCAAGAAGTAAATAAACCGCACGTAAACGGATAACCAAGAGGGGGGCAACCCCCTCTTTTTTGTTCCAAGCCCAAGAGAGAGAGAGAGAGAG
>QWCH01003963.1_pt1 | contig 14339 bp, 10 predicted proteins | sample 1972671 | NCBI WGS metagenome assembly QWCH01 (sample SAMN09866713, study PRJNA288562) | Human gut metagenome isolate term3_stool, whole genome shotgun sequencing... | isolation source: gut | host: Homo sapiens | place: USA: California | reverse complement strand
CCTGGCCCGCGATGTCGCCGCCTTCACCCGCCTGGGCTGGCGCACCGCCAAATTCTGCCCCGTTGACCTCTTCCCCCAGACACGGCATGTCGAGACGGTCTGTCTGCTGGTGAAATAACATGAAACCACTCATCCATATTTACGGCGCATCCGGGTCTGGTACATCCACGCTGGGACGGTATCTGGCGAAACGGCTGGACTTTGCCTTTCTTGACGCGGATGACTATTTCTGGCTGCCCACAGATCCGAAATTTACGAAAAAGCGTCCCATAGAACAACGTGTGCCACTCATGCAGCAGGACATTGCAAAGGCAGAAAATGGTGCCGTTGTGTCGGGCTCGCTGGTCGGCTGGGGCGATGCACTTATACCAAAGTTTACGCTGGCGGTTCGCGTTGTGACCGACACACCCACCCGGTTGGCCCGCATAAAGCAGCGCGAATATGCGCGGTTTGGCAGTCGCATACTACCGGGCGGTGACATGCACGAACACCATTTGTCTTTTTTGCAATGGGCAGCCGGGTACGATAACGGCGGCCTTGAGACGCGCAGCGCGGCCCTGCACGATACATGGCAGAAAGCGCTGTGCTGTCCGATTCTGGTCGTGGACGGCACGACGCCTTTGGACGAAACGGCAGCCCGCGTGGAGGAACTGCTATGATCTGCAAACTGACACCCGAGGAAGAAGTGCGTATGCACATCCTTTTAAAGGGCATTGCCGATGACCCCAACGCGCTGGAAATGCAAAAGTTCATCCAGCACGGCAGTGTGACGACCTACGAGCATTGTATGCGGGTCACGCGCATTGCATTCTGGCTCAACATCCATCTGCGTGCCCACGCCGACGAGGCCAGCCTGGTAAAAGGTGCGTTCCTGCATGATTTTTACCTGTATGACTGGCATAATTGCAGCAATATCACGCATTGGCATGGCTTTAAGCACCCGCGCATTGCACGCTATAACGCTGAAGTTGTGTTTGCCTTGACCGACAAGGAAAAAGACATTATCCAAAGCCATATGTGGCCGCTGACCCCCACCGACATCCCCCACAGCCGCGAGGCCGCGCTGGTCTGCATGGCCGACAAGATGTCGTCGAGCTATGAGACGCTGTTGGAACGGCGTGCCAAACGAAAAAACAAATGAACCGTAGGGGCCGGGTATGCCCGGCCCTCAGCCATACCGATACAGAACGTTTGCCGTGAAGCCACGGTCCGGAAATGTCCGGCCCCTACTGGGCGGCATAGAATATAAGGGAGGAACCATTCATGCCTGACCAATACACCCGCACCCGCGCCCAGTTGGGCACGCCCGCGCTGGACGCATTGCGCAAGGCCCATGTGGCCGTGTTCGGCATCGGCGGCGTCGGTGGCCAGGCCGTTGAGGTGCTGGCCCGCAGCGGGGTAGGGGAGCTGAGTTTGTTTGACAGCGACATCGTCGCGCTCTCCAACCTGAACCGCCAGCTGGTGGCGCTGCACTCCACGCTGGGTCAATACAAAGTGGACGCTATGGCCGCCCGCATTGCGGATATCGACTCCACCATCGTTGTACACGCCAACCGTATGTTTTATAACGCCGAAACAGCCGCCGATGTTGACCTGACGCAGTTTGATTACGTGCTGGACTGCATCGACACGGTCAGCGCCAAGCTGCTGCTGATCCGCCGTTGCAAAGAGGCCGGGGTGTCGATTCTGTGCAGCATGGGCGCAGCCAACAAGCTGGACCCGACAGCGTTCAAGGCGGCGGATATCGAGAAAACCACTGTTGACCCGCTGGCAAAGGTCATCCGCATCGAGTGCCGCAAGCGCCGCCTGGGCAAGGTCAAGGTCGTTTTTTCGGAGGAGCCGCCCCTGCCGCCGCTGGCAGATGAGACGAGCGAGACCCCGGTTGCCGCACGGCGCACCGTGCCCGCCAGCAATGCCTTTGTGCCCGCCGCCTGCGGGCTGGTCTGCGGATCGGAGGTCGTCAAGGACATTCTGCGCAAGGCCGGGGTCTACCGCGGCACAAAATAATAAAAGCAAGGATAATCCAAAAAGTGCCGTGCGAATGGTAGATCCCCATTCGCACGGCACTTTTTAGGTGACGTTATATTATTCTGCCAGCAATTCAGCCTCGGCAAGGGTGGGGTCAAAAGTGCCTTGTACTGCGGGGAAAGATCGTGTGTTCAGTACATATCCTTTGGGAATTGTACGCGGTGTGTAACCGGTGATGAGCTTGAAGGCCCGGTTAAAGCTGCGAATGGTGTTGAAGCCGCAGCGCGACATGACATCGGTTACCTTCAAGTCTGGCTCGGCATTGATGATCTGCACAGCTTTTTCAATCCGCACAACATTCAGATATTGCGAAAAGGTCATGCCCGCCTGGCGTTTGAAGTAGCGGGAAAAGTAAGATTCCGAAACATTCATAAACAGGGCGGCATCGTAAAAGGTAATACTGTAAAATTCGTGGTCGATGCGATCCAGAAGCTGTTTGTAACGGGCGGTGACTTCGCTTGGCTGCTGATCGTTTGCGATAAGGGGTTCGCTGCGAAAGATGTCCGTCATCAATTCCTCAATCATAGCAATTGTGCGGACCTCAAAAAAGCGGGGCTGTTCCGAAAGTTCCTGCCGAATGGCAGTGAGCCTTTCCAGAACATTATAGTGATCCTGAAAAAGCGGCGTTGACAGCTGATAAGGATGTGTCAGCGGTTCACAGAGTTTCTCATCAAATAAGCATACCAACAGCAGACAATCAGGATCGGTATGAATGTAATGCACACACCCACTTTGGCAAAAAATGACACTCTTGGGCAGAAGAGTGTAGATTGTGTCGGCAACCATGACCTGGGCACAGCCTTCCATACAAACGATCATTTCATGCTCCATGTGCCAGTGGGATATATTCTGCAGGTTTCTGTACTTGCCGACCCACACTTTTTCACTGCCTACATAGGCGCGTTTTTCAAATTTTGCAAGCATAACAGGTTCTCACAATCCACTATGTCAATAAATGTCCATATATGGGAAAAGAATTGCTTTCATTCGGCGTCGGAATGGTATAATATTAACATAAAGATTCAAGAAAAGCAATGATTTAAATGTAAAATGCACAAATCGCAGGAAAGCGGAAATCCTGCTAGTTGTATGAATGACCTTTTTCTTCCTGGTTGCATGGTTGGTGATCGCGACACTGCCTGCACAGCGAAGAAGCGGAGAGCTAGATTGGCTGACGCAAATAGAAGAATCAAGAACACAAGGTGGTGAAAAGGTACAGAACAAAATTGTATCCATCATAGCAAGCGGTGCTTGCAGCCAAAGCACACACATTTTCAATCAAAATGGAAAGAAGGATAAACGATGACACACAGAAAACGTACTTCTATCTTATTGGTGATTTCATTCGTATTGATTTTGGTTGGCAGTTTCTTTTCTAACGCAATCAACACGGATTTTGGAAAAATTAAAACAGATCGCCTCTATCTGATGAATGACAATGGTTATACGGTAAGTGCAAGAATTTATATCCCCAAAACGGCAACGCAGGAGGCACCTGCCCCGGCCATGATTATCTGCCCCGGTGGTGACAGCCCGTCCGATTTGCTTACTCCCTGGGCCAGTGAGATTGCACGCCGTGGCTTTGTGGTAGCACTGGTGGACTATACCGGCTGTGGCGATACGGAAGTTGATAATGCTTCGCAGTATTGGACGAACCACGGTGCTATGGAGCTGGAAACAATCTACGACTATCTGGCAAATCGGCCATTCGTAGACGCAACCCAGATTGGCGTGGGCGGACATTCCATGGGTTCGCTTTACAGCTATTGCCTGTCAACCAAACGTCAGGTTTCCCTGGTCATTTCTGATGTTATTTACAGCGAGGCTATGCCCACCTACAACCTGGACTTTGTACAGATCTCCGGGCAGCATGATGAAGGTCTGCTGGCGCGCGTCAATAAGATTGATGAATTGTTTAAAGATCCGTTCCTGACAGAACTGTTCGGCACGGATGAGATCGAACCCAACAAACTGTATGGCTCGTGGGAAGACCACAATGCACGCATCTTCTATGTGGTCAACCAGACGCATGCAGATGATATGTACTGGGGTCAGTTTGTCCGCCTGGTAGTGGACTCCGCCATGAACAGCATGGAAGCACCTAATCCGCTTCCTGTAAGCAATATGATCTACGGCTGGAACTTTGTGGCGCTGTTTGTTGTGATCATTGGCATCGTTATGATGTTGTTCTGCGTGGCAGATCTGTTGCTGGATTCTGACCTGTTCTCGTCCCTGAAGCTGCCTGCCCCGCAGGTTACAGCAGGATTTGCCTTTAAGTCAAAGGGCTGGTGGATCTGCGCTGCTATTCTGGCACTGATTCCGGTACTGTTCTTCTTCCCCGGTACAGCGGTCGGCAACCAGATGGCTTCTAATAAACTGTTCCAGCTGGGTACTACCCCCAATGGCTTTCTGATCTGGAGCCTGTTCTCGGCTTGCGGCATGCTGGTATTCTTCCTTGCGTACCACTTTATGTATGGCAAAAAGAAAGGCTGCAATGTTTCCAGCTACGGCCTTGCCACAGGTAGTGATACCAAAGTACACATTGGTTATATTGTAAAATCTGCCGTCTTTGCACTGATCCTGTTTATGCTGGGATACTTTGTCCTGATGTTGATCTATCGCTATGCGGATACAGATGTTCACGGCCTCAGTGTCAGCTTCCGTCTGCTGAATGACGCCAAATGTGCAACGATGCCTTGGTATTGCCTTGGTATGCTGCCATACTTCCTGCTGGTTACGCTTGCAGGCAATACTTTACAGTTCCGCGGAGATGTCAGCAAAGGTAAGGATATGACCAAGTCGGTTATTTTGGGCGCCTGCATTGGCATGGTGGGTATGCTGCTGCTCTTCATCTTCTATGAAGTAACGCTGCGTCTGAACCGCCCGTTCTACACAGGTCATTTTGCACACTTCTACATGCTGCTCCTTTCTAATGTGCTGCTGCAGTTCTGCGTGGCTTCCGGTCTGGCAATTTTTATCCGCAGAAAGACCAACAGCATCTGGCCTGGTGTATTTATTGGTACGGCACTGGTTGCATTTGGCATGGTTAGTTCCAACAGTATTGCCATGATTATCTGATCTCTTGTGGAAGGTGTCCACGCATACAATAAAAAGAGCTGCTGAACAAAGCAATCCAAATCGATAAAGAGCGTACGCTTTAAAATGTTAGAAACAAAGGCATTAGAATATCTTCGCAAAGATGATGCGTGACAGCTCTAAGACACCGGTAAAATAAAATTAGCCTCGGTAAAGTAGGCGGGGCCGGCGAAAGCTGGCCCCGCTTTTATTTAAGGCGTGAAGCAGTGGGCTGGGTCGGTATCAGTCGATTACAGAGCCGGACCGTGGATTGTGCGGATACCATAAGCAGAATAGGCGGCGGAAATACTGCTGAAAGAAAACGCAAAAAAATAGGGATGACCTTGGTAAGAGGCTATCCCTGTTTTTTAACCGATGTGATGGACAGAAAAAATAAACGAACCTACCATGGCAATGATAAGCTCGTCTATATCTTTTGGCTTGTCATATCTAAGGCTCGTTTTCTGAAGTGGTGTAAGTCAGGTGTAAATCGCAGCTTTGGCAACTGCTTTTTAACGTATCTACGATATAAGTATAAAATGAGGGCGTTTTGCATGAAAAATACCACTTTGACCCCGGCTTCTTCTTGACAAAAGCACTAAATCAAAGTAAAATTAGAACTAGGAAATAAAGAACCAGACGGCAGGTGTGTCCTGCGCGTGGTTCCTTAAAGGGTGTCGCCCACCGGGAACGCCGCTTTTTACGATATTCAACGTCTTTTTTGACGGTTCTGTGTATATTCTGCGTGCAGGGGCATTGTGCGCCTTTTTGGCCGACCTGCCGCGTCTTTTACTGTAACAATATCATAAGTTAAGCGTCCCGCTGCGCCGCATCCTCCTAGTTAAATCAAGGAGTGAAACCGACTATGTCACCAATTTTGACCGTGGTGCTGGTCCTTGTTGCTGCTGTTGCTGCCGGGGCGCTTGGTTTTTACCTCGGCGGCGAGAACCGCAAGCGCACTGCCGAAGCCAAAATCGGCAGCGCCGAAGAGGAAGCCAAACGCATCGTAAACGATGCCATCAAGACTGCCGAGCAGAAGCGCAAGGAAACCATCATCGAAGCGAAGGACGAAGCCTTCAAACTCAAGAGCGACGCCGACAAGGAAATCAAGGAGCGCCGCGCCGAAATTTCCCGCCAGGAGCGCCGCATCGACCAGAAAGAGGAAGCTCTTGACAAACGCACCACCCAGATGGAGCGCAAAGAAGAGGACCTCAAGCGCCGCAGCGAGACGGTGGAAGCCCGCTTAGACGAACTGGAACAGCTGAAACTGCGCCAGACCGAAAAGCTGGAAACCATCGCCGCCATGTCCAAAGAGGACGCCCGCGCCGTGCTGCTGAAGCAGGTGGACGACGAGCTGACCCACGAAAAGGCTATGAAGATCAGCGCCTACCAGGCTAACATGAAGGACGAGTGCGACAACCTCGCCCGTGAGCTGATTGGCCAGGCCATTGCCCGCTGCGCGGCTGACGCCACCAGCGAGGCCACTGTCAGCGTTGTGCCGCTGCCCAGCGACGAGATGAAGGGCCGCATCATTGGCCGCGAGGGCCGCAACATCCGTGCCCTGGAGACCGCCACCGGCTGCGACCTCATCATTGACGACACGCCGGAGGCTATCACGCTGTCCAGCTTTGACCAGACCCGCCGCGAGGTTGCCCGCATGGCGCTGGAGCGCCTGATTGCTGATGGCCGTATCCACCCGGCCCGCATCGAGGAGACTGTCGACAAGTGCCGCCGCGAACTGGAAATTCAGATGAAGCGCGAGGGCGACAAAGCCGTTATGGAGTTGGGCATTCACAGCCTGCATCCCGACCTGGTCAAGCTCATTGGCCGTTTGAAGTACCGCACCAGCTTCGGCCAGAATGTGCTGAGCCATTCTCTGGAAGTGGCCTGGCTGGCTGGCTTGATGGCCGGCGAACTGGGTGTCAATGTCCAGCTGGCCCGCCGTGCCGGTTTGCTGCATGATATCGGCAAGGCGCTCGACCACGAGATTGAGGGCAGTCACGTCCAGATCGGCGTCGACATCTGCAAGAAGTACCGCGAAAACCCGCAGGTCATCCACGCCATCGAGGCCCACCATGGCGATGTGGAGCCGAAAACCACACTGGCGTTTATCATTATGGCTGCCGACGCGATTTCCGCCGCCCGCCCGGGTGCCCGCCGCGAGAACATGGAGAGCTACATCAAGCGTCTGGAAACGCTGGAAGCCCTCTGCAACGGCTTCGAGGGTGTCGAAAGCTCCTACGCCGTCCAGGCTGGCCGCGAGGTGCGCATCCTTGTTCAGCCCGACAAGGTCAGCGACGACGAGGTCATTCTGCTGGCCCGCAATGTCGCAAAGAAGATCGAGAACGAGCTGGATTACCCCGGCCAGATCAAGGTCAGCGTCATCCGCGAGAGCCGCGCCACCGAGTACGCAAAATAAGTTTGCCAATAGAAAACGGCAGCCCGCCATGGGCTGCCGTTTTTTGTGTGCTGAAAAGGCGGGCTGCAGCCCGCCTTAGAAACTAAATAAATTAGTTACAAATTATGTTCCATTATATTCCATCATTTGCAAGATATAAGCTTTTACATGTACAGGGTTAAGTGTTCCTTCCTTGTCTTGATAATAAGGCGAGTAACATACACGATCTTTTATCGCCTCGTAGTAATTTTCCAGATGCACAAAATCCGATTCCCTGTAAGCGACATACTCTTGTGTATCATAGAAATAAATCCCCACATTCCCTTTCCCGTCTTTATAGACTACTACCGTGACGCGGCCATCTTCAGCAACGTATGCTCCAAAAGAACCTCCATTACCAAGTGTAGTCACTTCTGCCAGACTGGTTATTTCAGAAAAGCGGTTTACCTTGTTTGCGTTGGAACCGCTTTTATATGCAACATAATATTTGTCAAAATCAACCGATGACAGGCCGTTGTCGACTCCATATCCATTCCATTCACTTGAAGCGTAGTATTCAGACATTTTTGTCTGAACAGCCATTGTAATCATCCTCGTCTCCGCAATGACCTGCCTCTTCCGCGCCTTATCAATATACCCGGTCAGTGCGGGCACCAGCAACGCGGCCAGCAACGCCAGAATTACCAGCACCACGATCAATTCCACCAGCGTAAAGCCTCGTTTTTTCTTTATATTTACCATAAATCGTACTTCCTTCGGTACATAATGGGACTTATTATATCGTGTAAAATCAGAAAAGTCAACGGTTTCAATAATAAGCCGTTCCGTTTAAAAAACGTCCCTGCAGCAAAAAGCAGGGGCGTTTTAAATTTATTCCGTCATTACAGATGCAGCACTCGATCCTTGATCTCTGCCGTCCGGCCCTGGTTCCAGAACTGGGTGCCGATATAGCCGCAGGTGCGGCGGGCAACGTTCAGCTTGTTCTGGTCGCGGTTGTGGCACTTGGGGCACTCCCAGACCAGCTTGCCGTCCTCTGGCACAATCTGAATTTCACCGTCGTAGCCGCAGACCTGGCAGTAGTCGCTCTTGGTGTTCAGTTCGGCATACATGATGTTCTCGTAAATGAACTGCATGACCTTGATGACGGCCTCGAGGTTATCCTGCATATTGGGTACTTCCACGTAGCTGATGGCACCGCCCGGGGACAGCTTCTGGAACTCGCTCTCGAATTTCAGCTTGGTGAAGGCGTCGATCTGCTCGGTGACATGAACGTGGTAGGAGTTCGTGATATAGTTGCGGTCAGTGATGCCCGGCACCACGCCGAAACGCTTCTGCAGGCACTTGGCGAACTTGTAGGTCGTGGATTCCAGCGGTGTGCCGTACAGGCTGAAATCAATATTGTGCTGGTTCTTCCACTTGGCGCAGGCGTCATTCATATGCTGCATCACGTTCAGCGCAAAGGGCTTAGCGGCGGGGTCGGTGTGGCTCTTGCCGGTCATATACTTGCAGCACTCATACAGGCCCGCATAGCCCAGGCTGATGGTGGAATAGCCGCCGTAGAGCAGCTTGTCGATGGGCTCGCCCTTCTTCAGGCGGGCCAGTGCGCCGTACTGCCACAGGATGGGCGCGGCGTCGCTCAGGGTGCCTTTCAGGCGGTTATGGCGGCACATCAGGGCCTTGTGGCACAGCTCCAGGCGCTCGTCAAACAGCTGCCAGAACTTATCAAAATCGCCGCCGCTGGACAGAGCCACATCCACCAGGTTGATGGTGACAACGCCCTGATTGAAGCGGCCGTAATACTTGGGCTTGCCGTTCTCGTCGATGTACGGCGTCAGGAAGCTGCGGCAACCCATGCAGGTGAAGCAGTGGCCTTCGCCGTTGGCATCGACCTTGTATTCCAGCATCTTCTTCTCGCTGATATAGTCGGGCACCATGCGCTTGGCAGTGCACTTGGCGGCGAGTTTGGTCAGGTAGTAGTAGGGCTGGCCCTCGTAAATATTGTCGTCCTCCAGGACGTAAATCAGCTTAGGGAAGGCAGGGGTGATCCAGACACCGGCTTCGTTCTTGACACCTTGGTAGCGCTGGCGCAGCATTTCCTCAATGACGATGGCCAAGTCAGACTTGAGACGCTGGTTGTCACCGGCCTCGTTCAGGTACATAAACACTGTGATGAACGGTGCCTGGCCGTTGGTGGTCATCAGGGTGACGACCTGGTACTGGATGGTCTGCACGCCGCGCTTGATTTCCTCGCGCAGGCGCTTCTCGACGATCTCGGAGATTTTTTCCTCGCCGGGATCGATGCCCAGGTCCTTCATCTCGGCCTCGACATCGCGGCGGATCTTCTTGCGGCTGACATCGACGAAGGGGGCCAGATGGGTCAGGCTGATGCTCTGGCCGCCGTACTGGCTGGACGCAACTTGCGCGATGATCTGCGTGGCAATGTTGCAGGCGGTGGAGAAGGAGTGCGGCTTCTCAATCAAAGTGCCGGAAATGACCGTGCCGTTCTGCAGCATATCGTCCAGGTTGACGAGGTCGCAGTTGTGCATATGCTGGGCATAGTAGTCGGCATCGTGGAAGTGGATGATGCCTTCCTCGTGCGCCTTGACGATCTCCGGGGGAAGCAGCATACGCATCGTCAGATCCTTGCTGACTTCACCGGCCATATAGTCGCGCTGGACACTGTTGACGGTGGGGTTCTTGTTGGAATTCTCCTGCTTGACTTCCTCGTTGTTGCACTCGATCAGGGACAGAATCTTGTCGTCCGTGGTGTTGTGGGTGCGTTTGAGGCTCTGCACATAGCGGTAGGTGATATACTTACGGGCCACCTCATACGCGCCGGTGGCCATGATGGCATCCTCGACGATATCCTGAATCTCTTCCACGTTCATGGCGTGGCCGCGGGCATAGCAGACCTCCTGCACATGGTCGCTGATCTCGATGATCTGCTGCTTCGTCAAGCGCTGGGCCTCGGGCACGACCTTATTCGCCTTCGTGATGGCCGAAATGATTTTGGTGATGTCAAAGACAGCCTCGCTGCCGTTGCGCTTGATGATCTTCATGGTGACTCCTCTTTTTATAATAGAATAAACAGATGCGGAACGTGGTAATACGCACTGTATAAAACACGTATCTGTTGCCGAGCTGTACAAAGCCCGTTTTGCGAGCAAGACTATAATACCGCAACCAGAGGGAAAAGTCAATGGATGAAACCACTAGATATTGTGTTATATGATATCCAAGGAACAAAATATTCCGTTTTCGTCGCCTCAACGTGCAAAAAGGATACTGCCAAAAATGAGGCAGAATTTTTAGTGATTTTGAGCGGTTCTACACAAAATGCCGCTGTATCGCAGAAAACGTGCCACTGCATTTTGTTTTCACGGTTGCATTATGTCGGTAAAGCTGGTATACTAGGTAAGGTTTTGGGGTGTGCCCCAAGCCCTTACACAAGATATGGGGATGCCCCACAGGAGAACTGCCATGAACTACGCCACCATCAAATATTGTGATATTGCCAACGGGGAAGGGGTGCGCACCAGCCTGTTTGTCTCGGGCTGCCGCCGCCATTGCCCCAACTGTTTCAACGCAGTGGCGTGGGATTTCAACTATGGTGAGCCCTTTACCGACGCGGTGAAGGAGCAAATCATCGCGAGCCTGGCCCCCGGCTACATCAACGGTCTGTCGCTGCTGGGCGGTGAGCCGCTGGAGCCGGAAAACCAGCGTGCGCTGCTGCCCTTTATCAAAGAGGTAAAGGCCCGCTGCCCGGGTAAGACCATCTGGTGCTACACCGGCAACAATCTCGAACACGAGGTCTGGCAGCCCGGCTGCGGCCGCTGCGAGGTCACGGACGAGTTCCTACAATATATAGATGTGCTGGTGGACGGCGAATTTGTGCAGGACAAGTATGATATCAGCCTGCGGTTCCGCGGTTCGAGCAACCAGCGCATCATTGACATGAACAAGACCCGCGCGGCGGGAAAGATCGTCCTTTGGCAGGACGACCCGATTTTTGCGGATCACAAGATGTAACGGAGGCGGATGCGGGCGGATATGGAGTCCGCTCCTGCGAACCGCAAGGCCGAGGTGCAGGGGGCCGCACATATGCGGCCAGCAGCCCTGCGGTAAGAAGCCGTCTGCCTTCCACGCGAGGGCCGGGTATGCCCGGCCCCTACACCTCTGCCATATTTCAAAAATAGGAGCAATAATCATCTACTATGTCCACCCCCGCTAAATCCATGACCGAAGGGCCATTGGCCAAACAAATTCTGCTGGTCAGTCTGCCGCTGGCCCTGTCTAACCTTTTACAAATTCTGTTCAACCTGTCCGATGTTGCCGTTGTGGGCCGCTTTGCAGGCTCCACGGCGCTGGGCGCAGTCGGCTCCACGGCAACGTTCGTCACGCTGTTCACCGGCTTTCTTATCGGCCTCAGCAACGGTATCAATGTGCTGGTGGCGCGGTTTTACGGTGCCAGGCACCCCAAGGACGTCAGCAAGACCGTCCATTCGGCGCTGCTGGTCAGCCTGGCGGCGGGTGTGCTGCTGCTGTTTATCGGTCTGGTCGGCTCGCCCGCGCTGCTGCGGCTGCTGAATACCAAAGAGGACCTGCTCCCCGGTGCTATTTTGTACCTGCGTGTCTACTTTTTGGGTATGCCCGCGCTGGCGCTCTATAACTTCGGCAACGCTGTGTTCAGCGCCATCGGCGATACCAAGAAGCCACTGACCTATCTTTCTATCGCAGGTGCGCTGAATATTGTGTTGAACCTGTTCTTCGTCATCGTCTGCAAGCTCGATGTCGCGGGTGTGGCGCTGGCCAGCACGATTGCCCAGTGCGTCTCGGCGGGGCTGATCCTGCACGCGCTGACAAAAGTCCGGGACTGCTATGCGCTGGACTTTCACAAGATAAAATTAGACATTCCAACGACAAAACGTATTTTGCTGCTGGGGATTCCGGCAGGCTTCCAGAACGCGGTTTTCGCTATCGCCAACCTGTTTATCCAGGCGGGCGTCAACTCCTTCGACTCGCTGATGGTCAAGGGCAACTCGGCCGCCGCCAACGCGGATGCCCTGATTTATGACGCTATGGCGGCGTTTTACATGGCCTGCGCCAGCTTTATGAGCCAGAACTATGGTGCGGGCAAGCTGGACCGCGTAAAGAAAAGTTACTTCATCGCGCTGGCCTACTCCTTTGGGCTGGGCGCGGTGCTGGGCGGTGGGCTGCTGGTGTTCGGCCGCCAGTTCCTTGCGCTGTTCACCACCGAGAGTGCCGTCATCGACGCAGGCATGAAGCGCATCATGGTCATGGGCTGGGCCTATTGCACCTCGGCTTTCATGGACTGCACGATTGCCGCCTCCCGCGGGCTGGGCCGGACCATCGGCCCCACCGTTATCGTTATTCTGGGGTCCTGCGTATTCCGCGTGGCGTGGGTCTACACGATCTTCGCCCACTTCCACACGATTCCCTCGCTGTACCTGCTGTATCCCTGCTCCTGGGCGCTGACTGCCGCCGCAGAGATCGCCTATTTTGTCTTTGTCTACCGCCAGTCCGTCCAGTGCTTGCAGCAGCGCGACGCCCTGGCGCGCCTGTAAGGGGAGGGGAGAGGTATGGACACCAAAGCCAGCATTTCCGCCGCGCCAAAAGAACTGACCGACCGCCAACTCGTCAACACGCCCATCGGCCCGGTCTGCATGAGCCGCACCGAGTACGAGCTGTACCGGGCAGAACTGGAACTGCGCAAAGCCAAGGAAACGCACCATTTATAACACGTCAGGCCCCCGGGCGCTGCTGCCTGCCAGCACGCCAGGGGGCCTTGTTTTTCAGTATATAGAAGCACCCCGCCCGCACATCACGAAAACCGTGACGTGCGGGCGGGGTGTTATGCTATGATTTTAAGCGCAGTCGCTCAAATTACAGCTGGGGGCCGGCAGAGACCAGCGCCTTGCCGTGCTCGTTGCCTTCGTACTTGGCGAAGTTCTTGACGAAGCGGCCAGCCAGATCCAGCGCCTTGGTCTCCCACTCAGCGGCATCTGCATAGGTGTCGCGAGGATCGAGGATGGCGGGATCGACACCGGGCAGCTCGGTGGGAACCTCAAAGTCGAAGTGCGGAATCTTCTTGGTGGGGGCCTCGTTGATAGCGCCGCTCAGGATCGCGTCGATGATGCCGCGGGTATCCTTGATGGAGATGCGCTTGCCGGTGCCGTTCCAGCCGGTGTTGACCAGGTAAGCCTTAGCGCCGGACTTCTGCATCTTCTTGACCAGTTCCTCAGCGTACTTGGTGGGATGCAGCTCCAGGAAGGCCTGGCCGAAGCAGGCGGAGAAGGTCGGGGTGGGCTCGGTGATGCCGCGCTCGGTGCCGGCCAGCTTGGCGGTGAAGCCGGACAGGAAGTAGTACTGGGTCTGCTCGGGGGTCAGGATGCTGACCGGGGGCAGAACGCCGAACGCATCAGCAGACAGGAAGATGACGTTCTTGGCGGCAGGGGCAGAAGAGATCGGGCGAACGATGTTCTGGATGTGGTTGATGGGGTAGGACACACGGGTGTTCTCGGTGACGGACTTGTCAGCGAAGTCGATCTTGCCCTCGCCGTCAACGGTAACGTTCTCCAGCAGAGCGTTGCGCTTGATGGCGTTGTAGATATCAGGCTCAGAGTCCTTATCCAGGTTGATGACCTTAGCGTAGCAGCCGCCCTCGAAGTTGAAGACGCCGTTGTCGTCCCAGCCGTGCTCGTCGTCGCCGATCAGCAAGCGCTTCGGGTCGGTGGACAGGGTGGTCTTGCCGGTGCCGGACAGACCGAAGAAGATGGCAGTGTTCTTGCCCTCCTTATCGGTGTTGGCAGAGCAGTGC
>QWCH01004386.1_pt1 | contig 14343 bp, 10 predicted proteins | sample 1972671 | NCBI WGS metagenome assembly QWCH01 (sample SAMN09866713, study PRJNA288562) | Human gut metagenome isolate term3_stool, whole genome shotgun sequencing... | isolation source: gut | host: Homo sapiens | place: USA: California | reverse complement strand
GGTATTGAAGCTGTTGAAGCTGCTATGCCTGGTAAGCCAAATGTAGCTGTATGGGATACAGCATTTGGTGGAACAATGGAGCCAAAGGCTTATCTTTACGCTATTCCTCGTGAATACTATGAAAAGTATGGTGTAAGAAGATACGGCTTCCACGGAACAAGCCACAGCTTCGTATCAAAGGAAACAATCAAGTTTGCTGACCTTGACCCTAAGACAGCTAAGGTTATTGTATGCCACCTTGGTAACGGTGCTTCAATTTCAGCTTCTATCGGTGGCAAGTGTGTAGATACATCTATGGGTCTTACTCCACTTGAAGGTCTTATTATGGGTACTCGTTCAGGTGATCTTGATCCAGCTATCATCGAATACCTTTGCAACCATGAGAACCTTACAGTAAGTGAAATGCTTAACATCCTTAACAAGAAGTCAGGTGTTCTTGGTATGTCAGGTGGTATTTCTTCTGACTTTAGAGATCTTAACGCAGCAGCTAACGAAGGTAATGAAGTAGCTAAGGTTACACTTGAAGCTTATGCTTACAGAGTAGCTAAGTACATCGGTTCTTATACAGCAGCTATGAATGGTGTTGATGCTATCACATTTACAGCTGGTGTTGGTGAAAATGCAGCTTGGTTAAGACCAATGGTATGCAAGTATCTTGGATTCCTCGGAGTTGAACTTGATGAAGCAGCTTCACAGAAGGCTTGCGGTGTTGAAGGCATCATCTCTACACCAGAATCAAAGGTTAAGCTTTGCGTAATTCCTACAAATGAAGAACTTGCTATTGCAAGAGAAACATTAGCACTTGTAAAGTAATTAACGACATATGTTAATTGATTAAATATATTACGATTGAATATATTGTGCGGTTTAATATATTGCGATTAAATATATTAAATTAGTTATTGACAAACCAATATCAGGTGCGTATAATAGACCAAGTGTGGTAAGCGTTATGCTTATTTACTATATATAGTATGAATTGGAGACAATTATGCTAATTGATTTAAGAGAGCTTTTATCCGGTTCACAGGATGAGAAGAGTTATAAAGCAGATATTGAGATGAATACATTTAATACAGGTTCTTCTGATTATGATATAATTGATAAGCCTGCGGTTGATGTTATCATTAAGAAGCTAGGTAAGAATAAGCTTTCTATTAAGGCTGATTCTTATGTTACCCTTAGTATTCCTTGTGACAGATGCTTAGAGCCAGTTGATACACGCGTTGACTATACGGTTGATGAGATTGTTGACTTTAATGATAACGCATCCGAGGAAGAAGCAAAAGAAGAAAAAGACTATATTGATGGATACGACCTCGACGTGGACAAGTTAGTTTTCGGCGAAATACTGATATCCATGCCGGGAAAGACCTTATGTAAGGAGGACTGCAAAGGTTGTCCTAAGAATAAATCTTCAAAGGCTAGAAGAGATAAGAGAAGAGCTAATTGGAAGATGAGCGCTCCTAATCTCGTAAAGTGCAGCAAGTGTGGTGCATTAATGATGCCTCATAGAGTATGTAAGTCTTGTGGCTCATACAACAAGAAAGAAATCGTTACTGTAGATTAATTTCTATAGAGTAACTTATTTAATGAGTCTGTCCTTTAGTGGGCAGGCTCATTTTTTATGCCTTTCGGTGTACGTTTCTAATAAATGAAAGTTTCTAATCTGCCTGGATGGTGGGACGGATACAGCTAAGACCAAAGGTGTTCCTGTTCATAGATATATTCTTTTTGGATCCTTATTAAGAATATAGGTGAAATACATTCTTAGCATATGCTTTCTTTTAAGCTTTGCTTGCATAAATAGCATTTTAGTAGTATATTTAAAAGGCATAATTTATATAAGGAATGGTATATTTATGATAAAAGTTGCACTTGATGCTATGGGTGGAGATAATGCCCCTGGCGAGATTGTTAAAGGTGCGGTAGATGCCGTAAATACAAGCAAAGAATGTTTTGTATATCTTGTTGGAAAAGAAGATGTTGTTAATAACGAACTTTCCAAATATACTTATAGCAAAGAACAGATAGAAGTTGTTAATGCTACAGAGGTTATAGAAACAGGTGAGCCACCTGTTATGGCTATAAGACATAAGAAAGATTCATCTTTGGTTAAGGCTCTTAATATGGTTAAGAATAAGGAAGCTGATGCTTTCGTATCAGCAGGAAGTTCTGGTGCTATATTAGTTGGTGGACAGGTTATTGTTGGACGTCTTCCAGGCGTTGAAAGACCACCAATAGGTGCGATTGTTCCTACTGATAAAGGCTGTGTGCTGATAGTTGACAGTGGGGCTAATGTTGATGCCAGACCAGCTTTTCTTGTGCAGTGGGCTAAGATGGGTTCTATATATATGGAGAACTGTCTTGGGATTAAGAAGCCAAGAGTAGCGATAGTTAATGTTGGTCTTGAAGAGGAGAAAGGCAACCAGCTTGTTAAGGAGACATTTCCACTTCTTAAAGCGTGTGATGATATTAACTTTATAGGAAGCATTGAAGCAAGAGAGATACCAAGAAGCGGTGCAGATGTTATCGTGTGTGATGCATTTGTTGGTAATGTTATATTAAAGCTTTACGAGGGTCTTGCTGGTACAATTATATCAAAGATTAAGGGTGCATTTTATTCTAATCTTAAGTCAAAGATTGGAGCAATGCTTGTTAAGGACTCAATTAAGAGTACACTTAAGACTATGGATGCATCAGAGTATGGTGGAGCACCACTTATAGGTCTTAATGGTCTTGTTGTTAAGACACACGGAAGTGCCAAAGCTAAAGAGGTAAAGAATTCAATTCTTCAATGCGTGACATTTTCAAAAAGCAATATTAATGAGCAGATTGTTGAGTCACTTTCGCATATGCCGGAATTAACAGAAGAATAGATATAATATTTATGGTAGTACAAGAACGGATGTTATATTTATAATAGTAATACAAGAATAGATATTATATTTATAATAAGAATATCAGATTTAGAATTGTGTATAACGCCTGATATATATTGATATTCATATAATTAAGATATCAGGTCAGAATGGAGGATTTATATGGAATTTCAGAAGTTACAGAGAATTATTGCAGATGTACTTAATATAAGCGAGGATAAGATTACTAAAGAATCAGCATTTGTTGATGACCTTAAGGCAGATTCTTTAGATGTATTCCAGATTATAACAGAGATTGAAGACCAGTTCGGTATTCAGATTCCAGACGATGCAATTGAGAATATTGTTACTGTAGGAGATGCAGCAACTCAGATTCAGAATGCACTTGCTAAATAATTAATATAAAGAATATTGGTGTTGATATAGCAGGGGTCTATAATATGTGTCAATAGAGCATTAATTTATAAGTGTGCATATTACACGGATAAATTAATGCTTTTTTATGTAACAGGAAATTTTGATAGAATTCCCTGTTACATATAAAGTAATCTGGCAGGATTTTATCTGACTGTATTTTCTTTTTTGAATAAATTGGACATAATTATAAGATTGACACCAGATTGGAGATTGAATGTATAATAAGAATTTATCTGAGTTAATGGATAAAATTAATTATCAGTTTAAAGATATTAATCTTTTAAAAAAAGCACTTACTCACAGCTCTTATGCTAATGAGAAGACGATTAAGAAGTATAAAGATAATGAAAGACTTGAGTTCCTTGGTGATGCGGTTCTAGAACTTACATCAAGTGATTACATTTATAAGAATTACAGCAATATGAATGAGGGCCAGATGACAAGACTTCGTGCAAGTATTGTATGTGAACCTACACTTGCTATATGTGCAAGAGCTATTGGAATTGATAATTTCATAATGTTAGGTAAAGGTGAGGAATTAACAGGCGGAAGAAAGAGAGATTCTATAGTATCAGATGCCTGTGAAGCGGTAATAGGAGCAATATATCTGGATGGTGGTTTTGCTAATGCAAAAGAATTCGTTAAATCATTTATTCTTAATGATTTGGAAAGCAAGCAACTCTTTTATGATAGCAAAACTATTTTACAGGAAGTCGTACAGGCGGCACATAAGGAAGTTGTATACGAGATTATAGGAGAATCAGGACCAGAGCACGATAAAGACTTTATTGCAAGTGCGAAGGTCAATGGAATGTTCCACGTTACAGCCAAGGGTCATACCAAGAAGCACGCTGAACAGCACGCGGCATATGAGGCACTTGTGGAATTAAAGAAGCAGGGATATGAAATTCCTATAAGAAAATAGCAAAGGAATTGTATATATGTATTTAAAGAGTATAGAGGTTCAGGGCTTTAAGTCATTTGCCAATAAGATAGTATTTGACTTTCATAACGGAATTACAGGCATTGTAGGTCCTAATGGCTCTGGGAAAAGTAATGTCGCCGATGCTGTAAGATGGGTTCTTGGTGAACAAAGTGCGAAGCAGCTTCGTGGGGCGAAAATGGAAGATGTCATATTTGCAGGAACACAGAACCGTAAACCTGTTGGTTTTGCGTATGTTGCAATAACACTTGATAATAGTGACCACGCACTTCCTGTTGAATATGATGAAGTTACGGTATCAAGAAGAGTATACCGTTCAGGGGAAAGTGAATACAAGATTAATGGACATACCTGCCGATTAAAAGATGTAACAGAGATGTTCTATGATACAGGTATCGGTAAAGAAGGTTATTCAATTATCGGACAGGGACAGATTGATAAAATCCTTAGTGGTAAACCTGAGGAACGCAGGGAGCTTTTTGATGAGGCGGCAGGTATTGTTAAGTTTAAACGCCGTAAAGCTGCGGCTATCAAGAAGCTTGATAATGAAAGAAATAATCTTGTCCGTGTTAATGATATTTTATCAGAACTTGAAAAGCAGGTTGGCCCATTACAGGTACAGTCTGAGAAAGCAAAGGAATATCTTAATTTAAAGTCAGATTTGAAAAAATATGATGTCAACGCATTTTTATTAGAAACTGACCGTATAAGAAAAGAAATTGCTGAGCTTGATAATAAAATAGAGATTGCTGATAATGATCTGGCTGGCTCAAGAAATGAATATGATGCTACTAAGGCAGAATATGAAGAGGCTGAGAACCAGCTTAATGAGCTTAATCTTACAATCGAGCAGACTAATCAGGTATCTTCTGCATTAGAGCTTGATAACCAGAAGTTCAAGGGTGAGATTAATCTGTTTGAGGAACAGGTTAAGACATTTAACGCCAACAAGCAGCTTCATTCTGAGAGAATTAATGACATTGAGAAGGATAAGACTGCCAAGACAGCTTCGATTAATGAATTAAAGAAGCAGGCAGAGGCGATTAATACAGAGATTAATGAATATAACACAAAGCTTAATGCCATTAATGAGGAAGCTGAGGCTGTAAAGGCTGAGATAGACGGAATATCAGGACAGATAGAGAACCGTCAGACACTTATATATGATAATCTGACAGAACAGTCATCTATCAAAGCAGAGAACCAGAAGTTCATTACAATGCTTGAACAGCTTGAAATCCGTAAATCGCAGTTAAACAGCAGGATAATAACTGGAAAAAGTGATGAAACAGCACAAAGACAGGTAATAGCTTCTATTACTTCACAGTTAAAAGAATGTGATGTTAATATAAGCAGTATCAATGATTCTATTGCAGAAGCCAATGCCAATGTAACATCTATTAAGGGGGTAATAACGGAGAAGACACAGGAACTTGACAAGCTTACACAGAATTACCATAGAAGCAAGTCAAGACTTGAATCTTTAGTTAATATAACTGAACGATATGACGGATATGGCAACAGTATCCGTAAGATAATGGAGTTAAAGGACAGTACCCCTGGTATTCTTGGTGTTATCGCTGATATTATTAAAGTAGAGAAGCAATATGAAACTGCTATTGAAACAGCGCTTGGCGGAACAATCCAGAACATAGTTACAGACAAAGAGAATACTGCTAAGGAACTTATTAATTACCTTAAAGTAAATAAGCTTGGCCGTGCAACATTTTTACCACTCAATGCTATTCATTCAAGAAATACATTAGAGAACGATAACTGCATTAATGAGAAGGGTGTTGTTGGAGTTGCCAGCAATCTTGTAAGGGTGTCTTTTGAATATGAAGGACTTGCAAAGTATCTGCTTGGACGTATTCTTGTAGTTGATAATATAGAAAATGCTCTGGTAATTGCAAGAAAGTATAAATATTCATTAAGAATTGTAACACTTGAAGGTGAGCAGCTTAATCCAGGCGGTTCAATGACAGGTGGTGCTTTTAAGAATTCAAGCAACCTTCTTGGACGAAGAAGAGAGATTGAAGAACTTAAGACAGAAGTTTCAAGCATAAGCAAGACAATAACAGAAACCAAAGCTTCTATATCAGAGCTTAGAAGTGAAGTCGGTAAGAACAGGGATAATCTTGACCAGTTAAATAAACAGCAAAGAGAGACACACATTAAGAAGAATACTTTAGATGTAACTCTTAAGCAGGCTGATAACAAGTTAAAAGAGATAATTGATGGATATTCAAATGCAGTAAATGAACAGGCTGGAATAGATGCTGAGATATCAAAGGTCAACAGTGATAAACAGCAGGTAAGTGGAAGCCTTAATGTGCTTGACAGCGAGAATGAGGCTTCAAGAAAAGAGATTGAGAACCTTAATAAGCTGCTTGAAGAAAAGAAAGCGAATGAGGCGGCAGTATCACTTAAGCTTGAGAATTTAAAGATATCACATTCATCAGTTGAACAGAAAGCTGCATTTATTAATGAAAATATTCAAAGACTTTCTGATGAGATTAATAGTCTTGATAATGAAAAAGAGAGTATTAACGATAAGATAAAACAGACAGCAGAATTAATAAAGACTAAACAGCAGGAAATAACTGATGTTAAGGATAATATTGAAAAGACAGTTAAAGAGCTTGAAGCTAACAACGATAAGCTGTCCAAGCTAAAGGCTGACAAAGAAAAGGTTACTGCAAGCCATAAGGAGTTCTTTAAGAAAAGAGAAACCCTTAATGAGCAGATTATCCTTCTTGAAAAAGAAAGCATGCGTCTTCATAACCAGCACGATAAGCTTGATGAATCTAATGATTCACTTGTTGATTATATGTGGAATGAGTATGAGCTTACATACAGCTATGCACTGGAATTAAAGAGCGATGAATTAACTAATCTTAATGATTTAAGAAAGCAGATTAATATACTTAAAGCTTCTATTAAGAAACTTGGCGATGTAAATGTTAATGCCATTGAAGAATATAAAGAAGTAAGCGAGCGTTATACTTTCTTAAAGACACAGCACGATGATATGATTGAGGCTGAACAGTCGCTTATGAAGGTTATAACAGAACTTGATAATGGAATGAGAACACAGTTTACTGCCAAATTTGAAGAGATAAAAGTGGAATTTGATAAGGTATTCAAGGAATTATTCGGCGGTGGACGTGGTACAATTGAACTTGTGGAAGATGAAGATATACTTGAAGCTGGCATTATAATTGTATCCCAGCCACCAGGAAAGAAGCTCCAGAATATGATGCAGTTATCAGGTGGAGAAAAGGCTCTTACAGCAATTGCGTTATTATTTGCCATACAGAACTTAAAGCCATCACCATTCTGTCTTCTTGATGAAATTGAAGCTGCACTTGATGATTCTAATGTTGGAAGATATGCTAATTATCTTCATAAGCTTACAAAGCATACACAGTTTATTGTAATTACCCACAGACGTGGAACTATGGCTGCGGCAGACAGATTATATGGTATTACTATGCAGGAGAAGGGTGTATCAACTCTTGTTTCTGTAGACCTTATTGCCAATGATCTGAATGAGCCTAAAGAAAGGAAGAGTTAATATGGGACTTTTTAGTAAACTTAAAGAAGGTCTTACAAAGACCAGAGATAATATCGTATCGGGCATTGATAATATATTTAATGGCTTTTCTTCAATTGATGATGATTTCTACGAAGAACTTGAAGAGACTCTTATTATGGGAGATATTGGTGTCAGGGCAACTGATGAGATTATTGAAGACCTTAAGGCTAAGGTTAAAGAGAATAAAATAAAAGACCCTAAAGATTGCAAGCAGTTATTGATTGATACAATCAAAGAGAAGATGAACCTTGGGCCCAATGCATATGAATTTGAGAATACTAAGTCAATTGTTATGCTTATTGGTGTTAATGGTGTTGGAAAGACTACCTCTGTAGGAAAGCTTGCAGGCCATTTAAAAGAGCAGAACAAAAAGGTTGTCCTTGCTGCGGCTGATACATTCAGGGCTGCTGCCATTGAACAGCTTACAGAATGGGCTAACAGGGTAGGTGCAGATATAATTGCACAGAATGAGGGCTCTGACCCAGCGGCTGTAATATATGATTCTATAGCAGCGGCAAAAGCAAGGCACGCAGATGTTCTTTTATGTGATACAGCCGGAAGGCTTCAGAATAAGAAAAATCTTATGGAAGAATTACGCAAGATTGACAGAGTTATTGAAAGAGAGTATGCTGATGCGTATAGGGAAAATCTTATAGTCCTTGATGCGACAACTGGTCAGAACGCACTTTCACAGTTACGCGAATTCAATGATGTAACTAATATAACAGGAATTATTCTTACTAAGATGGACGGAACAGCTAAGGGTGGTATCGCCGTTGCTATTCAGGCAGAATTTGGAATACCTGTTAAGTACATTGGTGTAGGTGAGCAGGTTAAGGACTTACAGAAGTTTGACTCAGATACATTTGTCAACGCATTATTTGATACATCAGATAATGAAGAAGATGATGATTAATGTAATATTTTAATTCGATTAATGATATTTTATATTGATAATTAGATTAATGATGTATATTATTACTGATAATAAATTTAATAATATAAAGTAACTATAAGGAGAGTAGATTTACAATGGAAGAATTAACTTTAAAGAAATTTGAAGAAGCTGCTGAGAAAGTAAAGGAAGCTACATTACCAACTAACCTTATATTCAGCGAATATTTCAGCAACCAGACAGGCAATAAAGTATATCTTAAGCCTGAGAATATGCAGTATACAGGTGCTTACAAGGTAAGAGGTGCATATTACAAGATAAGCACAATGTCAGAAGAGGCAAGAAAGAAAGGTCTTATAACAGCATCTGCTGGTAACCACGCACAGGGTGTTGCATTTGCGGCAAAGAAGTATGGCGTAAAGGCTACTGTTGTTATGCCAACAACAACACCACTTATAAAGGTTAACAGAACTAAGGGTTATGGTGCTGAAGTTGTACTTTACGGAGATGTATATGATGAAGCCTGTGAATATGCTCTTAAGTTAGCAGAAGAAAAGGGACTTACATTTGTTCATCCATTTGATGACCTTGATGTTGCTACAGGACAGGGCTCAATTGCTATGGAGATTATTAAAGAACTCCCAACAGTTGATTATATCCTCGTTCCAGTTGGCGGCGGCGGACTTGCAACAGGTGTATCTACACTTGCCAAGCTTCTTAATCCTAATATTAAAGTAATCGGTGTTGAACCAGCCGGTGCTAATTGTCTGCAGGCTTCTTTAAAGAATGGAAAGGTTACAACACTTCCAACTGTCAGCACAATAGCTGATGGTACAGCAGTTAAGACACCAGGTACAAAGGTATTCCCATATCTTCAGAAGAATCTTGATGATATAATAACAGTTCCTGATGAAGACTTAATTGTATCTTTCCTTGATATGGTTGAAAATCATAAAATGATAGTAGAGAACTCAGGTCTTCTTACAGTTGCAGCACTTAAACAGCTTAAGGTTAAAGATAAGAAGGTTGTTTCAATTCTTTCAGGTGGTAATATGGACGTAATAACAATGTCATCTGTTGTTCAGCAGGGTCTTGTTCAGAGAAGCAGAATATTTACTGTATCTGTACTTCTTCCAGATAAGCCGGGTGAACTTGTAAGAGTTGCACAGATAATTGCCAACGCTAATGGTAATGTAATCAAGCTTGATCATAACCAGTTTGTAAGCATTAACAGAAAGGCTACAGTTGAATTGAGAATAACTATTGAAGCTTTCGGACATGAACACAAAGACCAGATTGTATCTGAGCTTGAAAAGAACGGTTTAAGACCACGTCTTGTTAAGGTTAATATCTAATTTATCAAAGTGACACTGATATGTTACGCTGATACATAAAAGTTTTATTTTAACAGGCTTACATAAAATGTATATAATATACAAGTATAGATGTGAAATCAGTTTTGTGGCTGGTTTCACATTTTTTACACACAATTTACATATTTAAACCACTATTTGCCATTATGATAATCGCATAAACAACAAAGGAGATGACTCATATGGTAAAGAATAAATTATTATATGCAACAATAGCAGCTATGTTAATGGGGGCTGTATTTACAGGCTGTTCTAATACTGATAATAACAATACAACAACAGAGAGCCAGAGCATTGTGTCACTCGAGGAACTTGCCTCAAGTGCGGATTCAGATTTATCAATCGAATTAGATGATGAAGATAAGGTATCATCATGGGATGATTCAACAGCTTCACATATTACACTTGGAAGCCAGATTAGTTCTGATAGTTCATCGGTTGAAATATCAGGTTCAACAGTTACAATCACTAAAGCAGGAACATATGTTATATCAGGAAATGTAACAGAAGGAAATATAATCGTTAATACGACAGATAAGGGAACTGTAAGATTAATTCTTAATAATGCTTCTATAAGCAATACAACAACAGCACCAATTAAGGTGTTAGATGCCAAGAAAGTTATACTTACACTTGCCGATAACACAACTAATACAATTACAGACAGCAGTCGTTTATCTACAGAAGAAGATTATTCAGCCGCTATATATTCTAAAGAGGATTTAATAATCAATGGAAATGGTACATTAAATGTCAATGCTGGATACCGCAATGGTATTAAGAGTACAGATGACTGCATTATCGTATCTGGTACATTAAACATAACAAGTACTGAGGATGGTATAATTGGTAAAGACCTATGCGGAATTGTAGCGGGTGATATTAATATTAATGCAGGTTCAGACGGGGTTAAGTCAACTTATGATACAGACACTACTAAAGGAAATGTTATCATTGAAGGTGGTAATATAACTATTAAGGCTTCTAATGATGGCATACAGGCTGAAAATATACTTGTTATTAATGATGGTACTATTAATATAAAGACTAATAATGGTGCGGCTGATACAACACAGACACATATAGATAATATGGATATGGGCCGCGGTGGTTTTGGCTTTAATAACAATAAGACAACAACTACCACAGATGATACATCTGAGAGCAGAAAAGGTATTAAAGCTGGCAATATGCTTATAATCAATGACGGAGACATAACAATAGACTCTGATGATGACTCTGTACATTGCAATTCAGTAATATATATATATGGTGGTACTATAAATGCAGCTACAGGTGATGACGGAGTACATGCAGATGACTTGCTTACTGTCAATGGTGGAACAATAAATATAACACAGTGCTATGAAGGTCTTGAAGCTGATGACATAGTTATTAATGATGGAGATATAAGCGTTGTTTCAAGTGATGATGGCATTAATTCATCTGACGGAAGTATAACAATTAATGGCGGTAATCTTTTGATAAATGCAAGTGGTGACGGACTTGATGCCAATGGTTCCATTATAATAAATGGTGGATATATCGTTGTACTTGGTCCAACCTCGGACGGCGATACAGCGATTGACTATGATGACAGTTGTACAATTAATGGTGGAACAGTTATGGCATTTGGCTCAAGCGGAATGCTTGAAATTCCAAAAGGTGCAAGTAATGGAGCCTGTATAGTTACTGCATTTACATCTGTAAGTGGAGGCAGCAAGTATACATTAAGCGACTCGAATGGCAATGAAATATTATCATATACACCATCAAAGGCTTATGCCGCAGCAATTGTATATTCAGATAAGATAACAACAGGTAATACTTATAACATTACAGCAGGAAGCACTACATTATCAATTGAAGTTACATCTGATGTCACAAGTAATGTTTCAAGCGGATTTGGCGGAGCTGGTGGAATGAATAAGCCTGGTAATGGCGGCTCAGGTATGCCTAATAATGGTTCATCAGATAATGGAATGGGAAATGGTAATTCCAACGGCTCAATGCCAGATATGTTAGGCAATGGAGCACCTGATATGAATGGAAACAGCTCTGGTGATATGCCATCAATGGGCGGCAATTCATCTAACAATGGTGGTAATATGCCTAATATGAATAATGGAAGCTCTAATGGCAGTGCACCACAGATGAATAACAGAATGTAATATCCGGATAAATAGTAAATAACCAGATAAATAGTAAATATGTTTTAACATGAATAACCAAGGTGTTTTGTGGTTTAAAAATTAAATCAAAAAATATTAAAAAGTGTCAAGTAAAAAAGCTTGACACTTTTTATTTGCTATGATATTATACTCAAGGCTTATAAATCATTTGAACCAGAAAGTTAAGGTGTGTTGTGGAACGTATTGTAGAACAGACATTATTATATGATTTTTATGGCGAACTGCTTAATGAACATCAGCGCAATGTATATGAAGATGCCGTATTTAACGATTTATCTTTAAGTGAGATTGCTGATGAATATAATATATCAAGACAGGGTGTTCACGACCTTATCAAGAGGGTATCCAATACATTAGAAGGATATGAGTCTAAGCTTCATCTTATTGAGAAATTTATGGATACTAAAGCCAAAGTAACCAAGATAGACGAGCTTGTTGATTCTTATATTGCTTCACCAGATATGAAGCTGATATTAGAGATCAAAGACCTGTCTAACGAAATTATCGAAGATTATTAAACATTTTAGGAGGATACATAATGGCATTTGACAGTCTTTCAGATAAACTTCAAAACATATTTAAGAATCTTCGCGGCAAAGGACGCCTTTCTGAAGCTGACGTAAAGGCAGCACTTAAAGAGGTTAAGATGGCACTGTTAGAAGCTGATGTTAATTTTAAGGTTGTTAAGAACTTTATTAAGTCAGTAGAAGAACGTGCGATTGGTCAGGATGTTATGTCAAGTCTTACACCGGGACAGATGGTTATTAAGATAGTTAATGAAGAGATGATTTCCCTTATGGGTTCTGAGACAACAGAGATTGCTATTAAGCCGGGGAATGAAATTACTGTCATTATGATGGCGGGTCTTCAGGGTGCTGGTAAGACAACTACTACAGCCAAGCTTGCAGGAAAGTTCAAAGCCAAGGGCAAGAAGCCTTTGCTCGTAGCTTGTGATGTATACAGACCAGCAGCTATAGAACAGCTTACTATCAATGGTAATAAGCAGGGCGTTGAAGTATTTTCTATGGGAACAGGACATAACCCTGTAGATATTGCTAAGGCTTCGATAGCACACGCCAAGGAGAATAATTACAACATAGTAATTCTTGATACAGCCGGACGACTTCATATTGATGAGAATATGATGGATGAGCTTATTAATATAAAGAGTGAGGTTAATGTTGACCAGACTATTCTTGTTGTTGATTCCATGACTGGACAGGATGCGGTAAATGTAGCATCTTCATTTAATGAAAAGGTTGGAATTGACGGAGTTATCCTTACTAAGTTAGATGGTGATACAAGAGGTGGTGCAGCACTTTCAATTAAGGCTGTCACAGGTAAGCCTATTCTTTATGTTGGTATGGGAGAGAAACTGTCAGACCTTGAACAGTTCTATCCTGATCGTATGGCATCAAGAATTCTTGGAATGGGTGATGTTCTTACACTCATTGAGAAGGCTGAGGCACAGATTGATGCAGATAAAGCCAAAGAGATGGAAGCTAAGATTAAAAAAGCTGAATTTGATTTTGACGATTTCCTTGAATATATGGGACAGATTCGTAATATGGGTGGTATAGGTTCTATTATGAGTATGCTTCCAGGTATGGGACTTGGCGGTAATATGAAGAATATCCAGATGCCAGATGAAGATGAGGCAGAAGCTAATCTTAAGCGTACAGAAGCAATCATACATTCTATGACTGCTAAGGAACGTAAGAATCCAGATATTCTTAATCCATCAAGAAAGAACAGAATAGCACGAGGAGCTGGTGTTAATATCAGTGAAGTAAACAGGCTTGTTAAACAATTTGAGCAGATGAAGAAGATGATGAAACAGATGCCTGGTATGATGAAAGGTGCTAAAAAGGGACGTTTTAAGTTGCCTTTTTAACATAGATATAATTAATTACAGGAGGTGAAACAATAATGGCAGTAAAGATCAGATTAAAGAGATTAGGTGAGAAGAAGTCTCCTTTCTATAGAATTATCGTAGCAGATTCAAGATCTCCAAGAAATGGTAGATTTATTGAAGAAATCGGT
>QWCH01006588.1_pt1 | contig 14349 bp, 7 predicted proteins | sample 1972671 | NCBI WGS metagenome assembly QWCH01 (sample SAMN09866713, study PRJNA288562) | Human gut metagenome isolate term3_stool, whole genome shotgun sequencing... | isolation source: gut | host: Homo sapiens | place: USA: California | reverse complement strand
CAAGAATACGCATTACAAGATTGGCAAATTTTATAATATTTTTAAAACCGACACTTTAAGTGTTGTCTACGAAGTTAAAAATAATAATAAGACTTATGGATATATTGTGGCGCATATGCCTACTTCCATTATTAAAAAAAGCTGCTATGATGTAACACTTATTTTCTACGTTACTTACGCAATTATACTGGCTCTTTCACTTATTATATTCTTTAACTTTATGTGGTTTATTTATTTGCCACTTAAGCAGATTAGACTTGCGGCAATGGAATATGCCAAAGGTAATTTTGAATACGAAGGACTTAAGGTTAACAATGACGATGAAATAGGTGACGTGGCGCACTCACTTCAATATATGTCTAAGCAGTTAAACAACTCACGAGCTTATCAAAAGGAATTTATTTCTAATATTTCCCATGATTTCCGCTCTCCTTTAACTTCTATAAAGGGCTATATTGAAGCTATAATGGATGGAACAATTCCACCGGAAGATTACAACAAATATCTTTCAATTGTTTTATCTGAGGCTAACCGTCTCGAAAAGCTTACTTCAGGATTACGTGACCTTAACCGTTGGAACAGCACCGGTCCTGAACTTATTTTTGAAGACTTTAATATGGAATCAGTTATCGCTTCAACAGTTGATACTTTCCAGGGCAGTTGCGAGAAGAAGAATATTGAATTGGTTATTCAGTTTCCACCAAAGCATTGCAATGTATACGCTGACAAAGGCAAGATTGAACAGGTTCTTTACAACCTACTTGATAACGCCATTAAGTTCAGCAATCCGGGTTCAAAGATTATAATCAAGCTTTATAACAAAGGTGAAAAACAATATTGTTCCGTTAAGGATTTTGGTATGGGAATCCCACAGGACAGCATCGACAAAATCTGGCAGCGATTCTACAAGACCGACCTTTCCCGTGGTCGTGACAAAACAGGCTCCGGAATCGGACTTGCCATCGTAAAAGAAATTATTATGGGACACAACGAAACAATCGATGTAATCAGCACCGAAGGCGTTGGAACAGAGTTTGTATTCTCGTTAAAGAAATCGAAAAGATAAAGGGGGTTATCTTAGTTTGATTTCTCGTTAAAGGAATCGAAAAGATAAATGAGGTTATCTTAGTTTGTATTCTCGTTAAAGAAATCGAAAAGATAAAGGAGGTTATCTTAGTTTGATTTCTCATTAAAAGAATATGACTTTCTAATAATTGTTAATCAATATAAATACTTCATTAGTTATAAGATAGATTGATTTTTATCAATATTGAATTTGTATGGGTTCAGCACTAATTAGTATGATATGACATACTAATTAGTGTTTGAGCCCTTTTTTTATGTCCTGTACCCCAATATAGCAGTTTTGTCGTTTTTCGGGGTACGTTTTCTAATTTTCCGCATGTAATTGTGCAACACACTGTATCTGTAAGTTGTAAATGTACCCCGACATATAATTTTTCTTAATTTTGGGGGTACGTTTTCTATTTTTCCGCATGTAATTGTGCAACACACTGTATCTGTAAGTTGTAAATGTACCCCAACATATAATTTTTTCTTAATTTTGGGGGTACAACGCCCTAAATTTCCAGTTTATTTATGCAACATACTGTATAAGCAAGTCTAAAATGTACCCCAACATATTAATTCTCTTGTTTTTCGGGGTACACCTATAATATTTTCCTTAAATGCTCGTTGTTTATATACACTATGGAACATATTTCTTATTAGACAATTCGTTTTTCTCTTATAATCCCTACCATTCCTACCAAAAAGCCCCATCTTCTCTAAAAAATTCTCCCACAATTTCAGCCTATAAAAACCCCGGCTACGTTTCCGTAGCCAGGGCTAATTCTCACTCTTCCACACTCATATAATATTCAATTCTCCGCCGCATCCTTAGATCTATCGTTTAAATCTTATCGTTCTCAATTATAACCTTACAACTCTACCTTATAACTTTATAACCTTACAACTCTACCTTATAACTTTATAACCTTGCAACTCTACCTTATAACTTTATAACCTTACAACTCTATCTTATAACTTTATAACCTTGCAACTCTACCTTATAACTTCATAGCCTTGCAACTCTCCACTACAACCTTATAAAGTTATACTTAAGTCCTAACTTGTCCGCCATTAGCTTCTCTCTTGTATGGCATGAGAAGATGATTACCTGTTCCATATTTTCTGCCATAAATCTCATAGTATTACCCATTCGCTTGTTATCATACATTGCAAAGGCATCATCAAGAAGTATAGGTTTCTTGTCCTTTTCAAATATAATATCTGCTGCCGCAAGTCTAAGTGCCATATATATCTGCTCTATTGTGCCCTTGCTAAGTCGTGTAGCAGCTATGAGAGCGTGCTTACTGTTTACAGATATGTTAAGTTTGTCATCTATTGAAAGATTGTCATATTTGCCGTTTGTAATTTGTGAAATATAATAAGATGCTCTCTCATTTAATCTCTTACCGAAACTATTTCTGATTTCATCTGCTATATCTTCAATATTACTCTTGGCGTCCTCAATAGCCTGTATTTCAACTTTTGCTTTCTTAATCTTGTTAAATCGCTCCTCAAGTTCATCAATCTTCTTCTGAAGCTCAATGTCCTTTTCCTGCTTCTGTTCAAGAATCCACTGAGACTTTGAAATTGCCTCGTTGATTTCACGTTCCTTCGCTTCCAAGTCCTTTAACTCGTCACTATAATCCTGCATATCAACGCTTTTTTCTTCTTCGGCTTTAATAAACTCCTGAGTATCCTTTAAAGCTTCTTTCTTATTGTTAAGCTGACGTTCAACATAAACCCTTTCGTGCTTTGCCGCGTCCAGCTTATCCATTACAAGCTTAATCTCCTTTAAGGCATCCAACTTCTTCTGACGCTTCTTCTTATTAAATCCATACTTAAAGATTGCAAGTATAAGAAAAACAAAAGCCGCACCAAGGCATATGCCCGGCTTAACCCAAAACTGCTTTAAATCCATCATCTGGTAATTTCCCATAATAAAACCTGCTGCACCACCAATACATCCCATCATAAGGATAATAAACAAAACAGGCATATTACTTCTGTTAGTAACTTTTTCAAGAAGATATTCCATAGTCTCTCTTCCGTCAATGCCCTTGTCAGCAAGCTCCTGTTCAAGCTGCTTCTGGTGATTTTCAATCTGTTCAAGGGAAGCTGAAAATTTCTCACTGTCAGCAGTCAAAGTAATCGCCTCCTGATAAAGATTCTCCTTACGCTCATTAAGTTTATTTAAGGCTTCAAGTCGTTTTGCATCAAGAGCTGACAATTCCTTCTTCTTATTAGAAAGATTGAATAATGACTGCTTTTTCTGCTCTATTGAAGCAATTATTGTATGCTGTTCGCCCTGAGAAATCTCCAAATCCTCTTTGGCATTCTTAATAGCCTTCTGAACAACATCCTCTTCAGCAATTCGGCTTTCAATCATTATATTTTTCTTCTGCTTATCTAAGTCGGCAAAAGCTGATTTAATATCAATCTCCATAGACTTAGTCGTTCCAAGATTTGCCGCATAATTCTTCAGAATAACTTCAAGTTCCTTATCTGTAACGCTGCCAAGCTGGCTTATACTTATAGTGTTGTAATAACAGCTTTCATCAAGCCCTGCGAAAAGATTTTCAATCTCCTCTGTTTTAAGCTCAACACCCTCATCTTCATTAATAACCTTAAAAGACTTATTAAGCTTATTAAAATTTCTCTCAATACGATAAGTTACACCGTCGCTTTCAATTCGCATCATACCGTGATAATTAGCCGGATTCTCCCATGGCTCATACTTAGTGTAAAGGTCCTTACCACTTGCCTTTCCACGCTGTTTTTCTATTCCAAAGAGCATTCCTCTTATAAAAGTATGAAGAGTAGTCTTTCCCGCTTCATTCTCACCGTATACAATATTAAGTCCCGGTTCAAGAGTTACCATTTTATGATTAAATTTTCCAAAATTAGTTAATCGTATGTCCTTTATAATCATGCCCTGTCCTCCATGGCATCCATCAATGCCTTTGTTCCATAGTAAAGGGTTTTACGCTGCAAAGGTGTAAGACTCTCCCTGTCAAGAAATTTCTTTATGTACATTCCAAGAATATTGTCCTTATTTTCAGCGTACAATTCTTCAAAATCATAATCAGGAACCGTATTGTCGATAACACTTACAACATTTCCAACACCTTCAATATCTGAAACATCAATGTCAAAATCAGGATCTCTGTAACCGCTAAAAGTAATCTTATACATATCATCCTGTCCCTGCTCCTTAATCATGTCAATCAGTCTATGTCTTATTTCCAAATTAGTAGCTGTTGGAGTTACCGTGAAATCAAGTTCCCTGTAAATTCTCTTTGCAAAAGGCACAAATTCAAGTTCAAGACCTCTCTTTGAAATCTCACCATAAATATAGCCTCTAGGTCCAATATCATTCATATCAATAGGTTCAAGAGAACCACTATATGCCATCTTCATCTTTTCATCTATTTCAGGCTTATGAATATGTCCCATTGCCACGTAGTCAAAACCTGACATTGCAAGCTTCTTTCTATTAATGGGAATATGCTTTTCGTCACCGCCATGAGCCACCAGAATATTAATCATATCCGGTCTGTCCACAATAACATGGTCATACATTGCGTCCTTAATTTCAGTCTGGTGATAACTTAGTCCATACACACATGTATTAAGCTCAGGAATCTCCACACTTTCAATATTCTTGTCACCTAAGAAAATAACATTCTCACTCCATTTGAAGCCGTCATAAAAAGAGCCTTTTTTAATGGCATCATGATTTCCCGCGCACAAAACAACCTTTGTGTCAGGAATAGTCGAAAACAAATAATCAACTTCCTTAAGTTCACGAAGCAACGGCTGTCTGTGAAACATATCCCCTGCAATAATAAGCAAATCTACCGGGTCTATTTTTATTTTTTTAATTAAACGTTCTAAAGTATTCCAAATTTCATCTCCACGGTTAGCCGCCCAAGGTCTTTTGCTCTCCGGAGTGGCTCCAAGATGAATGTCACCAGTATGTATAAATCGCATAGTTCCTCCCGAATTTTTTACTATCTTTAAGTATAACATTAAAAATTTTTCGCGTAAAGATAAAGAAAAAAGTCAAAACACCCTTTTCTAATAAGCATTTTGACCTTTTCTGATATTTTTAATTATAATTCTCTTCAAAAACCCATATCTTATGTCCACGGTTATCCGTTACAAGTCCATATGTAGCTTTTGCCGCATTAGTTGCAGCGTTCTTGTCGCTGTAAATCCCCTGAAGCTTTCCATATCCGTAAACATAATAATTATTTTCTTTCTTGCTCTCAAAAGTAGCATTAACCTTAGAACTACTGTCAAAAGTTACCTTGCCAATCTTTTCAACTGAAAGCTGCTTAGTTCCGTCAAGTGCATTAGTAAATGCCAAAGCTAATTCCTTTTGCTTTACATCATCCACATAATAACTTGTTTTTGCAACGGGTTTATTAGTCTCAGTATTATCCAAAAGCTGGTCATCTGAAATCTGGCTCTTGCCCTTGTACCGCTTAATATTAATAATATTGTCTGTTATTTCAACACCTGTAATATAAATCTTATTCTGTGAATATGACTTAACTTCTTTATAATCCTTATCAACAATTACCAACTTGCTAACAGGTACAAAACTCTCCTTTGACACATCACTCTGAGAACCTATTCCATAAATCAGGTTCGTTCCCGTGTAACCATATACGGTAATAATATTGTCAGCTCCCGCCTCAATAGTCTTCTTTTCACCATTCTTTAAGTTAACAATTGTAATGTTTTCCGTATCATAAGCCTTACCACTTGTATTGTAAGCCAACATACTTCCGTCGCTGTTAATTGCAAAACTTCCGTCTTCCACATTTTCTACCAACGCTCCCCACTCCTTAGTTTTAAGGTTTGCATAGTAAATAGTGTTGTTCATCATAATATAAAGAGTTCCGTCGCCTACGTAACAAAGCTGTGACAACTGCTTCTCCAAGTTGTAAGCAGGCACTTTGCAAGGTACAAAAGCCGCCTCTTTGGAACTGTTAGACTCATAATTATATCTTAAAATAGAAATTCCGTTTTCGCCTACATGCTCCTTAGCCTTGCTATAGCCATAAATCATATAGTCAACATTGCCCTTGTCATCCACGGTAATTACCCTTGCCTTAGTATTATTAAGCTGTTCAGCATTCTTGGCATTAAGATTGTAAACCTGTTTGATTTTTCTTTCATTCAAATCCATTACGTAAACATCGCCGTTAACCTGAAACGCCATAAACTGCTGATTTGAACTTTCAACAAAATCAGCCTTTGTTTCTTTCTGAATACCTAAGTCAATAAAACTTCCGCCTACGTTATTCTTGTCTGCTGTCCAAATCTGATTTACTTCCCTGTCATATGCCAAAACATAAATTCTTCCTGCACAACTCCATATTGTGATTGTTTCAGAAACATTATATTTCTCTTTAACCTTCTCAGCATTAGTTGTTCTAATCTGATAATTCATTGTATAAGTTCCGGCTTCCCCGGTGTCCTTTATGCAAAACTCTTTTGCTGTTATTGTTATATCAGATATAAGCTCAGGCTTAAGTGAAGTCCAAATAAGGCTATTGTAACTTGACTTAATAGTAGTCTGACCAAGGTTATCATTAGGAAGGCTACTATCAGGCTCAATATACTGAGCAAGCTTTGAAGCTCCCTCGCCCTTTAAAGCGGTCTGTGCAAAATTCTTCGCAAACTTAATCTGTTCAGTAACAAACTCCTTATCCGTAACCATTACTCTTGCGTAATAATTAATCTGCTCATACTTATCTGTTTTGATAATTATTTCCCAGAAATACTCTGTTCCCTGTTCCATAATGGCACTGGCCTGATAATTCAAAGTAATCTTGCCGTCCTTCTGTTTCCAGCCGTCAAGGGTTCCATTATCTATCAAACGGTTGTCCTCAGTACTCTTCATTTCGTAAGAAATCTCTGAAACCTTATTGCCATTAGTTGATATTGTAATTGGAACCGTTCTGTCTTTATTAACAGGGACAATAACATCACGCATATGTTCTTCTTCCATATCCATTGTGTAGCCGTTAAGACTTCCAACCTTCTGACTTCCATAATATAAATCAATCCCCGGCAACTTACCATTATATGTAGACGTTGCCTGACCGCTATTGCTCTGCTTGTTATTCTTAGACTGCTTCTTGTTAAAATTTATTCCTATAACCACTGCAATTGCAAGAATCAGCACAATTGCAACAACTGCTATAACTTTCTTTTTCATTTCATCACCCATTCAATCCTTGTATAAAACTTATTGATTACCGGATTGCTACGTGCTTCGCACTCCCGCAATCCTCCCCCAGCATTCGCATATCGTGTAGCTTGCGCTACACTTTTATGCTCATGTTGGGGGCGTGTCTCAAGGTCAGTGTCCCATCTTTGTGCAAGCACAGATGGAACATGACCTTTCTACACTGTAATCAATCACATCATAGCACAAAAAAATGTCTGTGGCACTATTTTTTTGTACCACAGACAATTTTATTTTTTATTTTGTTTTCTTCTTTGGTGTAGCTTTCTTTTTTCTTGTTTTTGGAAATTCGAAAACTACTGATTCGTATGGTCTAAGTGGAATTTCCAATCTGTATGGTCTTCCATCGCACTCGCCTTTCTTAGCCTTGTAGCTTACAACCTGTTTCTCACCTGTTTCTGTTGTAACCAATCTCTTGTAAGTTCCGGCTTTTGGAACTCCTACAATATAATCAGGTCTTTCCATTGGTGTAAAGTTACACACGAAACCGATAGAGTTCTTATAATCAGCTTCTGTTGTCTTTCTTATGAAACTGAAAATACTTCTTTCGCTGTCATTGGCATTAATCCACTCAAAAGCTCCATAGCCCTTTGTTTCAGTGTAAAGTGCCGGATATTCCTTATATAAGTGAAGTAATTTCTTTACATATTCCTGCATGTCCTTATGTTCAGGTTCATCAAGCAGATACCAGTCAAGGCTTCTAGCCTCTGACCATTCCTGTAACTGGGCAAATTCCTGTCCCATAAATAACAGCTTTCTGCCCGGATGTCCCAACATAAAAGTATATGCTGTCTTTAAGTTTTTAAATTTATCCTGTGGATAACCCGGCATCTTATTAATCATTGAACATTTCAAATGAACAACTTCATCGTGAGATAATACTAAAATAAAATTCTCACTAAATGCATAAGTTAATCCGAAAGTCATCTTATTATGATTACCCTTCTTAAACAAAGGATCAAGCTTAGTATACTCTAAGAAATCATGCATCCAGCCCATATTCCACTTGTAAGAAAATCCAAGGCCACCTTCCTTAGGTGACATACCGCCATACTTATTAGGAACCCACTGTCCGTCTTCTCTTCCGTAATCCAAATATAACATAGAAGCAACTGCGTCAACTCGAAGTCCGTCTATGTGATATTTTTCAACCCAGAATAATGCATTTGCAATAAGGAAATTAACAACTTCTGTCTTAGAATAATCGAAAACCTTAGTGCCCCAGTCAGGATGTTCTCCCAATCTTGGATCTGCATATTCATAAAGTGGTGTTCCGTCAAACATTGCAAGTCCGTGAGCATCTTTTGGGAAGTGGGCAGGTACCCAGTCCAAAATAACCCCGATTCCTGCTTTATGGAAAGCATCTACCAAATACATAAAATCCTGAGGTGTTCCATATCTTGATGTAGGTGCATAATATCCCACAACCTGATATCCCCATGAGCCATCAAAAGGATGTTCCAATATACCCATAAGTTCTACATGAGTATATCCCATATCCTTAACATATGCTACAAGTTCTTTAGCCATACGCTTGTAATCATAGAATCCGTCTTCATCATCAGGACCTTTAAAATCCTTTTTCCATGAACCCGGATGAACCTCATAGATTGACATTGGAAGTTCATAGTGATTCTCCTTTGCCTTCTCTGATATCCATTTAGTATCTTTCCATTTGTAATTATCAATATTTGCTACCCTTGAAGCATTTCCGGGTCTTTTCTCAGCCCAAAAACCATAAGGATCAGCCTTGTACAATGTATCCCCACTTTGTGTAGAAATAACATACTTGTACATTGCGCCTTCTTCAACCTCCGGTATGAAAAGTTCCCAGATGCCTGAATCATTTTCCATCTTCATGTTATGGTTAAATCCCAACCAGTCATTAAAATCACCTATAACGGCAACGTTAACTGCATGGGGTGCCCAAACTGCGAAATATGTTCCTTTTACACCATCAATTGTTGTAACATGTGCACCCAGTTTCTCATATATTTCATAATGAGTACCTTTTCCAAACAAATAACAGTCATCTTTTGTTATGACATTCTTGTTTCCCATATGGTCTCCTCCCTGTTTTAATTATTTATTTTCTGTTGTAATTAATCAGGCAGCCTTTTAATATAATGTCACGTTCGTCCTCAGTCATTTCGCCAAGCTTTAATGTAAATGGTTTAACATTCTTGTCATCATCTACAACGTAAGCCTGTACGTCTGTAGCTTTGTTCTTAACAGCTTCAACTATTTCCGGTACAAAAATATAGTCACCGTTCTTAAATGGTAATTCTTCTGATTCATAAATGAATGGAAGCATACCCCAGTTAATAAGGTTTGAACGATATCTCTTTGTTGCATATTCACAGGCAATATTAGCCCATCCGCCTAATACCTTCTGACATGAAGCAGCCTGTTCTCTTGCTGAACCGTCACCCGGTTTTACTGCAAAAATAGTGCTTCCGATACCTACTGTATCATTGTCAATCTTGTACTGAGGAAGATTGCTCTTTAACGCTTCAAATACTCCTCCAACTTCCGGAAGTGCATCTACAGGATTCTGTCCTGCTTCTCTTGCTTTTTCTGCTTTCTGTACTTCTTTAGCCTTTCCTACATATTCAGGGTCCTTTCTTGAAAGTGCAAACTCTGCAAGTCCAAGTGGGTTAGAACGATAAGATGATGTTTCACCTGATGGTATTAATTCATCTGTTGTTGTAACCGGATCATGAATCTCTGAAACAACTTTAAGAAGAAGATTGTCTGTAAGTGCAACCATTTCCGGCCAGTCTTTGATGTTTGGTCCAAACTGGATTTCTGTATCAGGATCTGCTATTCCGTGTGAGTCAAATACTCTGTTTTCATAAATACTCTTGTCAAAATGATACTTACGTCCCTTAAACTCAACATCAACATCTGTAGCTGCTGTAAGATAACCCTTGTTAGCTGCTGTTGCTGCAATAGATCTGGCATCCATAAGTGCAACTGAAGAAATCTGTCCATTCTGTAACTTACTTCCTTCTCTGTTAGGGAAGTTACGTGTTGAATGTCTGATACTGAAGGCATTGTTAGCCGGTGTATCACCTGCACCGAAACAAGGTCCACAGAATGCTGTCTTCATAACACCGCCGGCAGCCATAATATCTGCTGCGCATCCGTTTTTGATTAATTCCATATATACTGGCATAGAAGCAGGATATACACTAAGTGTAAATTCGTCAGCTCCAATGCTATGTCCCTTTAATATATCTGCTGCTGCACAAATGTTTTCAAATCCACCACCTGCACAACCTGCAATGATTCCCTGGTCAACATAAAGTTTTCCATCACGAATCTTGTTTGTAAGTTTATAATCAACCTGTCCATCTAATGAAACTAAAGCTTTCTTTTCAACATCGTGGAGAATATCTTCCAAGTTAGCATTTAATTCTTCAATAGTGTATGTGTTACTTGGATGGAATGGCATTGCAATCATAGGTTTAATCTTAGATAAATCAACATAAACAATTCCATCATAGTATGTAACTTCGCCAGGATTTAATTCTTTATACTCATCTACTCTTCCATGGATGTCATAGAATTCCTTAATCTTCTCATCTGTACGCCAAATAGATGAAAGACAAGTTGTTTCTGTTGTCATAACGTCAACACCGATTCTGAAATCTGCGCTTAAGTTAGAAACACCAGGTCCTACAAATTCCATAACTTTATTCTTAACATAACCCTTGTCAAATACTTCTCCGATAATTGCAAGTGCAACGTCCTGAGGTCCTACACCCTTAGCAGGTTCTCCTGTCATGTAGATACCGATTACTTCAGGCATATTAATGTCATATGTCTGTGAAAGTAACTGCTTAACCAATTCAGGTCCGCCTTCACCCATAGCCATAGTACCAAGAGCACCATAACGTGTATGTGAATCAGAACCAAGAATCATCTTTCCGCCACCTGCTAACATCTCTCTGGCAAACTGATGAATAACTGCCTGGTGAGGTGGTACATAAATTCCGCCATATTTCTTAGCACATGTAAGTCCAAACATATGGTCATCTTCGTTAATTGTTCCACCAACAGCACATAAACTGTTATGACAGTTTGTAAGCACATAAGGAATTGGGAATTTCTCTAATCCTGAAGCTCTTGCTGTCTGAATGATTCCAACAAATGTAATATCATGGGATGTAAGCTTATCAAACTTAATCTGAAGCTTGTCCATGTTGCCCGATGTGTTGTGTTCGTTCAAAATACCATATGCCATAGTATTCTTTGCAGCATCTTCTTTTGTAAGGTATTTATCCCCTAACTTGTTCTTTAGTAATTCTTCTGAGCCTGCACCTGTTTCTACAACTTCTGTGCCACCAATAAGGTATGCTCCGCCTTTACTTAATGTTATCATTTTTGCCTCCTATGTTTTCGTAACTTATCAGGTTAAATGCGTACCCTTCGGGGTTATAATCCATTTCATACTGATAAATACTAGTATACATTTTTTTGCCCTTCAAATCAAGTAATACACCCATACAATAAGTCGACAATCCGGCTGGTTTGTCTGATTTTTAACCTTTCGCATTTATTGAACATTGTTATAGACCTTTAGGGGAAGATGATAGTAATGAGGACAAAAAATAAGCTGTGCTTTAATGTTGAGTTAAAGCACAGCTTGTTTTATTATTAAGTTATTTATTTTTTATTAAAAGAAATCTGACCAATCTGTTATTCCGTTTACATCAATTACATCTGTTAATCCAGGCTTTTCACCACCGAGCTCACTACTACTTGTAGTTATTACATCATTTGTGTCAAATTCTATTATATCCATCTCTGGGCTTATATATCTTCTTTCCATTATTCTGATATCTCCTTTCCATCAATGTACTTGTTAATGATGGCCTTCTGTTTAGCAGTGTAACCACTAAATTTCTCGCTGGCTTGTACTTTATTAGCAACGTACTGAATTGATTTAGCGTTGTTTACAGTAACTTCTGCATATACAGTCTTTGGATCACTATTTGAATAATTAATAGTTGCATATCCTACAGCGATAAATTCTCTATCATAGTTTCCGGCTTTAATTCTAACAATTGAACCACAGAACTTTCCTGTTGTTGTCTTTGTTCCATCATTAAACCATCCATCATTTTCAATATCGAGGAAATTATAATCACTATCCTTTGTAAGTGTATTGTCATTCGCTTCGTACAAACGTCGTGTTGTAATAAGAGTACCTGTTGTTACTGTTCCTGTTGTTAAATCTAAAATATCATCTACGGCAATATCATTTCCTGATGTAACAGTTGTCTGGAATCTTAAACCTGTTGGAGCTGCTAATCTAATACTTGCTCCCGGTGTCATTGTTACATTTAATTCAATGCTCTTTAAAGTCATATTTTCATTTACTGTGAGTACTGTTCCTGGAGCATAAGCTACTTTCTTAGTAACATCGTAGTAACCCTGACCTTCTGTTGGTACAGAAATTGAATCACCTTTTTCGTACGTTTCTTCTTTTCCATCAATTGAAACTGTATATGTAACATCCTTGTATTCACTTGCTTTTACAATCTGGAAATTTGACATTTCAAATGTTGCAATATCATTCGCTGAATAATTTGAATCTGTCTTTTCATCCTTACCATTGTGATATCCTAAGGCAATTCTGACGTTCAAATCCTGTTTAGTTGTACTTGCAAATGTACCTTTATATTTGTAAAAATATGTTCCATCTTCTGCTTTCTGCCAACCTTTTCCTTCACTTTCCACAAAGATTTTTTCATCACTTGTTCTGTTATCAACTGTAAACTCTTTTGGTTTATCTGCTTTAAGAGTAAACGTACATACATAGTCTGTATTTGCATAAAATGTAACGCCATCAATTGCTGTTTGAATGTGCCACCAAGTACTTCCTATGTTTTTATCTTTAAGAGTATAATTAGTTGCATCACTACTTATTTCATAGAGTCCTTTGCTGTCTTCAGCGTAAGTATATGCTTTCCAAATCTTTCCTTGAACAATATTTCCTGTTCTTTCATCGGTTTCTGGATTAGGTGTTGTTGTTCCTTCCTCTCTTCCCGGAGCTGTAACGTCAATCGTTGTAATATCCGATTCTCCTGCTGCATTTACTGCACTTACACCAAATTGATATGTCTCTCCTGCTTTAAGCCCTAACTCTTCAATAGTAACTATTCCGTTTGGTCCACCATTAGTAATATCTTTTATGTATTTCCCATTTAGATAAAATTTGTAACTTGTAGCTCCTGATACTGGTGCAAATGCTATTATATAATTTGTCTTTAAATCATTAATGTTTGCCGCAAGACCTTCTGGTGCAGAAGGTTTCTGCACTACTGTAGTTTCTTCTGATGAAGTACCTGCCTTATCACCTGTTGCAACTATAAAAGTAACGTACTGTGATCCATCTTTACTAGTTACTTTAACAACATTATATGCATTGTTATTAATCCATTCCTTTGCATTTACATGAATTTCAACAGGTACAAATACCTGAACTCCGACTCCTCCGTTTTCAACCTTGACACCGTTTATTTCCAATGTTGCATCAGGGTAATTCCCATGCCAAGTAACATTCATAAACATATCATTATAAAAATTCAAGCTTCCAGCGCCTGTTGTCATCCAATTTACAATGTCTCCTTTTGACTGAGATTCATCTATAGCTACTCTCCAAGGTGATTTTGTAGTTTCTGAACCTTTCATGTAGGCTTCACCCTTATTTTTATAGTTGTATGTTAGCTTGCTATAATCCGTATCAGCCTTTACCTCCCTTGGATTGTACACCGTAATTGATGTTACAATCATCGCAATAGTACATATTATTGCGAGTATTCCTTGTTTCCTTTTTGAAATATTCATGTTTTTTCTCCTCATACAACTGCCAATCTTTTTTACTTCAAATATTTTTCAGCACTCTTTCGGATATCTGCCTCCACCATCTCGGCAGTTTCCTTATTCTCCGCGCTGACAGAGATATAAGTTTTCAGCTTCGGCTCGGTACCGGAAGGACGCACCAC
>QWCH01003959.1_pt1 | contig 14362 bp, 13 predicted proteins | sample 1972671 | NCBI WGS metagenome assembly QWCH01 (sample SAMN09866713, study PRJNA288562) | Human gut metagenome isolate term3_stool, whole genome shotgun sequencing... | isolation source: gut | host: Homo sapiens | place: USA: California | reverse complement strand
TCCAAAGTTTGATAGGCAGTGACGGTATCGCCTGCCGCAACAGTAACGCCGCCAGGTAGATTTACCGTCCAACTAGTTCCACTTTTAGGGGTAACGGAAACAGTGGCTTTTTCGTTACCGTTCTTATCTTTTAGGGTCACATATACAGTCGATCTTACAGTCTTTTTGCCAACTCTTTTTCGTTGTACATTAGCGCCAGAAATAGTTGTGGCATCGTAAAAGACTTTGCCAATGGTCGGTGCCGGTAAAGTTGATTGGCGCACTGGTTGATCAATAATCTCCGGTCCTATCTCCAGCCCATCGCCCTGTACGTCATCAAATATTGTCTTTGGTGTTTCTGTATTAGGCTTTGCAACCGCATCCGCCTTTACTTCAGCATCTTTTGTTGTATCAGAATTAGGCGTGAAGTCATTTGCATTTACGACAGGTGCCAGCAATGACAGCATAATCATAAATGAAAGTAGCCCAACTGAGAACTTCTTGGTCATACCAATGTTCTCCCTGAATACGTTTATAAATTTTGTTTTTAATTTCATTTTGTCCTTCCCCTTAAAATTCTATGTGAAATCTACCTTAATCATGTCTTTTTAACTCTATATTTTAATTATACCCATTATATAACATTTCTAACTCATTTGTATTTTTTTTTAACATCATGAAAATACCGCAAATCCGCCGTAGGTTATGACTGACACTAATGTTCCAGCAATTATCACTCCAACGGTTATTGCAGGCAATGCTCTCCTCATCCTTATGTCCAAAACTGTTGCAACCAGTGCGCCTGTCCACGCTCCTGTCCCTGGTAATGGGATTGCTACAAGAATGATGAGCCCGATAATTTCGTACTTATCTACTATGCCTTTTTTACTTTTTGCTCTTGATTCGAGCTTTTCGACAATATTCTCAAAGCCTGGACTGATTTTTCTCATCCAAAGAAAAACCTTCCTTAGAAAAAGAAGGATGAACGGGATAGGTATTAAGTTTCCAATTATGGCAAATATTAAAGCTTGTTTTACTGAAATGCCAGCAGCCACACCAAACGGAATCGCTCCTCTTAATTCTATAACTGGCACCATTGCCATTAGCATTGTCGATAAGAATATTTTCATTTATCTCAAACCACCGTTAACTTAATTCTACTATGATTATATTTTATAACAAAATACCTTGCAAGGAAAATATTTTGTAAATAATTTCACAAAAGGACTTGACAAATCCACTTCGTTACCTTATGCTAACTATAGTAAGCCAGTAAGCATAGGCTAACTTTATTGCGCATGTAGACTGAACACGCTATTAGTGAAATTTAATATTAGTTTTAGGAGGTTTTATGAGTATCGTAATAATTGGTGGTAATGATTGTATGGTATGTAAGTACAAAAATCTTTGCAAGGATTACAATTGTGAAGCTAAGGTTTTTACGCAGATGAAGGGAACGATGAGGAATAGAATAGGCAATCCCGATCTTTTGGTGCTGTTTACAAATACAGTCTCTCATAAGATGGTTAGGGTTGCGACTAGTGAGGCAAAGGCCTCAAATCTGGCAATTGAGAGATGCCACTCAAGTTCACTTTCTGCACTTAAGAACATCCTTGATAAGCATGTTCAAGCCTAGGAGATAAAGATGTCTGAGTATCAAATAATTAAGCATTGTGCTCCCACCCTTGCGGGGCTGAAAACTGGGAGTTTGATCCGCGTAAGATTATCCGATCTCGATGAATTTAATGCGAGCATCCGTGCAATGAGTAAAAAACTTAACAACAAGGGAATTTACATCTTGCCGCTAATCTCATTTAAGTCCTTTGTTTTGTTGTACATTTTCAGGCCGTCGAGTTTGTCGAAAATTCTTAGCAATTCGAGTGCGCTAAATCTACTTGAAGAGTTGCACTATGATGTTTCTTCAATCGGAGGGCTTCTTAGATCGCTAAAATCCAGGCTTAAGTCATACGCAAATAACGATGATTTTCCGCATGAAATTGGCTTTTTCCTCGGATATCCTTCGGAAGATGTGATTTCTTTCTTCGAGAACAAGGGCAAAAATTATCTCTTAAGTGGGCCTTGGAAGGTCTACCATGACGTCTGTTCGGCAAAGTGTTTATTTGATAAGCATAAGAAATGCACAAATATATACTGTAAATGCTACAATGCCGGCATATCACTAGAAAGATTGGCAGTTTCAGGGAAGCATTTTATGTAAATTTTAATGAAAATGAAAATCAAAATCAAAATTGAGTCTGATTGCCAAAAGGAGGAGAAACTATGAAAAATATTGCTATTGTTTATTGGAGTGGTACAGGCAACACTAAGATTATGGCTGAATCCATCAAAGAAGGTGCTGGAGATTCGGCAAAATTATTTGCTGCTGAAGAATTTAGTGCAGATATGATAGACGATTTCGACGCGGTTGCTCTGGGATGCCCATCTATGGGTGCAGAAGAACTTGAATCAGACGTATTCAGGCCTCTTTGGGAAGAGCTCGTACCAAAGTTATCAGGAAAGTCAGTGGCGCTTTTTGGCTCATATGGCTGGGGAGATGGCGAATGGATGAGATTATGGGAAGAAGAGGCTAATGAAGCTGGAATCGAACTTGCTCACCCTGCTCTGACTGTGCACGAAACACCTGACCAGGAAGGCATGGACGAATGCCGTTCTCTCGGTGAGAGTCTATCTTTCTAATTAATTTATCTTTCCAATCTAGAATATAAGTATTATATAACTTCTTGACAGTTTATAATTATAACTTTTTTCCAAACATATAGCCGCCCTTCTTTCCGGGCGGCTATATTGTTTTTTGTTTTGTTCTGAGGGCCGTCTCGTCTAGCCATCTATCACTTCGTCAATACGTCAATACGTCAATAAATCAATCCATCAGCCCATCAGACTTGAATGGTCACTTTGCTTCCCTTAAAGCTACTCTTTTCTATGCTTATCCCTCTGTCTATTCTTTCACGGAGCTCGTCCACGTGTGAAATTATCCCGACCAGTTTATTGCCCTTACTCAAATCTACAAGGCTGTCTACCGCATTTTTCAGAGCAACATTGTCCAATGTGCCAAAGCCTTCATCTATGAACATCGTTTCAATTTGAATTCCGCCCGCTGAGTGCTGTATTTCGTCGGCAAAGCCAAGAGCTAAGCAAAGCGATGCCTGGAAAGACTCCCCTCCTGATAATGACTTGGTGCTCCTATACGTGTTGTTGCTCAAGTCGTGAACGCTCAAATCAAGCCCAGTCTGGCTCCTCTTATTATCCCCCTCGTCATCCCTATTGAGCATGTACCTGCCTTCTGACATTTTTAAGAAGCGTATGTTTGCGCGGTTCAAAATCCGGTCAAAGAATGACATCTGCACAAAGGTTTCTAATTTTATCTTAGGTTTTCCTGGCAATTCACCGCTGCATGTTGCGGATAGGTTCGAGTATTGATCAAACAAGTTTTTCTTTTCCTCTAATGCTTGAAGTGATTTCTCATATACAACTAAAGCTTTTGATATGTTTTTCAGTATCGAAATAATCTCCGTTTGCTCAGCATCTACCTCATTTATCCGATTTTTCAGATTTTCTATTTCATGGTTATACTCTTCATATGCCTGCCTTACGGTGTCCTCATCTTGGCCCTGCACCAGAGAAATCAAAGTCTGCTTTTGTGATTTCAGATCATTATATTCAACAAAATAGTTCTCTACTCTTTTTTCAATATCTGCAATTTTTTCTTTATTTGCCGACAAAATAGTCTTCTGGTTCTCAATCTCAGAGTTGAGCCCATTTAAGTCCTCATATTCTAATTCTTTGATTTCAGTCTCATATGCTGATTTTGAAGCATTGTATTCACCGCTGAGCCTGTTATATTCTTCTTTTTTACTGCTGTTTTCTCTTATAATTTCATTTGATTCTTTTTCAAGTTCATCAATTTTTAACTTCAATGATTTATATTTTTCCTTACATGCCAAAATATCAGACAGCTTTGTTTCCAAATTTTGAATATCCTTTTGTACAATTTCGCTGATGCTCAAATAGTTTGCCATGCTCATTTCAAATGAAGTATTGACCAAATCCTCTATCTTTTCCTTGAATGAGTCATTTTGTTTTTCATATGATTTATCGAGCAAATCAATGCTTTTTGACAATTCTTCTTCCAGAGTATCTCTGTTGCCTTTCAGCAAAGAGGCTTCCTGCTTGGCCCTATTTAACACGCCTTCTGCTGTCTCAAGTTCTCTTTTCTTTGCATCTAAATCTTCTTTCTCATACAAAATATCTGCGTGTCCAGCAGGTTTAGGATGCGATGTAGATCCACAAACCGGGCAAGGCACACCATCTTCAAGATCTCTTGCTATGATACCTGCCTGTTGTTTGAGGTAGAGCACCTCCATATTGTTATATTCTTCTTTTAGGTTTATATATTTTATCTGATTTTCCTTAATCTTTTTAGAAAATTCATCTAACTTACTATTTGTCTTTTTAATTTTCTTAGTGACATCTGCGGCTTTTGAAATAGAGTCTTGAAAATTCATCCTTAAATTAATCTGAGTATTCACATCATCTGATGTATTTAAATTTTTTTCAAATTCCACCAGAGTTTTCTTGCTTAAATTCAAGGATTCCTCAATCTCTTCGTGCTCTTTGCTCAGCCTACTTATTTCTTCCTCTTGGCTATATAACTCTTCACGCTGTTTTAAAATTTTATCTCTGTCAGTTTCGAGTTTTTGATATCGCGGTTTTAAAGCCTCAAGCTTAGATATTGCTGAAATAATATCTTCAATATTGCTTTTTAGTTTAGGAATGGCTCTCTGGTCTTCTTCAATTGACCCCTTTTCTTTTTCTAAACTATCTAATCTATTAGCCATCTCATTGAGCTTTGAAAAATGCTGGAGTATGGAGTCTAGATTGGTTAATTTCTTAATCGAATCATCCTTCTCTTCTGTCAATTCCTCCTTAAGACCAATAATTTCTCTTTCCTTCTCCTTGATTTCATCATGAGTCTTTTTGAGCATTGACTGTTTTTCCTCATACGGTAAGCCTTCGACATCCACACTGATATTTTGTTGATCGATAAAAGCCGGCGTAAAAATAATGTTAAATTCTCGTTTAAGATTCTCTTCTATTTCCGCAATCTCCGCCGAAACTTTCTTTACAACTAGTTTTAGTTCTTCCTGGAGCAACGTGTATCTGCCAGTTTTGAAGACCTTGCTAAAAATCTCCATCCTCTCCTCGGTTGTGGAATTTAGCACCTTTAAAAACTCACCCTGGGCAATCATCGTAACCTGTCTAAATTGATTAGCATCAAGGCCTATAATCTCCTTAATTTTCTCTTCTACTTCGCGTTTTCCTGTATATACGGTGCTTCCTCCGTCCAATATTTCGAGTGAAACCTCGGATGGCCTTACTGTAGTGCCACTTCCGCTGACTTTATTTACTTCCTGCTCGGGCCTTCTGCTAATTCTGTATTCCTTCCCATGGCTCAAAAATGTCAGTTCAACAAAGGTCTTAACGTCTGGCTCGGCATAGGTGCTCCTCATCATTTTTGGCGTTCTTAGATTCCCACTTGCAGTTCCGTAAAGTGCATAACAAATGCCGTCGAATATCGTCGTTTTCCCCGAGCCTGTTGGCCCTGAAATCAAAAAAACGCCGTCCGACCCTAATTTTTCAAAGTCTATTTCTGTTTTATCCAGAAAAGGTCCGTATGCTGATAATACAAGTTTAATCGGTTTCATATTCTCTTTCCCATACTTTCTTAACTAATTTTTCAATCAGACCCCTCTCGACATCGTTCATCTGCCTATTATTTTGTTGCACAAAAAGTTCTTCCACTATTTCTTCTGGTCGCTGTTCCTCGCTAACTGCCCTGCTTTGGACTACGTTGTTTTGCCGTGTCATGCTGTTGTCATAGCCTATTGACACGATGTATGGATAAAATTGTTTCAAGACGTCCAGTGCATCGTTTTTCAACACCTCATCAGTCAATGTGATTTTCACAAAAGAGTTGCACTCCACAGATGCGACTACCGATTCGTTTATCAGTTCCTTTAAACTCCCCTTAAGTTCGACCAAATCCTGTGCTGGGATAAGAGGAATTACTTCAATCTCAACTTTGCCCTTTTCCCTGATGTCTACAATTGTCATCGATTTCTTGTGAGATATCTCCGAGAATGAGTATTTCAGTGGGGTGCCAGCATATCTGACGGTTTCTCTTCCGACCGCCTGTGGCATGTGCAAATGGCCGAGTGCAACGTAATCAAAGTCATCAAATAAGGTATATGCGACGTTTTCACTGCCTCCCACGTAAATCTCCTCAGAGTCCGATTTTTGAGCACCTGTCACAAACTGGTGGGATACCAAAACATTCCTAATAGATGTGTCTGGATTGATTTTGTCCATAACAAATTTGAGAGCTTCCGTGAATGTCTCGCCCTCAAAATCCTCATAAGCCCTCCTGACATTTACAGGTCGTATGTATGGTAGTAGATAAAAGTTAATCCTTCCAAAATTGTCAGTCATTTCAATTTTTTCGACATTCCCGCTGAAAACTGGCGATATGTAAACGTTGTTTTTCTCCAAAATTTTAGATGCAAAAGATAGGCGTGCCACGGAATCGTGGTTTCCGCCGATAATTATTATGAATATTTCTAGTGAAGATAGTGCACTCAAGAAATCGTCCATTATCTCCACAGCATCCACTGGTGGCACTGATTTGTCGTAAATGTCTCCCGAAATTACAACTCCATCAACGCAATTAGCTTTGACTAGTTCCACTATTTTGTTCAGTATATCTTTTTGATTCTCAACAAGTGAATATTCGTAAAGTCGTTTGCCGATGTGTAGATCGGCTAAATGTGCAAATTTCATTTCAACTCCATTGGTGGCTATACTGCTATTGGGCTGCGCTGCCATTGGACTACGCTTATATGTCTGTGCTGTTAGGGCTAAGCTTCTATAACTACGCTGCCACAAAACATTTGTTCTTGTTTCCATTATACGATATTTACTGTAAATTTCAACGGCTTTTTACTGCATTTTTTTACGGAAAAGTAAAGAAAGAACTTCACTTTACTGCCAGTTTGAGGCTTATAATTGTTTCAGTGGATATTTTCGGCAAAAGAATAGGAGGATTAGTGGATGAATGATAAAGCGCCCTAATAAGCTACCTATTATCTCGAGGCAGGTCTGTGCAAACATTAACCAAAATAATATATTGAAGATTGAGAGATTTAACAGAAAAATCAATGTCACCACGGATAATGAAGATTACTGGTACTATGGGAAAATGGATCATATAGAACCTCTTCTTAATCAAGTTTTTTATCGTTGTATGGATGGTTGTTTTCTAAATATGGATAGAATTGAGTCCGTCGCAGATCAAACCGTCGTTTTTGATTAATTTTATAATATAGTCAACATATAGGGAAACTTGTATGCACTGATTAAAGTTCCAAATTAACCAGTGAACTACTTGAATTGCTAAAATCCCCTAAAGCTAGGATAACTACAACGCTAGGATGAGATACGCCTGAACGTGAATGTTGTGAAAACGGAAAAAATATCTTAGATGGTACATGGTTAAATCCTAAATACTGTAAAAATGGGCAATTAGCAGCCAAGCTTTGAAGAGAAGAAGGTTCAACGACTATTCTCATATGAGAAGTAGGATGCAAGCGATTGGCTTCCGAAGTGGGTAGATCCCTCCTTGGGATAAGAAATAGTCTGTGCTCATATGAAAGTATGAGATGCGTATGCTGTTGCGACTTAGCGCGTCGCAATGAACAAAACATCAGAATAAGCGATTTGCTTATTTTGCATGCAGAACGGTATGACGTATTCAATGGGACGCTCAAATTTCATAAAAACAAAACAACGATATGCAAGACATCTTGTAGAAAGCTATGATAAGCCGGTATATGATAATAGTAAATCAACAAAATAAATCATAACTAAATATCTATTTAAGCTTCAAAATAGTATAACTCACAAACTTCTAAATATAGTTGAATGTTAATAAAATTATGGGAATAACAAGTTAATATGGAATGCGTCAGTCTAATTTTCTTGATATTCCCATTCTTTATTTTGATCTAATCTAAATAAAAATTATAGCAATTAATGCAATGAAAAGGGAAATAATACTTATGAAGAAGGTTAATAAAATCAAGCCAAATAAGTCTAAAATATTCAATGCCGAGCCTATCAAAATTGGATTTGTGGGAGCTGGTCCATATGTAAATGCAACGGAATTATCTTCTTGTTTTGCAATATGGATAGCGGATAATTATTTTTTAAATTACGACACGCCTTCTGTAGCTTATATTCAGCTAGCGCCTTTAGAAGATTGCAATAGAAAATTTTTTTCGCAATATAATATCAATCGATTCGTCGATAAATATAATTTTCTGGATATCTATACCGACTTGCTGATCGATAATTCCTCTAAATATAAATCTGATTTAAAAATAAATAAATTCCCAAACACATGGCTTGGAGTAAAATGGCTTGTCCCAGGTTATAATTTTGATTTTTTGACAAGTGATGCAGTATCTATCACACAACAAAATAAATTTAATCATGATATCTATAAAATATCATCTAAACATATATCTGTTAATGATAGTTCTTTACTCATATACAACTTAGGCCGAGGATCAAATAAAGAAGAATTATTTAATCATATGGATATTCTCGTTGCTGTTTCATCTTCATCTAGAATATTCATTGAAAATGCCTATGATGATATCAATTCAATAGAAAGTTTTCGAGAGAAAAATAAACCCCTAATGTGGCTTGTAAACGACTATACTAGCGGCATTCCGAAATCATTCATCAGAGAAAAACTGAATGGCGGTAACATACAATTTCTGAATAAGTTTGACACCGCACTTATTTCAGAGTGTAGTTATAAACGGATATTTTTATGCGAAGAAGGCAAAATAAAACCTGGGCTCTGGGATTTCTTTAATTCTGCTTTTAGAAGTTTTGAAAAGTTTATAGTTTAGCATTATGACAATGTTTTTTTCAAGTATGAGAACGACTTTCCCCAATATGGCTTGGCTCATAATTAAAATTTCTTATTATTGCTTATTGCAAAAGCGACAAAAAACTTTACTTTTTACATGATTTTTAGTATAATTTATGTATTGTGTTTTGATGCTTGGATTATTTGTTTTCTTAACACAGCATATCCTATACGTTCAAAACTCTGTATTAAAACAATCTTGCGCTTATAGCTCAATTGGATAGAGTAGCGCACTACGAATGCGAAGGTTGGGGGTTCGAGTCCCTTTAAGCGCACCAAAAACCTGAATCTACATTGTATGGCAGATTCAGGTTTTTTTGTATATATTTTTTAGCGGAAGAAAAATTTTTAAATGCTGGTTGCTGTCACGGTTGCTGTCAATTTGAAATTTTACAAAATAAAAACGGCTGTAACCAAGTGATTGCAACCGTTTCATTTTTTGCATTTGGCGGAGAGCCAGGGATTCGAACCCTGGGCCCGTTTAAGGGCACGGCATTTCGAGTGCCGCACGATCGACCACTCTGACAACTCTCCGCAATTTTTTATAACTATAGCAGTATAACACAAAAGATTCTATTAATCCAGCAAAAATCCTAGCAAAATGATCCTCAATTTATCGAAATGATCCTATATTAATTTATTTAAATAATCTTCTATTTATCGAAATACTCAAAGACCTCATCACAGATATCCTGCCATGTCATGCCGTATTTTCTCAGCAATTCCTCAGGTTTACCTGATTCGCCAAAAGTATCGCACTGGCCAATGAATCTCATCTGTGTAGGTGCGCATCTCACAAGCACTTCTGCAATCGCAGAGCCTAGCCCGCCTAAGATTGAATGCTCCTCACAGGAAACAATTAACTTGGTTTCCAATGCAGCATCAACTATCGCATCTTCATCAATTGGTTTGATCGTATGCATATCTATAACCCTAGTGCTGATCCCCCTGCTCTCAAGCCACTCCGCTGCCTTTAAGGCTTCAGCGACCATGATGCCGGTAGCGATTAGGGTCACATCTTCACCCGGTCTAACCATTACTGATTTTCCGATTTTAAAATCAACAACTGGGCAGAACTCATCATCGTCTTTTTCGAGTTCATCCTTTGAAGGAGCTGGCCCATCGTATTCTTCATACAAAACAGGAACGCCCGAGCGTCCAAGTCGTACATATACTGGACCATCGTGCGCAATGATCTGCCTCATAAGCTCTTTTGTACTGGTAGCATCGGACGGGCAAACAACCGTCATATCTGGGATAACCCTCATAAGTGCCAGATCCTCAAAAGTCTGATGGGAAGCGCCATCCTCGCCAACTGTGATGCCCGAATGGGTCGCACATACCTTGACATTGAGTTCAGGATAAGCAATTGAGTTTCTTATAATCTCATAAGCCCTGCCTGTCGCGAACATTGCAAATGTCGATGCACATACAACCTTACCCGTGTGAGCAATACCTGCCGCAGTCCCAAATAAATTCTGCTCTGCGATTCCTACATTAAAAAATCTGTCGGGATATTCGGCTGCAAATTTTTTTGTTTGTGTAGAGGCTGATAAATCCGCATCCATTACGATCAAATTTTCATTTTCTGCGCCAACCTCAACAAGCACCTCGCCGTAAGCCTGGCGCGTTGCTATTTTGTTGTCCTGCAAAACTGTATCCTTAATTTTCAAAAAACCCATTACCACTCACCTCCAAGCTCTTCAATCGCAACCTTTGCCTGTTCTTCATTAGGTGCCTTGCCGTGCCAGCCCGCCTGATCAGTCATGAACGAAACGCCCTGTCCTTTGTGCGTCTTTGCAACGATCATAGTTGGTTTACCCTTGGAATCCCTTGCTGCATCAAGTGCCTCGAATATCTCCGCGAAGTTATGGCCATCTATCATCAGCACATTCCAGCCAAACGCTTTGAATTTTTCGTCAATAGGTTTTACAGTCATTACATCATCGTTGGCTCCGTCAATTTGGAGTCCGTTCCAGTCAACAAAGGCACATAGATTGTCAAGTTTATAATGAGCCGCACACATCGCAGCTTCCCAAACAAGGCCCTCCTGAAGTTCTCCATCGCCAAGAATCGTGTAAACTCTTTGGCCTAAGCCCTTCAGCCTAGCACCTATTGCCATTCCGACAGCCGCAGAAAATCCCTGTCCGAGCGATCCCGTAGAATGTTCAAGGCAAGGTAGCTTATATGAACTTGGATGGCCCTGGAATTTACTTCCGAGTTTACGCAGCGAATACATCTCCTCAACAGGATAATAGCCCCTCACCCCCATCGTTGCATAAAGTCCTGGAGCCGCATGCCCCTTCGAGAGCACGAACATATCCCTGTCTTCTTTTTCAGGATTTTTAGGATCAATATTCATTTCCTTAAAAAACAACGCTGTCAAAATATCTGTGGCAGAAAGAGATCCCCCCGGATGTCCAGATTTCGCATTGTAAATCGCCCTGATAACATGCTGCCTTATCTGTGAAGCAATGTCCTCATATTCTTTGTAATCCATTTCGTATGATACCTCCAAAACTTTCTTCAAAATCCTATCTTCCCTATCTTCCCAATGACTTTAGAGCAAAAGCTGTTTTGTTCATTATATCTCGCGCCAAAACACCGCAGCATCCAAGGTCTTCCGCTGCCCTATCGCCTGCAAGTCCGTGCACGTATACTCCGCAAATCGCCGCATCCACGGCTGGAATACCCTGAGCTGCAAACGAAGCAATTATTCCCGTTAATACATCTCCCGATCCAGCTGTCGCCATGCCGACGTTTCCTGTCGTATTCACAAAATAGTCGCCTCCGTCATACACGATGGTACCCGCGCCCTTCATTACTATAGTGGCACCGAATTTCTCGTGTAGCTGTTTTGCTAATCCCCTTCTCGAAACGTCATGTCCAAAGCGCCTGCTCTCCTTTAGCCTATCGCTTACATCGATGCCCTTTAGCCTCTGTGCCTCACGGTAATGAGGGGTTAGAATCGTTGCATCACCGCGTTTTGTCCTCTGCTTTATCTTGCTCTGCAGTTCTTCGCTTGCAGCTATCACATTTAAACCATCCGCATCGATGATCAATGTTTTGTTGAAATTATCACAGAGGAATGCAAGTTTCTCGACTACGTCTTCACCCTGTCCAAGTCCTGGTCCAAATGCAACGGAATTATATTTATCTAGGAAATTTTCAACATTATCCCAGGTGGTGTAAACCGCTTCTGGGACCCAGTTTTGAACCGCAAAATGCAGACCTGGATCTGTTGAGATATATACCATGCCAGCACCTGCCCTCATAGCACCTCCAGATGAAAACACAGCCGAGCCGAGCATGGATTCAGAACCGGCAACTATCAGAGTTTTACCGACCTCGGCCTTGCTATAATGATCAGGGTGCATAGGTAGCTTTTCCATAACATAATTTTTTTCAATATTCATACTACTCTCCCTATTTTCGTAACCTTACGCTTTAACTTTTCATCCTATTATATTTATATAATTTATTTTATCGTCTATATTATTCTATCTAGACACCCAGAAATATTGCCGCCATGGTGAAGTATGTCATACATGTCACCGTGTCTGATATTGAAGAAATCGCAGGGTTGGCGATTAGCGCTGGATCAATCTTGCATGTCTTTGCGATTAGCGGAATCATCGATCCGAGCACCTTCGCAAATATTACTATCGCAAGCATTGATGCACAGACCGTAAAGGCGATCGAGCTTGGTTGTCCTTCCAAAATCCATATCCTAAAGAAGTTCAAAACGCTTAGCACAATTCCTATCACTGCGCCGACTCTGAACTCCTTGCTGAGAACGCGAAAGACGTCTTTTGTTAGAATCTCTCCTGTAGCAATTCCACGTATTACGAGTGTCGCAGCCTGAGAGCCCGTATTTCCCGCAGTCCCCATAAGCATCGGCATGTAGACAACAAGGCTTGACTGATCTGAAATCAAGACCTCATATTTTGAAATAACGGAGCCGGTCACAACGTATGATACCATGAGTATTACAAGCCATGGGAGTCTATTCATGACGTGTCTTAATACAGAAATATCTAGATAATCCCTCTCAACCGTATCAAAATCCAGGACACCGTTCATCCTCTCAAAGTCCTCTGTCGTTTCTTCCTCAATTACATCGAGGATATCGTCGACCGTTACAATTCCAACAAGCCGATGTTCATTATCAACAATTGGCAGCGCAAGAAATCCGTATTTCACAAAGTCCGAGGCAACGACTTCCTGGTCATCGTATACACTTTCGTATACGTACTCTGTGCGCATTATATCTTTGATTTTTGCACTGTCATCACTCACCACGAGCGTTGAAAGCGAAACAATTCCTATGAGTTTCCTACCTGCATCCTTCACATAGCATGTATAAATCGTCTCGGCATCCATTCCTACTTCTTTAATATGCCTCATGGCCCTTTCAACCGTCCAATCTTTCTGGAGACTTATGTAGTCAGGCGTCATAAGGCTTCCCGCACTGGTATCGGGATAGTTCAGGAATGTGTTTATCATCTTCCTTTCGTTTTTCGGAGTCTTCTCTAAAATTTTGTCGACAACGTTCGCCGGAAGCTCCTCTAGAATGTCAATCTTATCGTCAAAATCAAGTTCCTGAATTATATAATCAAGTTCCTTATCCGTAATAATATTTACAATCTTAATCTGGTCATCGCTTGAAAGTTCGGCAAAGACATCGACACTGATATCCTTGGGCAAAAGCCTAAACAAAATAACGGCTTGCTCGCCTTCCTCCTCTTCGATTTCGTCCAAAATATCGGCGATATCAGGTGCATTAAGTTTAAGGATTTCATCCCTAGCCTTAAAATACTTCTTATCATCGAGGAGTTCCAAAATATTTTTTAATGTATCTTCTCTAATCGTTTCAAAATCATATGAATTATTATGATTCAATAGCACTCCCCTCCTCGCTCAGTATTAATTTCAATTATACATTTTTTTACCAAGCATTACAACATCACACTCAAATTACACAGCTTTAAATTTAGTTATTATGTTCATATCAATCCGCCTATCCTGTAACAACTTGTCAAGGACTTTCTAATCATTTTTATCATTTTTTTGATGTTTTTCACTCTCCATTTCTCTAAGCATTATGCGTTTCAATTTATCTTGCATAGTTTCAGTAGCATTTTCGTTGAAGTGAACGACAACCTCATAGGTTGCTTTCCCAATCTTCTTTATTGTCTTTGTTCCTGTATTCTGTTCATTTTTATTTTCTTGCATATAGTTTCCCTCCTGTTTGTTGCAATAAAAAATGACGATAGATTTTTACTTCTACCGCCTTGCTTAAAGCTCATATAACTGTCTATTCTGTTATCTGCATATTAAATTTTCAAATTCTTATTGTTTAACATT
>QWCH01003958.1_pt1 | contig 14365 bp, 10 predicted proteins | sample 1972671 | NCBI WGS metagenome assembly QWCH01 (sample SAMN09866713, study PRJNA288562) | Human gut metagenome isolate term3_stool, whole genome shotgun sequencing... | isolation source: gut | host: Homo sapiens | place: USA: California | reverse complement strand
CGTTCACGCAATACTGTCACTGCAAAGATTCCGGCCACTGTCAAAGCTAACGGAAAAACCTACAAAGTCACAGCCATTGCAGCCAATGCCTTCAAAAACTGTAAAAACCTGAAACAGGTAACGATTTCAGGAAATATCACAAGCATAGGTGCCGGAGCCTTCCAGGGATGCACAAGTCTTCGTACTGTAAAAATCGGTTCCCGAGTTTCTGCGATCGGCACAAAAGCTTTCTGTGACTGTAAGGCCCTTACCTCTGTCACCATACAGACAGGACGTCTTACTTCCAAAAGCTCAGGTAAATATATCTTCACAAGAGCAGGTCAGAATAATTACAAAAAACTGACTGTAAAGGTTCCGGCAAGCAGACTTTCCTCTTACAAAAAGCTGTTTCAGAGCCAGGGTCTGTCCACACAGGCCAGGGTTATCAAATAGTCAGGATCGTACCTTGCATTTCCACGCCCCTTATGCTATACTCAGTTTCGCTGCAAAAGCCCGCAAAAACCAAGGTCGTACAGGGCTTACAAGGCGGTCACCGCCTATAAATGTGCCGAGTGTTCGTGACCTTCCACTCGTAAAACAAAACTAAAGGAGAATAAAAAACATGAAAAACAAAGGTACTCATTTTCTGGTACAGGGAGCTGCCATAGCAGCTGTATATGTTGTCCTGACACTGGTATTCGCGCCACTTAGCTTCGGTGAAGTTCAGATCCGGTTTTCCGAGGCACTGACTGTGCTTCCGTTCTTCACACCGGCTGCCATCCCGGGACTGTTCGTGGGATGTATCATCGCCAATCTTCTTGGCGGTGCGATTCCGGTTGACATCATTTTCGGAAGCATTGCCACACTTATCGGTGCATTCTTTACCTACAAGCTTCGCAATACAGGCAAATGGACAGCCCCAATCCCGCCGATCGTTTCCAACATTGTGATCGTTCCTCTTGTGCTTCGTTACGGATATGGCATTAACCTTCCTATCCCGTTTATGATGCTCACAGTAGGAGCCGGCGAATTTATCTCAGCCGGTGTGATCGGTATGATCCTTCTTGGAGCACTTTCCAAATACAAAAATGTACTTTTTCATAAAAAAGCAGCAGTCTGACTAAATCTGCTGCCCACAAAAAGGAGCCATGAGAAAACAGCAGCATTTCTCATGGCTCTCTTTTATTTTTTCTCTGCGGATTCCTGCAGACTGCGCAGGATCCTCTTTTCCATTCTGGATACCTGTACCTGGGATACGCCAAGCTCATGGGCGATCTCCATCTGGGTCATGTTCTGAAAATACCGCATATAGATCAGCCTCCGCTCCTTTGCCTCCAGAGTTCCCAGTATCTCTTCCAGAAAAATCCTGTCCAGTACTTTTTCCTGCCGGTTTTCTTTTTCCGGAAGCTTGTCCATCAGAGAAATCTCCGTTCCCTCCCCCTGATAGATCGTTTTGTGAAGAGATTCCACCTCTGCACCGGATTCCATAGTCATTACCAGTTCTTCTATGGAAATTCCCATTTCCGCTGCCATTTCCTCCATCGTAGGTTCCCGCTCCAGCCGGCGCGTCAGTGCTTCTCTCACCTGATAGATCCTGTAGTGATTTTCCTTCAGAGAACGGCTTACCTTCAGTATCCCGTCGTCCCTGAGATAACGTTTGATCTCTCCGATGATCATGGGAACTGCATAAGTAGAAAATTTCACATCATAGGACATGTCAAACTTATCCACTGCTTTCAGAAGTCCGATGCTGCCGATCTGGAACAGATCCTCCATCTCCACCCCTCGTCCCAGAAAACGCTTTGCCACACTGTATATCAGTCCTGTATTTTCCTCAAACAAAAGATCTCTTGCCGCTTTATCCCCCTGGTGTGCACGCCCGATGAGGACAAGAGTACGATCCATAGTTACCTCCTGATGATCTTTTTCATGTGCACTGTAGTTCCACGGCCAACCTCCGATTCCACCTGAAGCTCATCCATAAACGCCTCCATGAATGTAAACCCCATACCGGAGCGGTCTTTATCAGCCTTTGTGGTAAACAGAGGCTCCATGGCTTTTTTGATATCCGGGATCCCGGCTCCGTGATCTGTCACATCTACCTGAAGCTCCTGCCCCCGGAGACGACATTCTACCCGAATCTTATGTATCTCCCCTTCATACCCGTGTATGATGCAGTTGGTCACTGCCTCCGATACTGCGGTCTTCAGATCCGAAATTTCCTCCAGCGTAGGATTCAGCTGTGTGCAGAATGAAGCCACAGCAACTCTTGCCAGTGCTTCATTTACCGGTCTGCTGTCAAAAATGATCGTCATTTCATTTGTGTTTTCCATCATAAACACCCTCCTGTTCACCTGCCGATTTTTTAATTCCACAGATTTCAATATATTTTCCCACTCCGGATAGCCGTAAAAGCTTTGCAATATGACTGTTCACATTGACAACCTGCACACATTTCCCCCTCATGCCAAGTGCCCGGTACCTACCCATCAGCAGACCGATCCCGGAACTGTCCATAAAAACGGTCTCTGAGAAATCAAAAATCATATTTTTTATATAGTTATGTCCAATAATCCGGTCTGAATCTCTCCGGATCTCATCAGAAGCCGGATGATCCAGTTCCGCCGGAAGATGTACAGTCAGCACGGTTCCGGATTTTTCAAAACCTGATGTCATTCTATCATTCCCCCATTTTTGATTTTTTATTCCATTTCTCATGACCAAAGGGTAAAAAAAGAGGAATGCGCCAACGCACATTCCCCTTATCCGAGGTTTCTCCTCTGTATGAATTATGATATTTTTTATTCTGTATAACCTCCATCGTAAGAGGAATCCTCATATCCTCCGTCACTGTAGCTGCTGTCTTCTCCGGAATCTCCGTCAGAGCTCTGTGTATCTTCTCCATCCGAAGCTGCGGCATCCGCTCCAGCTTCAGCTGTTCCATCTGTACTGCTGTCAGCACTGGACGTTCCGTCAGAAGCTCCGCTCCCGATCCCGCTTACACCGGTCTTTCCGCTGATAGTACTGTAAATCCCCTTTGCAGAATCTGACAGTGTATCCACATATACCTTCTGTAGTTCCAGCGCCGCTGTATCCAGATCCTCCTGCTGCATGGCAGTATATGCATTAAACAAAGCCTCATAGCTCTGACTGCGTTTCTGCTCTTCCTCTGCCTGCTTGGCAACTGCATCTGCCGTATCACTGGACTGGGCAGCTTCTCCCTGAGCTTTGGTAAGCTCCACGCTCTGGCTGGAAAGAGAATCACTGTACTGTATGATCTGCTGATTGGCCTGCCTGTAAATATCCTGTTTCACAGCCGGCAGTACAAGGAGCCAGAATGCTGCCGCCCCTGCCGCAAATCCAAGTACCGTGGTAAAGAAAAGTGATATCTTTGATCTTTCTTTATAAGACGACGGCCTTACAACGATTTCTCCTGAAATATTATCATTCTCATTTTTTTCATTTCCAAACAAGCCCTTACGCCGTTTTTCCATCTTTGTGGTAACACCCGTCTGCTCGTCAACTTCACGCAGGAAACGAAGTGTGGTGGTATTGGTCTTGTCGATCCTGGCTGCTTTTTTCAGGGTCCTTCTCGCCTTATTCCACTCCTGATTCTTCATCTGGATCAGAGCAAGAAGATGATACCCCTTGATCAGCTTGGGATTCTGGGACAGGATCTTTTTCAGGCGGATGGCCGCCATATCCTCATGGCCTTCCCTGCACATGGCAAGGGCATTGTTATATTTCTTGATGCTTTCGTTGATTGTTTCCAGTTTGTTCTGGTTTGCCTGAAGCCTGGCAATATATTCTGAAGCCAGATTTCGGTTCTTCTGGATATTCTTGCTGATGACCCACTCACTCAGTGCGGCAACCACCTCACCGGTCTCAAAATATACAAGACCAAGAAGATTTCTTGCACGGATATTCCGTTTGTCATAGGCAAGACTTTGCTTCAGACAGCTGATCGCCCCAGACAGATCCCGGATGCTGGCTTTTTCCAGCCCCTGATTATAATAAAGCTTGGAAAGATAATCCACCTTCTTCTGGATCAGTACATTGGCTCCACAGTGCGGACAATAATCCAGATCTGTATCCGTCAGGAACGCTCCACAGTTTATGCAGTTCATCCACTTCTCCTTATCTTACACGTCTGTTGCTCTTGACCTCACGCAGCATCTCCTGGAGTACATCCATGATATCTGTGATCTCCCGGTCATAAATGACACCTTCTACATCTGCCACATCCAGACATGGTTCAAATTTCTTCAGTTCCTCTTCGTAATCGATCATAATTTTTTCCTCCTGATCACAGCCTTGATCTCACCGACCAGATAAAGGGATCCTACACAGAACAGCATTCCATCCTCACCTTTTTCCTTTACTGCCCGTTCAAAAGCTGCTGGAACATCCTCTATTGCTTCCACTTCCGGCACTCCGTCTTCACGGAAGATCTCCGCAAGCTCTTCTACCGGAACTTTGCGGTATCCGCCTACCTGTGTGACGATCACATGTCGGAAACGGATCCTGGTACAGATCGTGCGGATCATATCCGTATAGTCCTTGTCATCCACTGCGGAAAACAGCAGAGTCAGCGGAAATTCCTTCTGGAAATGTTCTGCTGTCTCTACAAACTTCTCAACACCGTCTTCGTTATGTGCGCCATCCACGATCACACCCGGAAGAACCGTTTCCATCCTTCCCTGCCAGCGTGTTTTTGCCATACCAGCCTTCAGAGCCTCCAGAGATACCGGAATCTGATCTTCCAGTACCTGAATGGTTTTCACCGCAAGAGCTGCATTCATAACCTGATAACGAGCGATAAACGGTATATCAAATACGGTATCGCCATATGTCTCGTCCTTAAGAGAAAACCGGATTCCGTCCTTTGTGATCTTATGGATCTCTGTGTCTTCCCGTTTCAGCTCATAATATGGACATCCCAGCTTCTCTGCATGCTCACGCATCACTCCGGCCGCATCCGAATCATTTCCATCGTAGATCACCGGAACACCCGGCACCATGATCCCTGCCTTCTCTCCTGCGATCTCGGAAACTGTATTTCCAAGATACTGCATATGATCGAGGCTGATGGATGTGATCACACAGGCTGCCGGATCCTCCACAGCAGTGGTTGCATCCAGACGTCCGCCAAGACCGGTCTCCAGTGTTACATAATCCACGCCGGCTTCTGCAAAGATCACCATTCCCATCAGAAGGAGTGTCTCAAAATAGGTGGGATGATAGCTTCCCTCCGCAACCAGCTCATCGGAAAGCTTTTTAACTTTTTCAAAAGCACGAAGGAAGGTATCGTCATCGATCACTTCCTCGTTGATCTGAAAACGCTCGTTGATCTCCACCAGATGAGGAGATGTAAAAAGTCCGCAGGAATATCCTGCTTCCCGAAGGACCGATGTGATAAAAGCACAGGTACTTCCCTTTCCGTTGGTTCCTGCCACATGGATCACACGGAATTTCCTCTGCGGATCTCCAAGTCTTCTTAAGCATTCTCTGGTATGGTCCAGGCTGTTCTTAGTAGTAAATCTCGGTATATCTTCAATATACGCAACTGCTTCTTCGTAATTCATAAAAAAAACCATCACTTATCTATAATGTATTCGTAAAGAACTTTTGGGGAGAAAAGCTTCTCCCCTCCTGTTCGTTACGATACCATTATATAATAGTGGTGGAAGATGTCCAGTCCTAATCGTAATATTTTATCCGACATTTTTTGTATCGGAGTATCTTTTCTATGCCATTTACTGGTTGTCTGTACTGTTTTCTTCACCGGAATCTTCTGTGGATTCCGTTTCTGACGCTGTATCCGTTTCCTCCATTGACCCTGTATCAGAACTGCTCTTTTCACTGTCAAGCTTCCACTTGCTGTCAGAGAGCAGCGCATAGACCGCCCGGTCATGGCTCTTTGTCATGGCCTTTCTTGTGGAACTGTTGCTTCGCTGCACTACCGAGAGCCGGTCAAAATCATCCAGTTCCTTTCCGGTAATGATCAGCTTGGTAGGATTCACGTAAACCGTATCGTACCATTCTCCGTTGATCTTCACCTGGCTGGACGGCGTAAAGTTTGTTCCCTGGATATAATAGGTGTGATCCGTCTCAGACACAACCTGAATGGAATCCAGCGTGGTATCATAGATTCCCATACGCATCTTTGTCCGCTCAAAAGGATTCGCTCCGTCATATGTATACTGCTTTCCGTAGAGAAGATCGTACTGCATGGTCTCCAGATCCACCTGATAATTTTTGGTATTTCTTCTTGCCTGATGATACTTGAAAACATTTCCCTCATGGATACCTACACGATCCATAACCTCTGCTGCCATCTGGTATGCCGCAAGATTTTCTTTCTTTTTCTTAAGTCCGAAATTATCCCACATCACATACTCTGTCTGGAACAGATATTTATTCTCCACATCCTCCACGGTCAGTCCCATGGTCGGCAGATGATCACCATACATGACCAGTACCACATCCTCCGGATAATCTGCCAGCCTGTCAGTCAGCTCTTTGACAAAATTATCCATCTCATGGATCTGATTTACATAATACTCCCACTTATTATTCAGCTCGTCAGTAGGTGCCCCGGAAACTGTAATCTCCGGATTTTCCAGTACCGGTTCTGAAGGATAATCTCCATGTCCCTGTACGGAAATAGTATATACATAATCAGGCCCTTCTGTGGAATCCAGACACTTGACGATCTCATCGGTGAGGACACTGTCCTTGGTCCAGCCCAACGAGTTCTTCTGGTTTTCATCCTTCATATACTCTGCCGAAGTGAAGGTATCAAATCCCAGATTCGGAAAAATACTTCTTCTTCCGTAGAAATTCGCCTCATTATTATGTACTGCATGAGCAGTATAGCCCAGATTTTTCAGAACATACGGTGCGCTCTCACAGGTAGTTTCCTTAAGGATACTCTTGTAAGGATACTCTCCCGGTCCAAAATAATGAAGGCTCATTCCGGTAATGGATTCAAACTCAGTATTTGCGGTTCCGGCTCCTACGGAAGGTACCTTATAATATCCGGAGGAATACTCCTTCATCAGCTTTCTGAAATTCGGGATAGGATCTTCTGACAGCTCCAGATAATTTACCAGCGTAGGATCAAAAAAGGACTCCAGCTGTAAAAACAGAATATTCGGATGACTGCCTTCTTTCGTTTCCGGAAGATTTTCTTCCGACTTCTCGATCCTTTTGATCTCACTCTCGGAATAGTCTCTCGGAGCACTGATTCCGGTATTAAAGATCGTCGTTGCCAGACAGTAGGGATATCCGTAATCCTCATAAGCTATGGCAATGTTTCCAAAATAATTGGAAAGAACTCTTTTTTCCAGAGCAAGCTGTGTGATTCCTCCAAATGCAAGAACCCCAACCAGGACCAGTGGAATATTCACCTTGTATTTCAGCTTGCCTCTGTACTTCGGCGATCTTATCAGGATGATCAGAAGAATCAGAACTGCAATCCCCAGAAGAACTGCACCTATGGTCATCTGGGTACGGGTCAGATATTTTTTTGCAATACTGAGTCCATCTGTCAGATTCTTCACATCCGGTCCTGTAAACGGTGTGACACGGTTGAGAAGAAGCACACCGTTTACGATTCCCAGAAACAGCCATAAGCTGCCCACAAAGATACGCCAGAAAATTCTCTTTCGGAAGAGATAAACAATCAGCATCGTCGTAAAGATAAACGCTGCATTATAAGCAAATACAAGCGGCCTTGTGGTCATGTAGGTCCACGCCTCTGTGAACGAGTGCCTGCATATGGCCTCGATCACAAAGTACAGGACTGCACAGCCCAGAGCCTGAAGTATCAGCGAAATCTTATTGAAAAAGTTACACCACTTCATTAAAACACTCCTTCGTTATTTCACCATCTGTGTTAACTGCAGGTTCACTTTCTCTTTCATCTCTTTGTATTTCTCAAGTTTCTCCTTCTCTGCCTCTACCTTGGATGCTGGTGCCTTGTTCACAAAATTCGGATTGTTCAGCATTCCCTCGCAGCGTGCGATCTCTTTTGTAAGACGCTCCTGCTCTTTTGTGAGACGTTCGATCTCTTTTTCACGGTCGATCAGATCCTCCAGCGGCAGATAAACCACACCGTCTGCCACAACGATGGATACCGCATCCTCACCGATTCCGTTCTTATCCTGCTGTACGTGGATCTCTTTTGCAAACGCAAGGTTTGTAAAGGATTTCTTGCAGGACTCAAAACGTGCACAGCACTCTGCATCCTTGCCTACGATGTAGATATTGGTCTTTCTGTTCTGCGGTACGTTCATCTCGTTTCTGGTGTTACGGATTCCACGTACAACCTCCTGGAAGCTTGAAACTGCTTTCTCAGCATCTGCAAAATCCATCTCGTCTCTGTATACCGGCCAGTCGGAGATCATGATAGACTCTTCCTCCGGAAGCAGTGTGCAGTAGATCTCTTCTGTGATAAACGGCATGAACGGATGAAGAAGCTTCAGTCCCTGTGTCAGCGCAGCGCGGAGTGTCCACAGTGCATCGTTTGCTGCTGCCGGGTTTTCCTCTGCCTTCCACAGTCTTACCTTTGCCATCTCGATATACCAGTCACAGAGCTCATCCCACAGGAAATCATAGACCTTCTGTACGGCAATTCCAAGCTCATATTTATCCATATTCTCAGTAACATCACGGATCACTGTGTTCAGTCTGGAAAGGATCCATTTATCCTCGTTGCACAGTGCGTTCAGGTCTTCCGGCGCTGTTACTGTCTTGCCCTCCAGGTTCATCATAATGAAACGGGAAGCATTCCAGATCTTATTTGCAAAGTTACGGCTGGATTCTACACGCTCCCAGTAGAAACGCATATCATTTCCAGGTGCATTACCTGTCATCAGTGTCAGACGAAGGGCATCTGCGCCGTATTTGTCGATAACCTCCAGCGGATCGATACCGTTTCCAAGAGACTTACTCATCTTACGTCCCTGTGAGTCACGTACCAGACCGTGGATCAGTACATGGTGGAACGGTGTCTCACCGGTCTGCTCCAGTGCGGAGAATACCATACGGATAACCCAGAAGAAGATGATATCATATCCGGTTACCAGAACATCTGTAGGATAGAAATATTCAAGCTCCGGTGTCTTATCCGGCCATCCAAGTGTGGAGAACGGCCACAGTGCGGAACTGAACCAGGTATCCAGAGTGTCCTCATCCTGATGCATATGTGTGCATCCGCATTTCGGGCATTTCTCCGGCATCTCTCTTCCAACCACCATCTCACCGCACTCATCGCAGTAATAAGCCGGGATCCTGTGTCCCCACCAAAGCTGACGGGAAATACACCAGTCACGGATATTCTCCAGCCAGTGCAGGTAAGTCTTGTCAAAACGTGCCGGAACAAACTGAAGGTTTCCGTCGTCCAGAGTTTTGATAGCAGCTTTTGCCATTTCATCCATTTTTACAAACCACTGTGGTTTGATCATCGGCTCTACCGTTGTACCGCATCGGTCATGAGTACCAACACTGTGGCTGTGCGGAACGACTTTTACAAGAAGTCCCTGCTCCTTCAGGTCTTCTACCATGGCCTTACGTGCCTCGTAGCGGTCCATACCTGCATATTTTCCGCCAAGGCTGTTGATGGTGGCATCATCATTTAAGATGTTGATCTCCTCAAGGTTATGACGGCGTCCAACCTCAAAGTCGTTGGGATCGTGTGCCGGTGTGATCTTAACGCAGCCTGTTCCGAATTCCTTGTCAACATACTCATCGGCAATAACCGGGATCTCTCTGTCTGTAAGAGGAAGCTTCAGCATCTTTCCTACAAGGTCTTTATATCTTTCATCCTCCGGGTTTACAGCAACTGCTGTATCGCCGAGAAGTGTCTCCGGACGAGTGGTCGCGATCTCAACGAAACGTCCTTCCTCACCTACGATCGGATAATTGATGTGCCAGAAATATCCATCCTGGTCCTCATGTACAACCTCTGCATCGGAAATAGAAGTCTGGCATACCGGACACCAGTTGATGATCCTGGAACCTTTGTAAATATATCCTTTTTCATAGAGACGGATAAATACCTCCTGAACAGCCTTGGAGCAGCCTTCATCCATGGTAAAGCGCTCGCGCTCCCAGTCTGCAGATGCACCCAGTTTTTTCAGCTGGTTGATGATCTTTCCGCCGTACTCTTCTTTCCATGCCCAGGCATGTTTCATAAATTCCTCGCGGCCGATCTCGTTCTTGTCGATACCTTCTTTACGAAGTTTCTCTGTTACCTTAACCTCTGTAGCGATGGCTGCATGGTCTGTTCCCGGCTGCCAGAGAGCCTCATAACCCTGCATTCTCTTGAAACGGATCAGGATATCCTGCATGGTCTCATCCAGTGCATGGCCCATATGCAGCTGTCCGGTTACATTGGGCGGCGGCATTACGATTGTGAAAGGTTTTTTGTCCGGATTAACTTTTGCATGGAAGTATCCGTTATCCATCCATTTTTTGTACAGACGATCCTCAATACCCTTGGGATCATAAGTCTTTGCAAGTTCTTTACTCATATTTTCCTCCTGAATCTTTCTGATTATAGGAACCTTAAAATGCTCCTGTTCTCTGCAAGAAAAAACACGCCCTCCACACAAAAGCCACTAACTAATGTGCGAAGGGCGATCATTCTCGCGGTACCACCTTCATTATCCGGGAAAACTATCTTATCTGTTATTCCCGTCTATCTCTTATCCCTTAACGCGGGGTACGTGAAAACCTACACAGCAGCATCTGTTCTTCATTTCTGCTTTCAGTTTCCCGGCTCCTAAGCTACCTTCTGCAGTCTTACATCTGAAAATGCCTTCCAGCCTGCGCTTCTCCTGCGTCTGTGCATTTCTCTCTGTCAGCGTAGATCTGCATACTCCTCTTATTCAACGCCTTTACCATGTTCCTACTATAATGAAATTTTCTTTTTTTGTCAAGACGGAGGCCTGCTTTTCCTGGGATTTCACATATTTCCGGATACGAAGATCTTTCTGGCATTTCATTATTTTATTCCACGCTCTTCAGTGACTCTACCATATTGATCTTTTTCAGCTTAAAATGCATCACCATATTTACAAACATGGAGAACCCAAAGGTAATGATTCCACTGTAAACAAAGCTTATTGGCTTGATATTTCTTCCGAACATCACCGCATCTACCTCAACGGTTGTGATCACATACCGGTGAAGGAGGATTCCGAACACTGCGCCTGCCAGAATCCCTATGAAGGACAGCAGGATATTTTCCCGAAATACATACTGGGAAACCTCGCCATCATAAAATCCCAGGACCTTCAATGTTGCAAGCTCTCTCTGCCGCTCTGTGATATTGATGTTGTTCAGATTATACAGTACCACAAATGCCAGCATTCCGGCAGAAATGATCAGGACCCAGATCACCGCTCCGAGGGATCCCAGCATTCGCTCTACCTGACCTGCTGTGCTGCTTGTATAGCTGATACTTAAAGCTGCCGGATATTTCAGGATCGCATTTCCAAGAGTTTCCAGATCACTCTCCGCATCCTCTTTCATAGTATATACTGTACTTGAATACTTCGGTTTCTCCCCGAATGTTTTTTCATAGCAGGATGGAGTCATGTAAACGTAATGTCCCATATAGTTCTCTGTGACAGCAGTGATCTTTACTTTATACTTCCTGTTGTCTTTCTCCAGGATGATCTTGTCTCCTGCTTTCACACCGATAAGAGAAGCCGTTTTTTCACAGATCACCGCTCCATCATCGGTAAGCTCATACTGCTCGTGGGACTTTCTGTCACGTAACGTTACATCCTCTTTAAAATTTTCCGTATTTTCCGGAACATACACATAGATACTGACACTTCCCTTTTCTTTTGGTGCCGTCATCTTGGTGAGCTGCACACGGGTATAGTGATCGATCTCGCTGTTTCCGTCCAGGAATTTCAGAAGATCCTTTTCCTGGCTGTCTGTGGCATCCTCATCATTGATCACCATGGCATCATAATGCTGGATCTGATCATACTGAAGAAGAGCGATATCCATAATGGAGTCATAAAGTCCGAATCCTACAAGCATCAGTCCCATGCTTCCTGCAATTCCGAAAATGGTCATAAAAAGACGTTTTTTATAACGGAAAAGGTTTCGCATGGACGATTTCCAGGAAAAGCTCAGATGCTTCCAGATAAAGCTGATCCGTTCAATAAGGATCCGTTTTCCCTCTTTCGGTGCAGGCGGACGCATCAGAGATGCCGGTGTTTCTGCCAGGGTTTTTGCGCAAGAAAACAGTGTAGCGCCCATAGTACAGATCACCGCTGCCCCGGAAGCGATCAGTGCATATTGTAACTCATAATCCAGCTGCATGTGATCGCCAATATTCCAGTACATGATTCCATACGCCTGGATAATGATAAACGGAAGAACCTTTTCTCCGAAAAGTACTCCTGCGATACTTCCGCCTACTGTAGCCAGAAATGCGTAGCTGAGATACTTGGATGCAATGGATGTTTTTCCGTATCCTAGCGCTTTCATGGTTCCGATCTGGGTTCGCTGTTCCTCCACCATTCGTGTCATCGTGGTAAGACTGATCAGAGCCGCTACAAGGAAGAATATCATCGGGAAAACCTTTCCGATGTTTTTCAGTCGCTCTGCGTTATCACCAAAATCCGAATATTCCGGAAGGTCATTGCGGTCTGAGATGATCCATTCCGGTGTTTCAATATCATCCACCTCTTTCTGGGCATCCTCGATCTTCTGCTGGGCTTCCGCAATTTTGTCATCGGCTTCTTTTTTGCCGTCCTGATATTCTTTCTTTCCATCGGAAAGCTTCTTTTTGGCGTCCTCCAGGTCTTTTTTGGCGTCTTTTAATTTCTGTTCATTTTCCCGGATCTCTTTTTCACCATCCAGGAGCTTCTGTTCATTTGCATCCAGTTCTGCCTGACTGCTGGTAAGCTTTTCTGTGTTGGCCTGGATCTCTGCCTGACCGGCATTTAACTGGGCCTGTTTTTCCTCCAGCTGCTGCCGCCCTGAGCTGAGCTGGGCTCTGGCCGAATCCAGCTGACTCTGGCCATCATCCAGAGTTGCCTGGTTTGCCGCAATTTCTTCTTTTGCCGCGGAAAGCTCTGCTTTCTTTGTTTCCAGTTCTTTTTTCCCTTTATCCAGTTCTTCCTGGCCTTCGTTCAGCTGTGCCTCTGTCCTGGAAAGTGTCTCTTCCTGTTCTTTGATCTGGCTGAAGCCCTCATTGATCTGACCTAGGCTGCTCTCCAGTTCAGCTCTTGTCTGGGCCAGCTCTGATTTTTTTGCAGTAAGCTCTGCCTGCGCCCCGTCGATCTGGGCCTGACCGGCATTTATCTGTTCTTCCATTGCACTGATCTGACCATTTAAAGTCTGGATCTGCGTGGAAAGCTCCGCCTGCTCTTCCTCGGTTTTTCCTGCTTCCACACCGGCGTCATACTGCGCCTGCAGCTCCGCCGCCTGACTGCTTAATGCCTCTTTCTGGCTGGTCAATTCATCCAGCTGTGCCTGCTGCCCGGAAAGGGCTTCTTCACTGGAACTGATCTGGGATTCGCCCTCGGAAACCTGTACAAGTCCTGCCTCACACTGTTCTTTCTGACTGGTGAGAGCAGCCTTTGTTTCTTTGATCGTATTCTTTCCCGTTTCCAGCTGTTCTCTTCCACTGTCAAGCTCAGCCTGTTTGCTTTCCAGTGTTTTTTCCGCTTCACGGAGCTGGGCCTCACCGTCACTTACCTGCTGTTTTGCGGCAGTCAGCTGTTCATATCCGGCAGTCAGCTCTGCCTGCTTCTCATTTATCTGTGCTTCGGAGTCGGCAAGCTGGGATCTGGCAGTATTTAACTGGGACAGACCGTCTTCCACCTGCTGTTTTGCGCTGTTAAGCTGAGACCATCCATCTTCAATCTGCTTTCTTCCGTCAGCAAGCTGCTGTTTTCCATCGGTCAGCTCCTTTTTTGCATCACTGAGCTGCTGTTTTCCATCTTCGTACTCTTTTTTTCCATCCTCATACTTCTTCTGCCCATCATCCAGCTTTTTCTTCGCGTCGCCAAGTTTTTCCTCTGATTCCTTCTTTCCGTCCTCAAGCTCTTTTCTGGCATCATCCAGTTTTTCATTGGCTTCTGCGACGATCTCCTCGTAGCGCAGGCTGCACTGTTCTTTTTCGATGCCTTCCACACGCTTCTGTATTTTCCTGATAAGATTGTCGTAAGCATCGGTATAGCTGATCACATCCCCGGATTCATGAACCATAATATAGATCTGGGTAAAAGCTTCCTGTGCAAAATCCTCTGGAAGAATGTATCCGAAGCCGCTGACCTCACCGGATCCAAGAGTCGTATTTCCTCTATTAAATGAAATATAAAGAGGGCTGCTTCCGATTCCCACAACTGTA
>QWCH01007692.1_pt1 | contig 14402 bp, 15 predicted proteins | sample 1972671 | NCBI WGS metagenome assembly QWCH01 (sample SAMN09866713, study PRJNA288562) | Human gut metagenome isolate term3_stool, whole genome shotgun sequencing... | isolation source: gut | host: Homo sapiens | place: USA: California | reverse complement strand
AGTGATTCAGAAAATACGGAGGGCGCCATAAGCTCCAACGATAAAAAGACGAACACCCACGAGAATGAGTGTTCGCCTTTGATTAAGTCTGGTGACCCGGGAGGGAGTCCAACCCGCTCATCGAGGACGTCAACGAATGGATACGCCTCAACTGCCACCGCCAGATCACGATAAACGACGTAGCGGAGGAGTTTCACTACAATCCGGAGTACCTCTCATCGCTCTACAGCCGTGAAACCGGCAGCACATTAACGCGCAGCATAGTCATGGCAAGGGTGGATATTTCCAAGCGAATGCTCTCCGACAGGAATATGAGCATAAAAGAAGCCGCATTCTCATGCGGCTTCAACGACGAAAAATATTATATGCGCGTGTTCAGGAAGTTCGAGGGAATGACCCCCGCCCAGTACCGCTCCGCAATAGGCGTGAAATGATCACTTCTTTGTGAAGTAAACGGTGTACTCCTCGTCAGTGACCTCGTACAGCGGTCTGAACATCACGGACTGCGGCTGATTGCGCGTGCGCCAGCTATTCTGTCTCCACGGGAACGTGCCGTAGGTGTGCTCCCTCTGCGGCATGAACTGCTCGTTCAGCTTGTCTGCTCCGGTGATCCCGCAGTCGCTGCCGATAATTCCCGCAAGCACGATGGGACCGTCGACTACCGACATCAGCTCCGGCATATCCGGAAGGGTCTCCGCGCGCAGCTCCGACGGGAAGAATACCTGCACGGAATCATTCTGCCAGTCTGCGGTTATATCCAGCCAGCCGTCCTTAACAGGGGCGGCAGTATTTTTGCCGTTGACCTCCAGCTCGACGCCCTTCGCCCACTCGGGTACTCTCAGCGACAGCGTGAATCTGACGGGCTTGTCGCACTTTACGCTGAATTTCAGCAGCCAGCGCGACATCTGACCGTCGTCCTTCTCGTCGAAAAACGCCTGATCGTTGTAGTACTTCATGCCAGTGGTCTGGCTGACTGTTACTTTTGCACCGTTCATTTCAGCGGTGAACTCAGACGGAATGTACTGCGCAGCGGTGATCTTGTCACCGTCTGTGAACCACACAAGCTCCGGATAGAGGGTCTGCGCCTGGACCATTGTTCCATGGCAGCACCAGAAGTCGCGGGTCTTGGTTCCCCACTTCTTGCGGCTTCCCGCGCCGAGGGGCAGGAAGTAGGCCGGCATGCCGGTCTGCGCGTTCTGCTGCGCGAGGAATCCGTTATAAAGAGCGCGCTCGATATAGTCGGCGTACTGAGCCTCGCCGGTGTATTTCAGCAGGTAGGAAGCGGTCCTTACCATGTTGTAGACGGTGCAGAATTCCTGATCGCTGCTGCCGAGGAAGTGTCCCTGCATATGCGGAGGAACCCAGAACTCGCCCGCGTTCATGCCGGTGGTGCTGAACATTCCGCGGTCGGTAACGGCGACCTTCCAGAACAGCTTGATGACCTCCAGCCAGTCGCTGTCGCCGGTTATCTCGTACATCTTTGCAGCGCCGTGGGTAAACGGAATGCTCGCGTTTGCGTGGCAGTTAGTCAGGCTGTCCTTGCCCTCCTTCAGCTTGCGGAACAGACCTGCGTCGGCGTAGCGCTTCGCGAGGGTGAGGTACTTCTCGTCCTTTGTGAGCTGATAGAGCTGCGCCCAGACCTCCAGCATTCCTGCTTCCTCTCCGGCGTACACTGCGTGAGGATTGGTCTCGGCAGCCTTTTCAGTCCAGGTGATATACCAGTCGGAGAGGTGGGAGAGGATATCAAGAGCCTGTGTGTTTCCTGCGTAGATATACGCGTCGGAAAGTCCCACGATGGTCTTGTGCATAACGTACTGCGGAGACCATATGTACTGGTTCTTTATCAGCCTTGTGAAGTACTTCTCTGGGATAGAGCCGACCCACTCGCCGCCGTTGAGCTCCTGGCAGCGTGCGAGTTCGCTTACGATATTATCGAGCTTAACGCGCAGCTCCGGCTCGCCGTCCGCGGCAATGAGCTTTGCAGCGGCGCTTATCCAGTGTCCGAGGAAGTGTCCGCGGAGCTGGCAGGTGGGGGCTTCCCAGCCCCAGTGGAGGTTAGCGGTCTCGGGGTTGTCGACTACCTGGAGACCCGGGAGGATGATCCCTGCCTCGAGGTAGAAATTCTGGAGCAGACAGTTGGCGTCAAGCTCAAGAAGGTACTGGCGGTTTACGTCCATTCTTTCACGGAATACGCCGGGGAGTATTTTAACAGAGCCCTTTTCGGCAGGTTTCAGCATGATTTTGTCCTCCTGATGTTGGATTTGTTGGTGATATTATTATAGCACATAATATCTGAAAAGTAAGTGGACAAAACCCTATATTTTACCGAAAAATCACAGGTCAGACGGCGGAATGTCGTCGTCATCGTCTGTCTGGACTGCCGTGCTTGCCGCGGAGACCTCTGCTGCGGCCGCAGCGTGGATCTCCGGAGCGCCGGGTGCAGGACCCGCGCCCTTCTGCGCCATCGCGGAGCCGGTCGCTGGGGTTCCCGAAGCAGCGATTATAGCCGCAGCAACTAAAGCAAAATACCGAGCATTACTCATTTCACTCACCTTTCTTTCTGGTATGTCCGGTTTGTTTATGTTTATAGTATACCGGGGGAATGTGAATTTCTTGTGAGATGAGTGAAGTATATTTGTGAATTCTGCCTAAAAGGTGATTCTTTGTCCGCGAAGATTTATATTGTTGATGTCCGTGGTTTCACACTTTGAAATCAACTTTTTTCGCACGGTACTGAGGGGAAACCCTTCCCATCTCCCCTCTTTTTCCCCCTGCTCGTTTTTTCCAAACATAATTCATGCCTTCATTAAAAACATCAGTCACGCACATGTGTGCTTGGCGGACTTTTCGAATCGTTGCCGCTTATATTCATTGCAACCTAAAACAAGATCCCGGATTAGGGTAAATAATCCGAGATCTGGCGGTATTTTTCCAACATCTCCGCTTCGGAGATCGTACGGTTTGCCGGGCTTGTGGACGGCAGGCAGACCGCCTTCATCGAATCCGGGAAGAACCTTTCGTACAGCGCCTGCGCCTTCTTTCCGGTGGTAAATACAGCCCTGATATCCGCCTGCTGGAATATCGTATCAAGCCGGTTCGGGACAGCGTTCTTAATGCTGCTGTCAGAAGCGCCGTTAATGCTGCACTCCGCAAGGACGTCCCACAGGGCTACGCCGCGGCGCAGGCACATTTCTCGCCTGCCCGTGATATCCGCCGGAGTCTCCTCTCCTAGAACCTCGCTCAGCATGCGCCAGAAGCGGTTCTGCGGGTGCATATAGTAAAACCCCCGCTCCCTGGATTTGGGCGAGGGTATCGTCCCGAGGATCAGAACCCGGGAATTTTCATCGAAAACCGGCGGGAACTCATGCTCGACCCGCGCAGTGTGCTTCTCAGAACTCATAGTCAACGCTGTGGGACTCGGTGCGTATCGACTTGCAGAACTTCGACACCTCGACATGCAGCGGGTTAGTGGAGTATGCCTTCAGCGCCTCCAGGCTGTCGAACTCGCTGACAAGAACCGCGTCGAAGCTGCGGTCTGAAGGGTTCATGTTAATTCCGACCTCCATCGCGCGTATCTCCGGGATCTGACCCTTCAGCGCGAGCAGTCTGTCGCGGAATATCAGCATGTTGTCATGCTCGCCTTCTTTGAACTTCCACATAACGATGTGCTTGATCATACTGTACCTCTTAAATGACAATGTACCTGCCCTGGGTCATGACCGGGGCGGTCTCAAGTATGTAATCCTTGTTGCGGTGCATTCCCTTGCTGTGAAGGTGATCTTCGGTGCATTTTTCGGCGGTCGCAGGAGTGTTGTTCTCGCGGCTGAGGTGTCCGAGGATCAGCTTTGTAGTACCGCTTGCCACCAGCTTCGCCGCCATTTCCGCAGCCGCATTGTTGGACAGATGCCCCTTCTCGCCTGCGATACGCCGCTTCAGGTCGGTGGAGTAATTCAGGTTTTTTGCCAGCATTGCCGGGTCGTAGTTGCTCTCGAGCAGCACCGCTTCACAGCCGAGCAGGTTCTTTTCGACCTCCGCCGTGAGCTTTCCCAGGTCGGTGCAGACCGCGATTTTCTTCCCCGCGTACTTCACGACATACCCCACGCTTTCCGGTGTATCATGCGGCGTGTGAAACGCCGTCACCTCGAAATCAGCGCTCTGGTACGGCTCGTGCAGAACGTCATAAATGCGGACTTCCTCCGGGATAGTTTCGCGAACATCCCGACGGAGCGCCTGAATTGTTCCCGTGCTTGAGAAAATCGGAATATTCGTGTGCTTCGTGAGCTGTAACAGCCCCTTTACATGGTCAATATGCTCGTGCGTGATGAACAGCGCCTCTATCTGGGACATCGAGGTGTCGATGAGTTCCAGCGAGTTTTTCAGCGCCCTGAAGCTGCACCCTGCGTCGATCAGGATACCATGCCCCTTCGTGCCGATAAACGTAGCATTCGCGCTGCTGGAGCTGCAAATCGGGAATATCCTCGCCATCAGAGAGCCTTTCTGAGCAGCTTTTCCTCAGCGGTGGGGTCAGGCTCGTCGACCTTCTGGATATCAGCGCCAAGGCTGCGGAGCTTGACTTCCATGTTCTCGTAGCCGCGCTCCACATGGTGGATATCGTAAATTTCGGTAACTCCCTCAGCTCCGAGAGCCGCAACGATAAGCGCCGCGCCTGCGCGCAGGTCAGTAGCCTTGACCGGAGCGCCCTTGAGACGCTCAACGCCCTCGATAACAGCGACTCTGCCCTCTACGGAGATATTCGCGCCCATTCTGCGAAGCTCGTCAACATAGCGGAAGCGGTTGTCGAAAATGCTTTCCGTTACCATGCTGGCACCCTTTGCGCATGTCAGGACTGCCGCCATCTGTGGCTGCATATCCGTCGGGAAACCCGGGTGCGGGTTGGTCTTTATGCTGGTTCCAAAGTACTCAGGGCCGCCGATGACTCTTACCGCGTCGTCGAACTGCTCGACCTGCACGCCTATCTTAACTAGCTTCTGGGTGATGGGCTCAAGGTGCTTCGGAATAACGTTTCTAATAAGAATATTGCTTCTTGCTGCGGCAGCTATCGCCATGAACGTACCCGCCTCGATCTGGTCGGGGATAACGCTGTAGGTGGTGCCGTGGAGGTACTTCACGCCGCGTATCTTGATAACGTCGGTGCCTGCGCCGAGGATATCCGCGCCCATGCTGTTGAGGCAGTTGGCGAGGTCGACAACGTGAGGCTCCTTCGCTGCGTTTTCGATTATTGTGAGGCCGTCAGCCTTGACCGACGCCATGATGGCGTTGATGGTGGCTCCGACAGTGTTCTTGTCAAAGAAGATCTGGGTTCCGACCAGCTTATCGGCGCGGAGATTCACCATTCCGCCGTCGATCTCGTACTCAGCGCCGAGCGCCGAGAAACACTTGAGGTGCTGGTCGATGGGACGGTCGCCGAGATTGCAGCCGCCGGGCATGGATACGTGAGCGCTGTGGAAGCGCCCGAGCAGAGTCCCGAGGAAATAGGTGGTGGCTCTCATGAGCTTCGCCTTCTCGTAGGGAACAGGAATATTCTGAAGCTGACGCGTGTCGATCTCGACGGTTGTCTTGTTCAGCATGCGTATTTTTGCGCCCATCTCGGACATTATCTGTAATGTGATGCTGACATCGCTGATATTCGGTATATTTTCAATGATGCAGGGCTCGTCTGAAAGAATGGTGCACGGCAGTATAGCAGCGACCGCGTTTTTCGCGCCGCTTATGAACACCTCTCCGCTCAGTTCTTTTCCGCCCTTTATAACGTATTTCTCCAAAACTGCACTTCCCCCTTGCCCCCGCTGACGCAGAGACATTTTATATATGCAGCCGCAAAAGCAGCCGGATATGTCGGTATGTAAGCTCAGGGCATAGTTATCCCTTAAATATTTACACCATTACATTATAACACACAACCACAGAAATTTAAAGCGTAATTTGCAAAAAAAAAACTCCGAGTTATTCATTTTGGAATTTTTCACAAAAATATTTGTTAAGTTTGAATAAATTTATTGAAAAATCCGTCTCTCAATAATCGAAAAGTGTAACACTATTATTGACTGAACGGATTATAATTAATCATCGGACATGTGATATTCCGCATATTACCGCCAATGAAACAGGTTTTCACAAATTTCGTTCCGAAGTATCGGATTATTTGCCAGAATTAATCACGCGTTTTTGTGCAGAATTGCCACTTGCAATAATTTACCCGCTGTATTATAATGTTCATTGAACATTGGAGATAATTCTGCTTCCCCGCAGACGTTCTCCGAATCGGCGAAAGCCAGTTTACACAGTTTAACTGTAAATTGTTAGGAGGAATTATTTCATGAAGATCAGAAACATCGTTTCCGCAGCAGCCGCCTGCGCAGTTGCAGCAGCCGCACTGGTAATCCCCACCTCTGCTGAGGAGAGCTATGTTGCAGGTATCACATGGCAGTCGTCCAGCTACTATTTCCGCAACACTATCGCTCAGTCCGAGCTGCTCTACTGGGACAACGACCTCGGCGAGGCTGCTCCGCTTGAAGGCGCTACCTACACCGACGCCAACATCACCGGCGACGGCGAGTACACCGTTACCCTCGATGGCGTTAACGACGGCGGCTGGAACATGCTCAAGCTCGAGAGCAATATCGACCTCGACGCTACGCCTGACGTAAAGTTTGAGATCACCTCTGTTGAGCTCAACGGCACCGCTGTTGACTTCGACAAGGACGCAGCTGTAATGAGCGTTGACGCTGCTACAAAGAGCGATGATTATTCCGATTGGGATTTCGATATCAAGAACACTGCTCGTATCCAGCTCATCAACGTATACGACAACCTCGCAGCTATCCCGAACGACACCTACGAGTCCATCAAGGTAACATTCACCGTTACCGGTCTTGGCGGCGGCGAAGCTGCGGCTGATGACAACACCGCAGCAGCAGAGGACACAGCACCTGTTGAAACCGGCGCTGACAAGGGTTCCCCTGACACCGGCGTTGAGGGCGTAGCTGCTCTTGCAGGTATCGCAGTTGTTGCCGGCGGCGCACTCGTTATCTCCAGAAAGAGAAAGTAATTCCTCTTAAACAACATTTAAAGCCCTCCTTTTTGCTGGGATAGAAGTGTTTTTTGCCTCGGCAGAGCTGAGGCAAAAAACGGATTTCAAATGCCCGCTTCGCGGGCAAAAGACACTTTTTCGACAAGCTGTAAAGCCCTCCTTTCCGGAGGGCTTTTTTCATTTTGTTTTCTGGCTCATTTTTCGGCGGGACAGTTCCGCGTATTTTCTGCGTGTAGCCTGACCTCCCCTAAGGTGCCGCTCCTGTTTGTTCTTCTCAAGCACCGTCTTCACCTCGTCGTGCAGGTGTCGGTCGACCTGCGCAAGCTTCGCGGTGATATCCTGATGCACAGTGCTTTTGCTCACGCCGAATTTCTTTGCAGCCGCGCGTACTGTCGCGTTATTTTCAACTATGTAATGTCCGAGTATGACACATCTTTCCTGATCAGCTTCCCCTGTCGCAGCTTTCTTCAATGTATTTCGCACCCCCATTGCATAACATTTTCCTTTCACTCTCCCCTGCCCGCAGGGAGTCCGCGGGCGTTTCCTTTTTCACAGTTTATGAGGAAAAGTCAGGTTTTATGTATGTTATGCAGGGAATGTGCTCATTCGTTCAGGGCGCAGAGACCTCCGCTGCCATCGGAAGTATCATACCATACCGCGAACCGCTGTCCGCATAGAGTGCACCTCACCTCGTGGCGGTAGTATCCGCGAAGGTCGCCTTGTATATCCTCCAGCGGAACCGTGGCGCTCTCGACCGCCATATCTCCGAAGCTCACCAGGCCGCGTATCTTGCTTATCTCATGAGAGTATTGCAGCGCCGACCTGAACCGGCTGTAAAAATGCAGCTGACCGCAGCTTTTGCACATATTTGCCTCCGTATAAGAAAAGGCCCACCACTATTGAGGTGAGCCTTCGCTTATTTATTATGGATTACTTTCTGGACTTCTTGGTAGCAACCATTACAGCGCCTGCAACAGCAGCAACGCCAGCTACGCCAGCAACGCCAGCAACGCCGGTCTCAGGAGAGCCCTTGGTGTCATCAGCGGGAGCAGCGACCTCAACGGTCTCTGCCTCAGCGGTGGTCTCAGCAGTAGCAGCGTCAGCGGTAGCAGCTTCAACAGTGGTCTCAGCCTCAGCAGTTGTAGCAACAGCCTCTGCAGTGGAATCTGTAGAAATTGCTACGACCTCGCCTGTAACCTCAGCGGTCTCAGCGGAAGCAACAGCAGCGGTAGCTGCAGCCATTGTAGCTGCGATAGCAGCAGAAAGAACGATCTTAGAAATCTTCATGATAAGTACCTCTTTTGTTCGATATTTACCGGTTTTTGATATCCGGCATTTCTTTTTACGATTTGTATTTTATCACTTTTCTCATAATTTGTCAAGCGATTTGCCTAAAAAACAATTGTATATGTTGTACAAATTGAATAAACTTTCTTCAGCTGGTTTTGTCAGCATTTTGCTTTTGGCAGTGCATAATCTTTCACGATCCCGCAATACTAGTATAAAAAAACGCAAAGGAGAACAACACATGGATTTGAAAGGAACACGCACGGAGGCAAACCTCCGCTCCGCATTCGCCGGGGAGACCCAGGCGCGCAGCAAGTACGACTATTTCGCGAAAGCCGCAGAGAAGGAGGGCTTCCAGCAGATAGCCGCGATATTCCGCGAAACCGCCGACAACGAGGAAGCTCACGCGTTCCTCTGGTTCAGCCAGCTCGGAGCGCTCTCGAACACCGCACAGAATCTCGTGAACGCGCAGTCCGGCGAGCATTTCGAATGGGCGGAGATGTACGAGGATTTCGCCAGGGTCGCCGAAGAGGAAGGCTTTACCGACATCGCAAATAAGTTCCGGCAGGTGGGGGCCGTCGAGAAAGCCCACGAGGAACGCTTCCTGCGGCTGCTGCACACCGTGGAAATGCAGAAAGTATTTGAAAAGACCGATGAAATCATGTGGCAGTGCCGGAACTGCGGTCACGTCGAGTTCGGAAAGAAAGCACCGGATCATTGCCCCGTCTGCGGCTATCCGAAATCATACTTCCAGCAGAAGCCCGAGAACTACTGACGGAAAAACTCCGGTACGAAACGCACCGGAGTTAGAGCTTGTCAAAAAAGTGTCTTTTGCCCGCGAAGCGGGCATTTGAAATCCATTTTTTAACCCAGCTTTTCCGTCTGCCATGAATTTCGTGCCGCCGATAGTTACGCGTGCGTTCTTTGCCTCCGGTTCGGAAACCTCGGAAGTTCCTGCGGCGCGGAGCTTAACCGCTCTGATTTCCGGAGCACCCGGTAAGCAGACATACCGCGCTGAGAACCATTGCAAGCTGTTCCTCACTGAAAATAATTTTCTTTTTATTGTGGACTTTTTCGGTAGGTTTTTCAATATAAAAGCGGCGCGTTTTACACAGGAAACGCGCCGCTGAGTTATTTTTTCAACTTTTACTGCACCGCATAGGTGGAGAACTTGTTCAGCACCCTGGTCTTTGCGATAATCTTGATAATAACTACTCCGCACACAAGACCGAACGCGCCCTGAACGAGATTTCCGGGAACGCTTGCGGCAGCGCCTGCAAAGCTCTTTCCGAGCAGAAGTGCAGCGTAGAGGTAGTAACCGCCGACCATGATGACCTCACCGGCGAGAGCGCTCACGATGTACGCGGGAACGCTGATCTTGGGCATCTTCTTGAGCATTGCGCGGCAGATGAGCGCAGCAGCTACAGCGATGAGTCCCTTAATAACGAACGTGCCGGGAACGTAGTGAACATATCCCGTGAACAGGTCGGCAAGCGCAGAGCCGATGCCTCCGGCGGCGAAGCCGTAAACCGGGCCGAGCACCCATGCGGCGATAAGTATAAAGCAGTCGCCGAAATTAACGTAGCCGTTCAGCGGCGACGGGATCTGAATAAGCATTGTAGCTACGCAGATGAGCGCTGCAAACATTGCGGTCACGCATATCTTCAGCAGTTTGTCCTTTGATGTTGACTTTTCCTTGATATCCATAGTTGTTCTCCTTTTCAGGCTTTTCGCCTTTATCTGTTTTACATTATTATACTCCCTGGCTGGTGATAGTTCCAGTACCAGAATGCGTCGGATTGATGATACCAGTTCCCTTTCATCAGCGGGCATTCTTAAAATCTCCTGGGAGTTTCTGCCGCTTATTTCCAGACGCGTCCACACATACTGCCATACCGCCAATCTGATATTGTAATATTGCGCGATTTCAGCCGATTAGATCATGTCAGAATCAACTTCGGAGTATAATACCGGAGATGTCGAAATATTAATGAAATATTGCAAACTTTTGTGTAAATAATATAAGAAAAAATCAGAACACCCCCTTGAAAACGTTTACAAATTATGATATAATATCAACAGAAGCAGGGGCGGAGAATCCCTGCACACGATATCAACGCGCGATCCGCGCTGAAAAAACCGAAAGGAATTACGACCAATGGAACAAAAGATCTATTCAATCGAAATGGGCGCGGCAAAGTGCGCCGTTGACCTCGGAGACGGCAGCGAGCGCGGCGAGTACGTAGACCAGGACTACATACTCCACAAGATGGGCAGACCCCACCGTGCGATAAGCCTGATGTACTGCTACTATCCCCTGGACAAGACCTGGCCGGTACGTGCGCGCGACGCGTTCGCAGATCAGGAAGTAAGCTTCCAGTGGGACTACCCCTACGACGACTACTTCACCTATAAGGGCGGCATCGGCGGAACCACCGACGGCGAGCCGTTCACCTGCATGAAGGACGTCCGCCGCCACGGTCAGGACGTTATCCTCACCATGACTATCGACCCCAACCTCACCGACGACTACCTTATTAAAATCGCGCAGGAACTCCGCACCTACGGAAGAATGCAGCTCCGTATCAACCACGAGGCTACCGGCAACTGGTTCAGCTTCACCAAGCGCGCTACTTACCAGCAGATTGCGGATTTCTACGTACGCTTCCACAATATCATTAAGAAGGAAGCTCCCAACGTTTCCACTATCCTCTGCATCGGCGGCGTTGAGCACCCCGAAAAGGGCGGCGAGATCGAAATGGAGAAGGAATTCGCAGACGCAGTGCGCGCCACCGATATCTGGTCCGTTGATAAGTACATGAGTCTCCACTGGGGCTGGCCCTACGACGTTGCGGAAGTCGGCGGCACGAGCTTCGGCAGAAGCAAGGTTTCCGATACATACAACCTCACCAAGCTCTCCCAGAAGCGCTACAAGGAACTTTGCGGCGGCGTTCAGAAGCCGATGGTAATGAGCGAGTTCAACGCTGACGGCGACGTTACAGGTCCCTACGACCAGGCAGCGATGATAAAGGAATTCTGCGACATGCTGAAAAACGACACCGAGCAGGGCTGGTTCAACGGATTCACATTCTACCAGTTCCGCGACAGAGGCAGACTCGGCCTTGAGATCGAGGATCCGAACAACAAGAACGTCGGCATTGAGCAGCCCGCGCTCCAGACCTACAAGGAGATCATTCACGACGATTACTTCTACCCCTCAATGAAGCAGGGCGAGGAGCAGCAGCTCCCCGTTACCCTCCGCTGGGGCGGCAGCGAGGACGCGACCGGTATCGCTATCCCGCTCCACTTCGATAAGAGCCCCGTATTCTGCGAGGCTACATTCGACGAGCCGCTGAACCTCATGATGGAAATTAACGGCAAGTGGTTCTACAAGAGCCCCGAGGCCAAGACGATCGACTTCATGCCCGCATTCTTTGAGAAGCCTCTCGACGGCGCGGCTGACCTCACACTGAAGATTTTCGCCCCTCCCGCTTCCGGCGAGAACGATCCTTCCCAGGGTGCCGACTGGCAGACAAACTACTACACCACTATCACCAAGCTGCCGAACATTCGTATCAGATTCGCTCCCATCATCGAGGGCTGATCGGAATAACCCATAGATTCACAGCGATTCGGGATACCGGGTCGGAAATAAAGCAGGGACGGTACTCCGCCCCTGCTTTTGTGTGCCGCAGATTTTAAATTTTTAATCAACAGCTGAATCTGGCAGGTATTCTGACTGCATGATATTACCGCTGTTTTTCGGCGGTGTAATGCACACAATATGCATATTGACCAGAATAACTGACATATCAAAAAAACATAGTAAGCACACATAATTATCACGCTGATTTCACAATCATACTGTATAATCAGCAAAAGCTGTGGTCGACTGCACTCAACTACACACAGTCACGCTTTTTCGGAGGATCTCAATGACAGACTACAGAACCGATTTTGAAGCGCTTGAGAAGCGCCTCGCAGAACGCCCGGCGGATCCGGGAAAACTCGTCACCGACGACACTACGCCGAACACTCTCAGGCTGTGGGAATTTCTGAAGTCCTGCTACGGGAAGAAGTACATTTCCGGGCAGCAGTACCTCTGGGAGGACGAGAAGGAAGATCTGGTATACTACAACACGACCGGGAAGATCCCCGCGATACGCGGCTACGACTTCATGGGCATAAGCGGACTCGCCCGCGGCTACGACCAGCTCGGCAGAGCCATAGACTGGGCAAGGCGCACGGGAGGCATCCTCACCATGTGCTGGCACTGGAACGCTCCTGACGACATGAACGACATCGGCGGACTTAGCTCCTTCTACTACAAGACCACGAACTACGACCGCAAGACAGGATTCGACATCGTCCGCGCCATGCAGGAAGGAACTCCCGAGCACGACTTCATCATCTACGAGATAGACCTTGTTGGTTCCGCGCTGAAGATGTTCGAGCAGCAGGACATTCCGGTCATCTGGAGACCGCTCCACGAAGCCGCCGGAAACTGGTTCTGGTGGGGCAACCGCGCTCCCGCGGGCCAGCAGGATCCCGAGAGCGTCGCAGCTTACAAGAAGCTGTGGTACACGATATTCGACCGGCTGATGAACTATCACAAGCTCCGCAACCTCATCTGGGTGTGGAACGGTCAGGCTCCGTTCATGGCGGTCAGCCCGAACACCTTCGATATCGCCGGCGAGGATATCTACGACGAAATACCGAACCACGGTTCGCAGCTTGAAAGATTCAAGGCTGTCAGCAGCTACACTCACGGAAAGATGATAACGCTTTCCGAGTGCGGAAGCATTCCCGACCCGGACGAAATGCAGAAGGACGGCTCGAACTGGCTGTGGTGGCTCCCGTGGTGGGGAACCTTCGTGTACGACACCGACGGCGAATGGAAGCCGATTCTCGATGAAAACGACATGCCGCGTCCCAATCCGAAGTACATGGACGAGGAATTCCTGAAGCGGGTATTCAGTGACCCGCGGGTAATCACCCTTGAGGACCTCCCGTGGTACGACAAGGACAGCAAGCCGCTGCCGAACGCGCTCCATCATCGGCTTAATAAATGCTGAGACCGCCGGAAACGGCGTTTCAGGGGTTAACACCCTAATATTATAGAACCAATGGCAAAGCAACAGGAAAGGAAATTAAAATGAAGAAATTTTTAGCAACAGTAATCGCACTTTCTGCGATCACCGCAGCTTTTACAGGCTGCTCCGGCAACACCAGCAGCTCAAGCAGCTCCAACAGCTCCAGCAGCTCCAGCGATTCAAGCAGCTCCGCAGGAACTTCCCAGGCTGAGAGCGGCTCCGAGAGCCAGACCACAGAGCGCACTGCCGAGGATCTCGCACAGGCTGTATTCAAGGCGATAGACTGGGTAAGCTCCGAGCAGATCACCGACGCTGAGATCGCAAAGACGATGGTAAACCTTGACCTCGACCTTCTCGACGACTACTCCATCTACCTTCCGACGATGAGCGTACACCTTGATGAAATCGTGATCGTAAAGCCGAAGGCAGGCAAAGAAGCCGAAGTTCAGGCAGAGCTTGACGAGCACTTCGCGTATATCAAGGACGGCGCTGCATTCTATCCCGACCAGGAGATTGCAGCAGCGGGCGCAGTCGAGGGTAAGACCGACGACGGATTCTACTATATCATTGTAAACCAGATCGGTTCCCAGATTGAAGAGATTATCAAGGACTACAAGCCCGGCGATGAAGTTCCCAAGCTTGAAGTTCCGGAAGTCGACAACGAAGTGACTGTTCCCACCGACGAGCTCGGCAGCGTAGTTTTTCCGCCAATGACCACTGAGAGTGTTATGCCCGGCGACGGCGTTGAACTCGGCTGATAATCAGATATAAGGAAATCTCCCTCGTTTTTCGGGGGAGATTTTTTAGATAAATTGTTGTTTAGCGGCGAAACGCTGCTTATTGGGAAAACTATAATTTAGCGGTGTAGTGTGCTTCCGAAACAGTCCACCGGACTGTTTCGGAGGAAAGGCTCAACAAAGACAATGTGTTGCTTGTGGGGGAAAACTCTTGTTTTCCCCCACACCCCTTTA
>QWCH01003953.1_pt1 | contig 14403 bp, 13 predicted proteins | sample 1972671 | NCBI WGS metagenome assembly QWCH01 (sample SAMN09866713, study PRJNA288562) | Human gut metagenome isolate term3_stool, whole genome shotgun sequencing... | isolation source: gut | host: Homo sapiens | place: USA: California | reverse complement strand
AGTGCAAGGTGGAACTGGTCTTTCCAGCGGAATTCGAAGCGGGCTTTACTCATGGCGTAATCACGATAATAGGCAGCCGGATGTCCCTTTGCCAGATCGGCGGCATGAGCGGCGAGTTTAAAGGTGATCACTCCTTCTTTCACGTCGTCCCGGTTGGGAAGTCCTAGATGTTCTTTCTGCGTGACATAGCATAACATAGAGGTACCGTACCAGCCGATCATGGCTCCGCCAATGGCAGAGGTGATATGGTCGTAGCCGGGAGCGATATCCGTAACAAGCGGTCCGAGCGTGTAGAACGGCGCTTCATTACAATATTCAAGTTCGAGATCCATGTTTTCCCTGATTTTCTGCATCGGCACGTGACCGGGACCCTCGATAATAACCTGCACGTCGTGTTTCCATGCAATCTGAGCGAGTTCGCCCAAGGTTTTCAATTCGGATATCTGTGCCTCGTCGTTCGAATCGGCGATACATCCCGGGCGTAACCCGTCACCGATAGATACCCCGACATCGTATTTTGCCAGTATTTCGCAAATATCTTCAAAGTGATCGTACAAGAAACTCTCCTGCTTGTGCGTGGTACACCAGTGTGCCATGATAGCCCCTCCGCGGGACACGATACCCGTGAGGCGTTTCAGCGTCAAGGGTACATGATGCCAGCGCAATCCGGCATGAATGGTAAAATAGTCAACGCCCTGTTCTGCCTGCTCGATTAGCGTATCGCGGTAGATTTCCCATGTCAGGTCTTCTACTTTGCCCCGTACTTTTTCCAATGCTTGGTACAAAGGTACTGTTCCCACGGGCACGGGGGAATTGCGGATGATCCATTCCCGCGTTTCGTGAATATTCTTTCCGGTAGAAAGATCCATGATCGTATCGGCACCCCAGCGGAAAGCCCACGCGGCTTTTTCCACTTCTTCCGATATGGAAGAGGTAATCGGGGAATTACCGATATTGGCATTGATCTTCACGAGAAAATTACGTCCGATGATCATAGGTTCGCTCTCCGGGTGATTGATGTTTGCCGGGATAATGGCACGTCCGGCAGCCACTTCTTGGCGCACGAATTCGGGCGTGATATATTCCGGGAAGTTAGCACCTAAAGGTTCCCCCTTTTCCTTTTTATAGTTTTCCCTAATTTTATCGACCAGTTGATTCTCGCGGATAGCAATAAACTCCATTTCCGGGGTGATGATACCCTGTCTAGCGTAATACATTTGTGATACGCGATGCCCCGGTTTTGCCACTCTGGGGGTCGTGTTCACGTGCTCGAAACGAAGAGCGTCCAACGATTTGTCGTTCTGGCGCATCCGCCCGTACTCGGAACTTAAACCGTCTAATTTTATGGTATCATTCCGGTCGGCAATCCATTGTTCCCTGATTTTGGGCAATCCCTTGTGCAGATCCACTTTATAGTCCGGATCGGTATAAGGACCCGATGTGTCGTAAACAACAACGGGTTCGTTTTCAACTTTTTTCCCGTCAATATCAATCGTCGGGGAGAGGGCGATACGACGCATCGGTACTTTGATATCGAACATCTCGCCTTTCACGTAAATTTTCTCGGAACCCGGTAGCGGGCCGCTTGAGATTTTAAATTGTTCCATGTTTATATTTTAGATTTATGATTTCAGATTTATAATTTCAGATTTATAATTTACGATTTAATGATATTTGGAATCTAAAATCGTAAATCATAAATCTAAAATCAAATCATCCTCCCTGTACCGCCTTAATGATAATGATTTTGTTTCCGTCCTGTAAAACGGTTTTATTCCAATCCGGGCGGGGAATAACGGAGAAATCCACGGCAATGGCGATGTTTTCCGTTTTGATGTCGTTGGCTTCCAATACTTCGGGAAGTGTAGCCCCGGCGGGGCATTCAAATACTTTGTCGTTTATAAATATCTGCATCGTTTTAATTTTTAAATTTAGAATGAAAGAATTGAATTAAACTTTAATTCCCGAAATGGGTTGTCATTTTCAATTTTTCATTTTCAATTTTCCATTTCTTCAGGGGATTCTATAAAACGGCATTCAACTTGTATTATAACTCTTTCCCTACGCCGGCATTACCCGGATCAGGTTCATGGGTATAATCTCAGCCCGTTGTTTTCATCTGCTAATGGTCTTAGTCAGACAGAAGTGTCGGGAAATTTCCCTTGCTTCTTAGGCACCCCTTCAGAATATTTCACGACAAAGCTACAATAATATTTTAATACGCGGAATATTTTGGAAAGAAAATAAACGTTTCTTTACAGGATGGCTAGTTGAAGACCGTTGAAATCAATCAATTGTACCTGTTTACCCTCCATGGCAATCATTCCCTCCTTGATCATTTTGTTGATTTCTTTAGAGAGGGCGGGACGAGTGACGCACAGGTATTCGGCGAGTTGCATGATATTATGTTCGATCAGGACTTTATTATTATCATCTTTGGCGTGTTCAAAGAGATAGGTGATAAAACGTCCCCGCACGCTTTTCTGGGAGAGAGCCCGAAGACGGGAAACGGTACAACGGTTGCAATTACCCGTTATCTGGAGAAATTTCTTCAAGATGCTCGGTTCTTTGCTGATTAATTCAAACAGCGAGGCTTTGGTAACCGTGAAATAAATACCTTCTTCCACGACCGTGAAGGTGGCGGGCAACAGGCTGTCGGCACTGAATAAATGTGGTGTGGCAAACGCACGGGGAGCAATGATATTCTCGATCATTACTTCATTACCCAAAGCGTCGAATATGTCTACCCGCAAACGCCCTTTCAGCAGTACCATAAGGTTCTTGCAGATCGTGTTCTGTTTGGCAATCTGTTCGTTTTTGCTGATATTGTAAACGGAATAATCCAATTGTTCCAGTAATGAATCTTTTATGTGAGAAGGCAAATCCCGGAAGAGAGGGATTTGGAATAATAATTCTTCGTGTTCCTTTGTGAAAGTGATTAAATTCATTGCCATTGAATTACTGGTTTACCGTGCAAATATAAATAAAAGTTTGTCTTCGGCAAGTTACAAGTTGCCGAAGGCAAACTCCCCGTGAGTGAACTAATCCAAATTGTACGTGTGAACGCTCACCCCTTGTGCGGATGGAAGGTAATTGATGCCGTACCAGCACATTTGCAAAAGAACGAACGAAACGAGTAATATACTCAATGCCATTCTGTGTTTCCGGTTCCGGTGGAGTCTGAAGTGGATATATACCAGATAGGACACCCATGTCGTGGCTGCCCATGTTTCTTTCGGGTCCCAGCTCCAGTAGTGTCCCCATGCTTCTTTTGCCCACACCGCCCCGAATAACATTCCCAAGGTCATAAAAGAAAGTCCCACGTAAACCAAATTGTCACAGAGATCCATTTCCTGTTGTGTGGCTTTTTTCTCTTTCTTGAACCATAACAAGTAAATTGCCATGATCGCGGCAGCACCCAGCATGGCATAGGCGAACATATAAACGATCACGTGAGGGGCAAACCACGGGCTCTGCAAGGCGGGCATTAACGTCTTGTTATGTATTTCCGGTTTGAATATATTGATACAGATGAACACGATGGACAGGACGGTACTGAAAGTGAGTATCCATTTATATTTCCAACGGGCATACGTGATGATTCCCGCCAAGGGCAAAAAGAACGAATACCACAGGCGGGTTTCTCCCATGGTACGCATGGGCGGACGTTCCAGTGAAATCCACATGCTTACGATAAAAGCGAAGAACACCAGCAATCCCGTGATTGTACACCCGAATGTCAATCCCGGGTGCCTGCCTTTCCATGCACTTATCGATCCCGCTCCCCAGAAGCATAAAGCTATAACGGCAAATATTGGAAATTGATCCCACGTCATACGTTTTCCTCCTTTCTTTTTCCGGCTATCGTGAACATGCACACGGCTCCCGCTATCATCATCCATATACCCGTGTAAACCAAGGGTAACCACGGGTCTTTGACTATTTCCAAAATACTGATTTCACTCCATTTGCCCTTACTCTCGTCGTAGCTTAGCTGGTATATCTTCCAACCTTCTATTTGATAGGGCTTGTTTACCTCGATCGTTGCCGAGTCTTTACGTCCGCTCCGCGTGTACACGGTCACTCGCGAAGCGAAACGACGGGGTTCCCGGTCGGGCATCACCAGACTCATTTTTTCGTTCAGGCGTATGGCTTTGTAAGGGAACAGGAAGCTGCCGCAACTCACCCAACCTTCCTGCCGTTCTCCGGTTTGCCGATTCTCTGCTTTCGCGTACAAGGCGTAGGCGGCTCCCATGGAATGAAATTCCACGTACTTTACCGTGTCTTCCGTGGCGACTCTTGCCGCCGAGGGCAAACGTTGTTCAATGGTTATATGCCAATCCTCTAAATCTCCCGATAAAACAGAATCTTCCACGAGTATATTTTCGGCTTTTCCTTCGGGGATCACCTTACCCGTTTCATTATCGATGAGCATCAGTTTCGGGGGATACTCGTCAATCGTGAAATCGTGAAGTTCTATGGCAAGCGGTAATTCCATCAGTTTCCGGTCTTCATCGAAAGCCCGCCATTCGGCTTTGCCGATGCTGGTTTGCATTTTCAACCGCTGCATATCGGCACTTCCAAGGATGGCTCCCGTGAGAGCTAGAAAGAGTCCCATATGATTAAGTATAAACGGAATATCTCTTGGCTTGAAATGCCGGATACGACGCAATGTTACCATACCCAACAGCGTGATGAACCATACCAGCAACAAGGAAAATGACCACGCCGACAGCATTTGATGAAAACCGAGCCAACCGGCAATTCCCGTGACGTGTACTTTCTCGTTGACCTGCAACGTGAGCCCCATGATAACAGTGATGATCACGACGGCTATCATGGAAGTCACTGCCGCCTGATAACCGCTCATCCACCGGAAAAGATATACTTTCCGGGACAAAAGAGAAGCCGCGATAATTAAAACGAGATAGACCAATCCAAGAATTAAATTCACCGGATAGGCTAAAAGATCCAAATGTACTTTACCTAAAACAATTTGCAGGAGAGTTCCCACGAGGAACAATCCCCCGCAAATCACGAATCCTTCTTTATATCCCCAAGGTTTCTGCCACATACATATTTTACATGCTTACTCTCCCGTTTTCCTTCGCTTTCGCGAGCCACTGGGGGACAATCGTGTTCATGAACTTTTCTTTCGCTTCTTTTTCTTTCTTGATATCTAACCCGATATATGCCTGTGCTTTTTCTTTTGTAGAGATATCCGGCATGGGAACATTTTCCAAATGACCGTTCTTGGCCAATACTTTAGAGATAGCCAACCGGGCTTGCATCGCTTTGTCAACTCCATTACCCAGTATACGTTGTATTTCTTGCGGCGCGTGGAATGAACCGCCATGAGAGGCTACACCGAAATCCCATCTCCATTGAGCCTGACGCAATAATTTCAGACTTTCTTTCATTTGTTCATCGGTAGCGCCGTTGTCCCAAGCGTATTTTGCCTCGATGTGTGCTTTTGCCAGTTCCTGTTCCAGACGGTTACGGGTTTCATTGGCTTTGCGTTGGCGTTCGTACACGTTATTACGCAGGGTTTCCTCGCTTTCGCGGTGACAAACCTGACACGTGCGGTCTATCATTGCCAATGGGCTTTGGATATGGTGGTCGCTGAATTTCATGCCGCCTTCACTCTTGTACGGCATATGGCAATCGGCGCAAGATACTCCCCGTTGCCCGTGAATACCCATTTGGGCGATCTCGTAATCCGGGTGCTGTGCTTTCAGGATCGGGGTTTTACTGAGCGCGTGTATGTAATCATAGAATTCCGCTTCGTCATAGTAAATTTCCATGTCTTCTACCGTGAAACCTTTATCCCACGGGAAAGTCAGGTATTTGCCGTCGCCTTTGAAATAATATTCCACGTGGCATTGTGCGCATACCAGAGAACGCATTTCCTGTGGGGTGGCTTTATCAATATCTTTGCCTTGGCGGGCAAATGCTTCCCGCAGAGCCGGACGACTGATATGCAGGTTCATGTTTTCCGGTTCGTGGCAATCGGCACACCCGATCGGGTTCACGATCTCGCTTCCCATGGCAGCCCATTTATTGCTGTAAAAGTTTTCAACCCCGATAGCCTCCATCATGCGGGGCACGTCCGGGCTCTTGCATGTCCAGCAGGTAGCGGGTTGCGGTCCTTCCTCGGCAGTCATGGGGCTGCCCACGCGGAGGGTATGACGCATATCGTCGATAGCGTGCATGTGTCCCCGGGGAGTGGAATAATCTTTGGAGAACGCGTATCCCGCCCAGAGTATCACCATTTCGGGACGTTGTTCCAATACATCCACTGCCTCGTTCCCGTTAAATTCGCTCTTGAAATCCGTCTTGATTGTTTCCGTCCACGTGTTGTATTCACGGGGATAGTTTTCCCCGAAAATCTCGTTACGTGCTTCAATACCTTTTATCTCGACTTTCTTGTTATTGAAAACGCTCACGATTTCAGCCTGACGATCCATAAGTGCTGAAACGAGCAATCCCAATACGAAAACGACAACCATTGTTCCCCCGAACAACAGCCATCCTTGCCATGATTTTAGTTTCTTTTCCATATATAATTAGTTTGTTATTGTTTCATTAATTTCTTTAGCCAAGCCGGGGCAGGGGATTCCGGGTAAGGAACCAGAGCCGCCGGGGTAGAGGAAAGACTGTTTTTCCCGCCGTGAGGAACATCCCGGTGACAGTCCCAGCACGCTTTGCCTTCACCGACTTGTGCCATCATGTAGTCAACGCGCCCTGTCTTCACGAACTCCGTGTTTAATTGCGTGTGACAACGGATGCAATTGTTCATGATCACTTTTGAACTCTCCGGAATGGCTTGCAATACTTGCGGTTCACCTTTCGCCAGATAGACCGCCACGTGGCGCATCCCGTCCATTCCTTTGAATACCCATTTCTTCACGAAGTTGTCATGTGGTACGTGACAATCGTTACAGGTAGCGTCGCGGCTGTGCGAACTATGGAACCACGTGGCGTAATAGGGTGCCATGATATGACAATTCACGCACGCTGACGGATCGTCACCCAGATAGGTGTGTGCCCGCAGCACGTAAAGGAATAGCATACCGCTTCCGCTGATCACTCCCAGTAAAACGATAGATACTATCTTCCACCTGCGGGAAGGTAATACTCGATTAATTATGGCTTTCAGTTTCATCTGCTATATGGTATAATTTTAGACAAAAATACGGAATTAATTAATACGTGTGTGTAATCAAAATTACACTTTGATAAATTTCTTGTGAAGAGTCGCCTTCGGCGAGTTGCAAGTTGCTTCACTAGCGTTTATGACAGTATTCCAACTCCTCCTCTGTTTATAGAGGAGGTGGCTGCGAAGCAGACGGAGGTGTTTGTTGATTAGGAGATTCAATGATTTTAGATTGAATGATTTTAGCCGCACTAGCAACGCTTCGTAAATCACGGAATCGACAATTATTGAATCACTGAATCAAAAAACTCCCTCCCCCCTTCGGGGTACTCCCTCTATAAACAGAGGGAGAGCTAAGATACAGTCTTGCACGCTAGAGAAGCAACCTGTAACTTGCCGAAGGCAAATGCAACCTGTAACCTGCAACTCGCCGAAGGCGAACAATGTTCACTCCAGTAACAGCTCCGTGTTCCATCGGTGTTTCTTCATGTCCACGCACCCGTTTTTCTTGAAGGTTACTCCTTCTTCAATCAACAATTCCTTTTGTTCCGGCCAGTTCGGGGCTATTCCCCCTTTGTGATTTACAACCCGGTGGCAGGGAAGATGCAGGTCAGCCGGGGCGTTGAACATGGCTTGCCCGACCATTCGGGAGTATTGAGGTCTGCCCGCTAAACGGGCGACACCGCCGTAGGTAAGCACTTTTCCAAAAGGGATTTGTTTCACGATTTCGTAAACTTCCGGGAAGAATTCTTTGCGTGTACTCTTGTCAGGCATATTATTCAATTCATGTTCACGGGGTGAAGATAGTAAATATATTCAATACTAGCCAATTAATGGGGCTTCTCGAATATTATTTAACGAACGTTTATTGATACTGCAAATATAAGATTTCTATTTAAAAAAACAAACAGTCATCAAAAGTATTTAATTACTTCATTTCCAAAACATAGAATGATACACGCGGAATCAAAGTACTGTCCGGTTATCATGGATAAAAGCTATCGCATAAAACCTTCTTTTTTTAGTATTTATTTGAATTGGTGTTTTACTGGCGAGAGGGAGTAAGATGGATGTATTTGCACTATAAATAAGCGTGTTATTTTAAATGAAATGTGTATGATTATATTAAAAGTGTTTAGATCAAAGAATAAGCTGGTTTACTTCAGTTTGGCCAAGAAGTACAATACCACCCCGTGGTACGTGTATAAATTGGCACATGGTAAACGAGTTCGAATTACCGGAGTTACGCATGAAATATTAAACGAGCTGAGAGACCTGAATATTATCGAGAATATCCGGGTATGAGAGCTGGTTGCACGGGGCTGGCTATATTCTCATTAAGCCAGCCCTTTTTTACTGTCTCATCAATTTACGGGTAAGTACCTCCGGATCATGGATGTATTCGGGCAGGTACTCTACTTTGTTCGCCCTTGACGGGCAAATATCTATACCGCCCCGGCGGGTGTAAATACACGTTATCGAGAGTATTTCCGGGTTGAATTTATCCCATAAGCGTTTGTACGTCATTTCGCAGATTTCCTCGTGGAAATGGTTCTCGTTCCGCAGGGAAACGATGTATTTTAGCAGGGAAGCGTTGTTCGGCAGGCGGGAACCTTTCATTCGAATATAGATGCTTCCCCAATCCGGTTGCTTCGTGATCTTGCAATTACTGCGCAATAAATGGCTGCAAACCTTTATTTCACCTTCACCGGGCGTGTTTTCTTCCAGAAGAGCCGGGGTTTCGTCGTATTCCGTGAATGACAGGTCTTCCGCGTTTTTATCGTTTTCCAGCAGGGCATAGCCGTTAAAATCGAAAAACAATTCTTCCGGTTCCTGTTGGAAGAAAGAAATATCTACCCGTGTATCCAGAATTTGCTCCAAGTCGGATTTCACGATTCGGGTAAACAAGTCAATCCCTTCCGCCACGTTTTCCCCGAGGCGGGTCATGTTGAGCGAATTGAGGTAAAGTTTTAAGGACTTGCTCTCCACTATATTCGGGCTGCCCGCCGAATACACGATCTTTAGCACCCCGCACACGGGAAGTCCTTTTTGGGTTAAGAATCCTGCCTCGTAAGCATGCCATGTGTCATATCCCCGGAAAAGTTCTTCCGGGAGATGAATATCGTATATCACCCGGTTCAGACTACGGGGAACCGGAACGAGAATCAACGGGCAATAATCCGTGGGGTAGGCAACTTGCTGCCCGAGTACCTTGGCTTCTATTCCCATGACTAAAAGTTTTGCATGTTATACAATTTCGTGTATATACCGTTCTGTGCCAATAATTCCTCGTGGCGTCCCTGCTCGACGATTTCTCCTTCGTGGAACACGCAGATCAGGTCTGCATTCCGGATCGTCGACAGGCGGTGGGCCACGACAATGGATGTACGATTCTTCATCAGGTTATCCAATGCTTCCTGCACGAGTTTTTCCGATTCGGTATCCAGAGCCGAGGTTGCCTCGTCGAGAATCATGATCGGGGGATTCTTCAGCACGGCGCGCGCGATGCTTAAACGCTGCCGTTGCCCGCCGCTTAATTTCCCGCCGCGGTCACCGATATTGGTCTGGTAACCTTTTTCCGTCTGCATGATGAAGTCGTGGGCGTTGGCAATCTTGGCGGCTCTTTCCACTTCTTCCGGAGTGGCGGTTTCCACGCCGAACGCGATGTTGTTGAATATCGTGTCGTTGAACAGGATCGGGTCTTGGTTCACGTTCCCCATCAATGCCCGCAGGTTTTGAGTAGAGGTATCTTTGATATTTATACCGTCAATCGTTATTTCTCCTTTCACGACGTCGTAGAAACGGGGGAGAAGATCGACAAACGTGCTCTTGCCTGAACCGGATTGCCCCACGAGCGCGATAGTCTTGCCTTTCGGGATGGTTAAGGTCACGTCTTTCAGTACCAGATGATCCTGACGGTAAGCAAAGTTCACGTGTTTGTATTCAATCTGCCGGTTAAAATCTTTCAGCGGCTTCGGGTTCTCCGGCTCTTTTATCGTGGATTCGGCGTTAAGTATCTGGTCGATACGATCCATGGCTGCCTGTCCTTTCTGTATACTGTACAATGCCGTGGAGAATTGTTTTGCCGGGTTGATGATAGAGTAGAATAGCGCGATGTACGCGATAAAATCCTGAGCCTCCATGATCGGGGAATCTCTCAAGATAAGGTACCCCCCGAACCAAACCACGATAACCACGACGATCGTTCCGAGAAATTCACTCATCGGGTGAGCGAGTGAACGCCGACGCATCAATTTGTTCATGATCCGGCGGTAGTCCTCGTTCAAGTTAGAGAACGACCGATCTACCTTTTTCTCCGCGTTAAAAGCCTTGATAATACGTAAACCGGAGAGTGTTTCCTCGATATTGGACAGGATTTCTCCCATTTTATCCTGTCCCTCTTTCGACCTCTTCTTCAGTGATTTACCTACTTTCCCGATCAGGAGTCCCATGACAGGCAACAGTACCAGTACGAATAAGGTCAATTGCCAACTCATGAAAATCATCGTGCTCAAGTAAATCAATATCAATATAGGGTTCTGGAAAAACATTTCCAGCGAGTTCATGATCGAGTTTTCCACTTCCTGCACGTCACCCGTCATGCGCGAAATGATATCCCCTTTGCGTTCTTCCGAGAAGAAGGGGAGCGGGAGCGATAAAATCTTCCGGTAAATCATGCGGCGAATATCCCGGACAACCCCGTTCCTGATAAAGATAATCTCGTAAGAAGCCATGTAAGAAAACCCGGTTTTGAAGAGAGCCGCCAACGCGAAGAAGCCTCCCGCGACCAGTAACGTGGTGACTGGTCCGATCGTATCCCGTCCTAACGTGACGTAGTAGTACAGGATATTTTTCAGCGTGGTCATATTCATCGCGAATTCAGGCAATTCCTTCACGTCGGATTCCGTCCGGAAAAGGATGCCCAAAACGGGTATCAATATCACGAATGACATTGAACCGAATATGGCGTGCAATATATTATATAGTATATTCTTGGTTAACCTTGCCTTGTAAGGAGGAATAAATCTTTTCAGTATCTGGATAAAATCGCGCATGTATTCCGTTTATAATCTCCCCGTGTAGTTGGAGGGAGTGATTTGTTTTAATGCTTTCTTCAACTCGGGGGACACGTCCAATGTATCGATAAATTCGGCAATGGATTGTTGTGTCACTTTACTGTTGGTGCGGGTGAGTGCTTTCAACGCCTCGTACGGGTTCGGGTAAGCCTCTCGCCGCAGGATGGTCTGGATGGCTTCCGCCACGACAGCCCAGTTTTCCTCCAAGTCTGCCTCTATCGCCGGTTTGTTGATAATCAATTTATTCAATCCTTTCAGTGTTGATTTGAACGCGATTACCGTGTGAGCCAAAGGCACCCCGATATTACGCAACACGGTAGAGTCCGTCAAATCTCTTTGCAGGCGGGATATCGGCAATTTATTGCTCAGGTGATCCAGTATAGCGTTTGCCATACCGAGATTGCCTTCCGAGTTCTCGAAATCGATCGGGTTCACCTTGTGGGGCATGGCGGACGAACCGACCTCCCCCGCTTTGATTTTTTGTTTGAAATACGCCATGGAGATGTACGTCCAGAAATCCCGATCCAGATCGACCACTATCGTGTTGATACGGCGCAGGTTGTCGAACACGGCGGCAAAGTTATCGTAGTTCGAGATTTGCGTGGTGTATTGTTCCCGCTCTATTTTCAGCTTTCGCGTCAGGAAATTATTGGCAAACTCCGTCCAGTCGATTTCCGGGTAAGCCACGGTATGGGCGTTAAAGTTTCCGGTAGCCCCGCCGAATTTCCCGGAGCAGGCTACTTTCTTCAACAATTCCAGTTGTTTGCTCAGGCGATACACGAATACCTTTATCTCTTTCCCCAAGCGGGTGGGTGATGCCGGTTGCCCGTGAGTCTTTGCCAGCATGGGCACGTCTTTCCATTCTTCGGCGAGTTCTTCCAGTTTCGCTATCAGTTCGTCGATGAGCGGGTAGTACACGTCATGGATAGCATCCCGGAAAGAGCAGGGCACAGAGGTATTGTTTATATCCTGTGAGGTCAGTCCGAAATGGATAAATTCTTTGTACTCGTGCAGGTTCAATTGATTGAATTTCTCTTTGATGAAGTATTCCACGGCTTTCACGTCGTGGTTCGTGACTTTCTCGATGTCCTTCACCTTTTGCGCGTCTTCCACGGAGAAATCGAGGTAAATATCTTTCAAGCTATCGAACAGCGCGTGATCGAATTCTTTTAATTGCGGCAATGGAAGCTCGCAGAGAGCGATAAAATATTCAACTTCAACCATCACCCTGTAACGAATCAAGGCACTCTCGGAAAAGTAGTTCGCCAACCCTTCGACTTTATCTCTGTATCTGCCGTCGATAGGGGAAATTGCTGTTAATGCTTGCATAATATATAATTTTTAATAGTTTCTCTCGCGAAAGTACAAAAAAGTTCGTAAAGTTTATAAGGTTCATAAGGTTTATGAAGGAGGGTGGCAAAAGTCATCTTGAACTCCCTCCCCCCTCCGGGGTATTGAGCCCGGAAACCGGTCTCGAACTGTCTCTCGCTCGGTAACAAAGAAGCAAGCTTCTCCGTTACCCTCGCTTACTCGCCAGTTTCCCTCTATAAACAGAGGGAGAGCTGAATTACTCACCGTCTTCGGTAAATGTCACCAGCTCCTCTTCTGTTTTTAGAGGAGGTGGATGCGAAGCGGACGGAGGAGTTCAATCTAAAATCTAAAATCTAAAATGAATACCCTCTCCCTCTTCCACCCTTAGGAAAAATCAAAAAAATCCCTTAAATTTACACGAATTTTAAAGGTAATCGGAACATGAACTTCTTCCAAGGATTTTCTAAAGGAATAAAGGCATACGGTGAAGCCGTGAAACTATTGTTTTCCGGGCGTTTCTGTTATTTCCTTTTATTTCCGGTCGTGATAATTATCGTGCTGTTTGCGGCGGGGAATTACGCTGTTTCCTGTATCGGGGGCGGACTTTCCGGGGCGGTGGAACAGCAGGTTATGGATTGGGTTTCCGGCATTTCGTGGTTGAGTTGGGTTTCCGGTACGGTAGGTTTTATCGTGCGGTTGCTCGTGCGTGCCGTGTACTACATCCTGTTTATTTCTTTCGGGGGATACGTGGTGATGGTTGTGATGTCGCCCGTCTACTCGTGGCTTTCCGAGCGCACGGAAGCGCGTCTTTCCGGGCGGGAATACCCGTTCAGTTTCGGGCAGTTGATGTGGGAAATCGGGCGGGGCATCGTGATCTCCTTGCGTTGTATGATATTTCAATTTATATTGACCGTTCTCTTGTTTTTCCTCTCTTTTATCCCGCTGGTCGGGTTGGTCACCCCGGTGCTGACGTTCGGGGTAAGTGCCTACTTCTACGGTTTCGCCTTCATGGATTACGCCGTGGAGAGGAAGCGTTTCCGGGTGCGGGAGAGTGTCCGCTATATGCGGCGCAATTCGGGTATGGTCGTCGCGATAGGGGCGGTATTTACCTTGTCGTTGATGATCCCGTTTATACGGGTAGTGGCGTGTAGTTTTGTATCTTTATTATCGGTAATCGCCGGGACGGTTGTCGTGAATGAAACATTAAATAAAAAGGTCGAGAAATGAAAAGATTGTTACTTTGCATCGGTTTGTTGTTTTGTCTTCTCTCCGCGAGCGCGACGGGGGATAAGGCTATCGTGTATAAGGTGGATATAAAAGACGAAATCGGTCCGGGCATCTGGCGGCTGGTCAAGAAATCGTTCGACCGTGCCACGGAGGAGCGTGCCGATTACGTGTTGATTCACATGAATACCTACGGGGGAATGGTGGTGTACGCCGATTCCCTGCGCAGCCTGATTCTGAATTACCCGAAACCCGTGTGGGTATTTATTGATAATAACGCGGCTTCTGCCGGGGCTTTGATTTCCATCGCCTGTGACAAGATATACATGCGGGAGGGGGCGAATATCGGTGCGGCTACCGTGGTCAACCAGACGGGAGAGGCTATGCCGGACAAGTACCAGTCGTACATGCGTTCCATGATCCGCGCCACGGCACAGGCGCACGGCAAAGATACGGTGACGGAGAACGGCAAGACGGTTGTCCGCTGGCATCGCGACCCGCGCATTGCCGAGGCGATGGTGGACGAGCGTGTGGCGGTGGAAGGTGTTTCGGACAGCGGCAAGATATTGACTTTCACGCCACACGAGGCGATGCAGCACGGGTATTGTGAAGGAATCGCCGAGAGCGTGCCGGAAG
>QWCH01010370.1_pt1 | contig 14444 bp, 12 predicted proteins | sample 1972671 | NCBI WGS metagenome assembly QWCH01 (sample SAMN09866713, study PRJNA288562) | Human gut metagenome isolate term3_stool, whole genome shotgun sequencing... | isolation source: gut | host: Homo sapiens | place: USA: California | reverse complement strand
CCATCATTGCCCCTCCTCATATATCTTTTTTATTAAATCTATCAAATCATCTATTGAAATAGAACTTGATTGTATGCTCTTGACAATTTTCTTAGCTAATTCTTCCACTTCTTTATATGTTTCTATTTTTTGTAATTCAATATTTCTTGCTGATATAAAACTGCCTTTGCCGTGAATAGTTTCAATAAATCCATCTTTTTGTAAATTTTCATAAGCCTTTTGAACTGTAATTACAGCTACCTTAAGATTTCTAGCTAATACTCTCATAGATGGTATAGAATCTCCAGTTTTCAAATCTTCATTCATAATTTGTTTTTTTATCTGATTTTCGATTTGTTCATAAATCGGTTCGCTAGAATCGGTATTTATTATAATATTGATATTGCACCTCCTGTTCCAAAAGTGTACTTATGTGTACTTGTCGATTTAATAATACCACCAATAAAAAATTTTTTCAACCTCCTTAATTTCCTAATTTTGAGTATAAAAAAAGACGATAGAGTTTAATTATCTATCATCTCTTGCGTTTCTATTTAATTATTTGGCTCGACAAACTGGGATTTGTTAAGCTCTTTTTATCATTAATGGGGAGCCGTATTCATCTGTTCCATTGTTTGTGTCCTGTCCCGTTCCCTCTATACTCTGGGAACACCCAAAAATCAAGAATGAAACATTTTCCGTCCTCGCTTTTGTAAGTGCAGTACTGAGAAGCACCTATTTTAACTCCGTCACGCACATAATATACCATGTGTAAAGTGTCCGGAGTGCGCAACATATGACTTTGCAATACATCTCGATACTCTACACTTTGGAAATACTCTTTTTCTTCCTCTGTTGTTATCATGCCATCATTCACTAAATAGTCGAACTGAATATCCCAGTATTCGTTGATTCGTTCGACTGGTATTTCTTGGATGGATATCATATCTTCCCTCCTGTAAATTCTAATTTGTTTAAATCTCGGAACGCCTGAGTTTCATTAAAAGGTACTGCACACCCCTAAACCCTTTTGAACACCCCTAAGCAACCGCTCTTTTGAAATCGTTAAATTGTATCAATTTCGGTATTATCATTTCAATATAGATTACATCAATTTTCCCCTGGTGAGTCTTTTCTAGTAATTTAAGGAAATGTAGATTATCCCCCTCTAAAAGAAAATTAAAATCGTTGGTGTTATTCCATAATATATTTTTGTCTTTATTAGATTTATTTAATTATAGTATAAATATTGATTTCATTCAATTTTACATTGATTTAGTGTTTTGTTTTAGAGAATTTGTTGTGTTATTCCCCTTATCTTGCCATAAATTGCTTAATTTCTAAATAAAAAACTCCTGGTTTCCCAAGAGTTTCAAATAATATTTTCCTATTCACTTACCAAAAAATCTTTTATTTCTTCGTACACCGTCGGGTCGTTTTCGTTTAAGACTTCGTGTCTTAGTTCTTCTTTTAGATGGAGTTCTGCTCTATATCCGTCTTCTAAATATTCTTTGTAGACTTTCTTTACTCCTATTCCTAGGGCTCCTACTGGATCTTTGTCACCGGAGTAGAACATGATGTCTGTTTCTTTGTTTCTTCCAGATCTTTCTACTTTATTCATCTCGATTATTATTTTTCCAAGCATTTTATATCCATTGGTGGTGAAGTTGTAGTTACATAGGGGGTCTTCTTTGTATGTGTTTATATTTTTGATATTTAAACTTAGCCAACTTAGTGGATCAGTGCTCTTCAAAAGCTTTTTGTACTTGCCTGTGGTTAGTTTGTTTAGAATTTTTCCTCTGTATCTGTCTCCTTTGAATTTTTCAAATAGACTCGCTAGATTGTAAAGCGTCTTGCCTTCGAATTCTGTCATGTGTCCTGTGCCCATGATGATTATCTTATCCAAATCGTATTTTGAGATATAGTTTCTCGTAAGGAATGATCCCATTGAATGTCCGAGGATGTAGTAGGGTACTTCTTTGTTTCTAAGTTCAGATACTCTCCTTATGTCTTCTACTAGGTCATCGACTTTTGCACCATAAAAATATCCTAAATCTTCTGTGCTTTTCACCGAATGTCCGTGGCCGAGATGGTCGTGACCGATTACTGTTATGCCATATTCGTTTAAATATTTTGCGAAGTCTTCGTACCTATCCACATATTCGCACATGCCGTGCACTATTTGAAGGGTTGCCTTTTCATTTTTACTCTTCCAAATATTGGTATATAATTGTGTTCCTTTGTAGGACGATTCTATATATTCACTCATTTTCTACCTCATCTCTTGTTACTGCATCTCTTTTTGCAACTTTTATTGTGTAGTCCACGCCTTCTATCTTTCCACCTTCCCTTAATTTTGTGTTTACTTCTTTCAATGCAATACTCGGGCTATTGTTGTCACTGGAGAGATGGGCGAGGATGATTCTCTCACCTTTTTTTCTTAGAAGTTTATTTAATATTTCTCCTGCGTTTTCGTTGGAAAGATGTCCTCTGTTAGATAGGATTCTCTGTTTCGTCTGCCATGGATAGGTCCCGTTTACTAGCATTTCTACATTGTGGTTTGCTTCTAAATAATAAATATCGGAGCCGTCCATCTTCTTCATCATCTCTGTGTTGACCCAGCCTGTGTCTGTTAGTATGGTTGCCTTTTCATCTTTGGAATGAATGATAAAGCTGTTTCCTTCCTGACAGTCGTGGTAGATTTCCATAGGCTCGATGTATAGATCCTTGTACCTAAATCCTATAGAGTTTTGAAATATTTTTATTTTTTCTGCATCTATTTTCTTAACTTGGCTCTCCATTGCCCGAAAGGTAACTTCGCTTGCAAAGACGTCCATCTTGTACCTTCTGTGGAGCACCCCCACGCCTTTTACATGGTCTATGTGCTCGTGGGTTACAAATATTGCATCGATGGTAGAAGGATCCACGTCTATATCTTTTAGTATACTCTCTATCTTCTTTCCGCTGTGTCCTGCGTCGATTAATATTCTCGTGTTATTTTCTTCTACAAATATTGAATTTCCAGAACTACCACTTGATAGTGGAATTAATTTCATCTATTTTCACTTCCTACGTTTCGTCTTTATGTCTATGATATTTGATTCCTTGTTTTCTTTTAGGTATTCGTCATAGAACTCATCGAAGCCTTCTACTTTATCCAGTTCGTATAATCCGACATATTGTAGAAGGAATTTCTGTTCTTCTGTCAGCACATTTTCTCCCTCTCTTAAAAGTTTTAGATTTTTATAGAGGTTTCTTGCTTTGCCAGGACCTAGTAACTCGCTAAGAGTTTCCTTGTCCAATATGTTTTCAATAAGCATGGTATTCATTTCACTTTTTGTTATGGTTTCAAAGAATTCAGAATCAGAAGTCATATCTGCTAATCTTTCTAGATCTAGATATTCCGTTATAAATCCTCTCTTTAAAAGAGTTCCATAGGCAAAATTATAAGCCATTCTAAAGCTCTTTAAATCCTCTTTGTGGAAAGTACCCCCATAGGTCAATTCCAAAAATGTATTGATTATAGAATCCTCGCCACCTTTTGTCAGAGTCATCTTGTCCTTTTTCAAAGGATATGCTGAAGATCTAATCTCCCAACATATTTGTAGCATCATATCCGTCAATTCTCCAGGGTAGATTCCAAGTTCAAATAGCCTTAGTTGTAGATCAAAATCACTTATAAGTCCAAGCTTGGTGTTAGATAGAATGTTTTTGTAGATAAAGAGATTGTCCTTTATCTTCTTTGCAATCTTTCTTTCTCCCTCTTTTTCTAAAAATGTCGCTACAAATCTTACGAAATCCTCTAGTGCATATGTGTTTAGCATCATTCCATTAGAGCAGACACTCTTAATATAATCAGGGAGATTTTTATAATTTTTATAACTTTCTCTATATTCGATAATTACCTTTAAAAATGTAGGCAAATCCTCTTCTTCTATGTCTTCTTCTTCAAGTGAAGCCATTATACTTTCTGCAATGTCAGCACACTCTCCGTGAAGTTTCATAAAGATGATATTCGTAAGATCTGTATTTACTGAAAGAAGTTTAGAAAAAATTTCTGTCATTTTTGAATTTTGTAAATAAATAGGGTTTAAATAATTTTTTTTCTCATTCTTATATTTTCTTACTTTAGCGATTATGTCACTATTATATACAATAAACTTCGTCATATTAAATTCTGGAAGAGGCATGTAGGAGTCGATACAGTAATACTCTTTATCCAATATTAAAAGTCTTATAAAAAGCACCTCACCTAGATTTTCATCTTTAATTTCAAACGGTGAATAGATTTTTATATCCTCTCCCATTATGACTTCATAGGCATCGATAATATAATATTCTTTTGTCTTTTTTATAGAATTTATACTGCAAACAGCTGAGTAAGATCCATATGTACAAAATGTATCTCTAAACTCATGTTCATTCATTTTAAGATCCTCTTTTGCAAGCTTTCTATATTCCACAGTCTTGTCTAAAAACTCCGGATCATAATCTATACAAGGAGAAGCAAATCTGCCGAAAAAATCATAGTAAAAAGCGTGTTTAAACACTTCTACCTCACCAGGACTTCTGCCGGCAAAAGCTTTTTCCAAATCTCTATCTATTAATTTTTTAAAACTCTTTACAAAATCAAGGTTTGATTTTTTCAAGTATATCCTCCATTTCTTCAAAGCATCGCAAAATATTTGCCACTTGATAATTATATACGATACTTAGTTCACTCTCTTCAACTTCCTCTTCAGTAGTTTCTATTCCGAAGTCTTCAAGAATTTTAATTCTATTTTCATAATCCAAAGCCCTCGGCTCCAAAAGGTCCAAAAGGTTTAAACTGATTTCAAGGTTTGAAAAAATCCCTTTTAGTTCCTTGGCGTGGACTATGTCCATCTTTGGATGAATTATAGTTTCGTACTCTTTTAAAAGCTTCTCAAACTTTTCTTCAACAGACTTTCTGCTTCCAGAGACGAACTCTATATTTCTTTCGTCCCTCTTTATAATATTAATAAAAATATTTCTTAAAATATCCCTTTGGGCGATAGCGTCGTTGTAAAAATCCAAATCAAGTCTAGGTCTAGCAACGATTAGGTTTACAATAAGACCGACGAGCATGCCGATTATGGTGCCGATGACCCTGTTAAGTCCATATTGAAACTTGTCGATTTTTGAAAAATAGGACGCCATAAACACAATGCAGGAAAGAGACGCCATTCTATTTAATTTAAATTGTTTTAACAAAAAAAGTATAAGTAAAACTCCAAAACCGCACACGAGGATTTCCAAATAAGGATCTTCTGTAAGTTTTGAAAGAAGATATCCCAAAGTAACTCCGAAAACCGCGGTAAAACCTCTCTTGGTCACATCATTTACACTGTCGTAAACAGAAGACTGCATCGAAGTGACACAGGCGATTGATGTATAAAGTGGAGTGTATAATTTAAAAATATATGAAAGATATAGACCAATCATCACAGCAACAGCAGTTTTAATCGATCTAAGACCAATTCTCTTATTTGATTTCACATAATTATCCATATTAATATTATAACATTATTATTCAGGTATATAAATCTTAAAGTTTTTAAATAATCCACAGCTTCATTCTTCGTCAATACCATTCTCCACAAAGTTTTCCACATTATCCACATGTTTTTCTACACATTTTTGCATTTTATTTTAGGCTTGTGGATAAAAATAAAGTTTATGTAAAATTTGTGTATTTTATAGGATTTAAATTTTTAAATAAAAAATATGGGAAAGATTTTAAATGAGAATCAAAAAAATTGTGGATTATATTTAGGGTAACACATTTTTTAGTCTTAAATTTGATATCTTCAAATAAGAATTAACATTATATATTTTGTTTATAAATCTTTTTCTAAAAATAAAGGTAGGCAGTCACCCTGAGCGAACGCAGTGAGTCGAATGGGTATAAGCTATATTTAACAAAGTCAAGGCAAGTGAAATAATTTCAAATTTCAAAAATAAAAAAATCTAAATAAATATCCTATACACAACTTGGGGAGGTTTTGGTAGTGATTTTCTTATTCGGCTAAAATTTTCCAAACTCGCTACGCTCAGACAGTGGAAAATTTCTTAACGCCGAAAGCAAAAATCACTTGTGTTGGTGAAGGTTTTATCTGTATGAGAACTGTGATTAAGGATTCTATGGAGTATTTCATTTGCAATGACTATGTCCTTAGAAGTTATACCCATTCGACTGCGACGGTTTCGGCAAACCTTACCCGTCTTCGCTCAGGGTGACTGTATTCCTTTAGTATTAATTAAATAGAGACTATCGGCTGTGGAACCTAAAAGGTTCCGCTACGGGTGTTAATATAAATGGAGGTTGTTTTACGGCTTCGCCTAAGTAAAAAGAATTTAGTATAGAAGTTTATGGAAGCAGAAGATTTCCGCTACATATGATTTAAATCTTAATATAGTAAGTATTATTAATATGTATTTTTTGTTTTTTAGAATATCTTTATAAAATTTCATAAAATTTATAAAATTTACATGCTATCCGGATAGCATCTAGAGCAATAAAAAATAGATGCTATCTCGCACCTATTTTCTAAAATTTTTACTATTTTACTTCTTGTCCATCTACTTTTATACTTTTTAAAACTCTTTCTTCTGCGAGTTTATACTCTACTTCTATCTCTCTTTCTTTTCCTGTCTGTTCGTTTTTATCTTTTGAGTTTGAGATTATTGTGTCATTTTCTTTTTGTATGCTCCAAGATTCAACAGTTGCTGGATTTATTATTTCGATGTTTTTATCTTCTAAGAATGCATTCACCGCACTGGCTTCGTCCACCACTTCTTCTTCTGTAAGATTTGTGTCGAATTTTATTTCTGCAAATCCTCCTGCTGATGATGAGGCTGGCTCTTTGGTATTAGTTTCTTTGTTATTTTTATTTTCCGTTTGGTTTTCTATCTTCGTTTGATTGTTATTTTCTTTTTTGTTGTCATTTTTCTTTCCGCATCCTGTTAAAATGATTAGACATGCTAAAAATATACTTAAGTACTTCATAAGAATCCTCCTTTTTTTATTTATACCCATCTAATTGCTGATAAAATTAATTCCGTATGCATCTAGAATTTCTAGGACCGCAGATTTTATCTCTCCTCTTTCGAAGTCCATGGATTTTAATTCGTCATCGTCAAGTTCGTTTATCTTTTTATAAAAGTTTAAGGCGAGTTTTAGATAGTTCATGGAGTTTGGGTCGAGATTATCGAAGATACATTCGTCTGCCGTGTTTAAATCTCCGCTTGATACTAGCTCCATTAGCTCGTCGTAGATTTTATCTTCCTTGGTTTTGTTGTCTATATTTTCATATTCATAGTCGAGATCGTCGGTGTAGATACTGGCTGTCATCTTGATTATGTCGTTTATCTCCCTCATAAATGTATCGTTTTTAATCATTTCAAAACCTCCTTGTAGTACTTCATCGCTCCCGGATGGATCGGGATCACTCCTGCGCCTTTTTCCGCTTCTTCTATCTTCACAGTCTTTAGGACTTTGTTTTCTTTTTTCAGTTCTTCGATATTTTCCCAGAACACTTTTGTAAAATTATACACCAATTCTTCGTCACAGTCATCCCTGGTGTAGATTAGCATCCTTGTGGCGGTGGTATTTATGTCATCTTCTGTGTTGTAGACATCTTTTTTGATTGTATATTTTTCGTACCAAGGGTATTTCGCTATTACTTTTTCTATTTCTTCTTCCGGAATGCTTAATACTTTTGAATTTGTGGTTAGAAGCATCTCTGTTATCTGTGCGCTCGGTGCTCCCGCCATGATCCACACTCCGTCCATTGCTCCCATCTTCATCTCTTCCATACTTTCCCTCGGCCCTAGGTGAACCTTGTTTTCTTTTTCGCAGCCGACAGCATCCATATGGTAGTAGTATTCCATCTCCGTACTTGAGCCAACTGCCCCAGAGGAGAATTTTTTATTTTCTAAATCTTTAAGGGAATTAATATTTTTATCTTTTAGCACCACCACTTGGTTAGGATTCAAATATAGGGATGCGATTACCCGTAGATGTTTGTTTTCTCTTCCTTTGAAGATGCCTTCTCCTTCGTAACTCATGGAGACGATGGAGGACACGCCGAAGGAAATATTTGCGTCCTTGTCGTAGATTATATTTAAATTGTCGATTCCTCCGCCAGAAGCTTCGAGGCTCGCCTTGAAATCTCCGGTTCGATTTAAAACCTTGGCGATGGATGCACCGAGTGGGTAGAGAGATCCACCTGTGCCTGCGGTGGGCATGGTGACCCTGTACTTGTAATCGTTGCAAGAGGTTAAAAGGAAAAGTGCAATTGAAAGTAATAATATTTTAGATAGTTTTTTCATGTTGACCTCCGAAACGAATCGAAACTACAAGGACAATTAAAAGTACAAGACCTGCAACTGATGAGAAAAACTCTGGATATAGGAGTAGCACTCCGCTTATCATAAATATTATTCTCTTAAACATATTTAAATCTCTTTTTAAGTAGCCGATATTTGCAATGGACATGGCAAATGTGCCGAGTATTCCCAGTCCTAGATAGAGTAAAACTTGTGCTATCGGTCCATCTCCTAGGAAAAATGGGTTCACCAAAAAGAAAAATGGAATCATAAATCCATGAAGCCCGAGCCTCATCGCCGTAAAAGATGTCTTCACAAGGTCCGATCTTGCGATGGAACTTGCCATGTATGAAGAGATAGCAACCGGTGGAGTTATATTTGATAAACATGCATAGATTAGACAGAAAAGTCCCGATGCCATGTAAGAAACTCCGTAGGAATTTAGAAGTGGACTCGCAATGGTGTAGATAATTACAAAAGAAGCCACTCCAGGCACTCCCATTCCAAGTATGATGGATAAAATTGCGATTATAAATGCTGATAGAATCATGGATCTAATTCCGTAGGAAGTTAAAAATCCGATTACAGAGATTCCAAGACCGCTTAGAGATTCGGTGCCTATAATAAGTCCAATCATCACCACAGAAATCCCAACATTTATAGATTCCATTGAGCCTTCGTAAATCGCATCTAAAACATCTTTGAAACTCATACTCGTGTGAGCTCTTAGAAGTGAAACGAAGTAGATGTTCGCCGTGGAAATTAAAATTGCCTTTATGATATTTGCTTTGAAGTAAATCAAAATAATCAAAAGTATAATTGGAATGAGAAGATGGAAATTGTTTTTAAACTCCTCTTTTATGTCTATGTTAACTTCTGAGGATTTAATATTCGACTTTTGCGCTTCGAAATGCACCGCGAAGAGAATCCCTGAGTAGAATAAAATCGCAGGAATTATAGCAGCCTTTAAAATTTCAAAATAATTTATATTTAAAAATTCCGCCATAACAAAAGCTGCCGCACCCATAATCGGTGGACAAAACTGTCCTCCAGTGGAGCTTACCGCTTCAACAGCAGCGGCAAAGTCGCTACTGTATCCAGATTTTTTCATCATCGGAATGGTAAAAGTTCCCGTTGTCGCCACATTTGCCACAGCAGAGCCGTTGATCATCCCCATAAATGCGGAGCTCATGACACTTACCTTTGCGGAGCCGCCGCTAGTTTTTCCGAATAGAGAAAGGGAAATATTTGCAATAAAATCCGTAAGTCCTGCATACTTTAAAAACGATCCGAAGATCATAAATAAAAATATGTAGGACATGGACACAGAAGTTCCCGTACCGAAAAATCCTGAAGTTGAGTAGATCATGTGAGAGACGATTCTTTTGATTGAAAAACCGTTGTGACCTATTGGCGCCGGAATAAATCTGCCGAAGTAGAGAAACAAAAGGAAGAAAAGTCCGAGAAGAGTGACAGTTCTATTTGCTCTAAAACCCATGTAGATAAAGATTAAAATAAGAACTACACCTATTGTAACATCCAGACTCGTCAAGTAACCGCCACGGAGGATCCTTGCGTTTTGACTTAAAATAATATATAAAAAAGTTGGAATTTCCAAAAAATAGAAAATTTTTGAAGATTTAGAGAAAAATGCCCCCAAAATAAATAGAAGCATCACGTGCAAGTATCTGGAAATTAAAATATCGAAGGAAAATATATTAAAAATTAAATTTGCTGCAAAAAATATGAGTAGCAGCACCTTTTTAATTTGAATTTCACGAGTATTATCTGTCATTTTACACCTCATAAACATTTTAACATATTATTGAGTGTAAAATTATAATTTATTGGGTAACTATATAAAAAGACAGGAGGTACATTATGAAACTTATATTAACAGGCAAAAATCTAACCTTGACAGATGATTTAAAGGCATTGGCTGAAAAGAAACTATCTAAACTAGACAAGTACTTTGCAGATGAAGTTGAGGCAAGGGCTGTATTTTCTCATATCAAGAACAGAAAGAGAATCGAAGTAACAGTGTTCTTAAAGGGAGCGACCCTAAGAGCAGAAGAAACTTCTGATGATATGGAAACTTCCATGGACAAAGTGGTAGATGTACTTTCAAGACAAGTTAGAAAGTACAAGACAAGACTTAAGAACAAGAGTCAACACAAAGAAACCATCAGATTTGAAAACTTCGAAGAACCTAAGGAAGAACCAAAAGAAAAGATCGTTAAGAGAAAGAGATTTAAACTTCGTCCAATGTTTGAAGAAGAAGCAGTAGTTCAAATGGAACTATTAAATCACGATTTCTTCGTATACATCAATGAAAAAGATGGAACTCCAGCAGTAATCTACAGAAGAGATGATGGAGATTACGGTATAATAGAAACGGAAAATTAATATTTTTTAAATTAAATATATGAATTAGATGAATAAGAGGTGATGTTGCAGAATAGAAAATTCTACTCTGTAACATCATTTTTTTATCAAGTATTTAAGTTTAATCTTAGCTTACTTGTATCTTTAACTAGTGTATAGTTAGTTAATGATGATGTATTTTCAACGTTTTTCATAAATACATTTTATCAAAAAAAAGACGAGGAAACATAAAAATCCTCGTCTTTTTTCTATTATGGGGCTTTTGCAACAGCCCCATTTTCTATTGTAAATTATATTATACTTTTATTTGAATATTTTTTATATAATTTATTATAAAAAATATTCCTGCAAAAGAAGACAATAAAAAATATTATGGTTAATTTCAAGGTCGCCTTTAAAGGACCCAACCTGCTATATGATTAGAAGAGCAGTTATAGCTATTAGATATTCTGATGCAAAAGAAATAATTGTAAAGGAGGTTTAGTTATGGAAAAAATAGAAAAAGTGGTAGCATTAGCAGGAAATCCAAATGTTGGGAAGTCCACAGTTTTTAATGCTTTAACAGGGCTTAAGCAACATACAGGAAATTGGCCAGGCAAAACTGTAGAATGTGCAAAGGGAAATGTTGAAGATAAAGGCAATAAATTTCAGCTTGTAGATTTGCCAGGGTCATATTCACTTCTTGCTCATTCTGAAGAGGAAGAGATAGCAAGAGATTTCATATGTTTTGAAAGACCAGATGCTGTAATAGTTGTATGTGATGGCACAACTCTTGAAAGAAATATGAACTTAGTTTTACAGATTATGGAAACTACAAAAAATGTAGTATTGTGTGTTAATTTGTTAGATGAGGCGAAAAGGAAAAATATAGAGATAAATTTGAATAAATTATCTGATATTTTAAAAATTCCTGTTATTGGAACAGCTGCAAGAAGTGGCAAAGGTCTTGAAAAAATTTTCCCAAGTCTTTATGAACTATTTTCTAATAAAGAGGATGATATTTATATTGTAAGATATCCAGAAGAATTAGAAAGGGAAATATCTATATTACAAGAAGATTTGGAAAAGTTTTTGCCAGATACTCTAAATGCCAGATGGGCTACTGTTAGAGTTCTTGAAGATGACAAAAGTTTTTTTGAGTCATTGAGTAAATATGAGAATATAGACTTATCAGTACATAAAAATTTAGATGAAAAGATTAAAGCTTCCAGATTAAGACTTCAAGATAAGGCTTATAATCTTGAAAAAATTAAAGATTCAATTGTTGAAGCCTTTGTAAATAATGCTGAACAAATTTGCAAAGAAACTGTAATTTATAAAAACAAGAATTATAATCAAAGAGATAGGAAACTTGATAAACTTTTTACCAGCAAGACTACGGGTTTTCTTATTATGTTTTTACTTCTTCTAGGGGTGTTTTGGATAACTATAGCAGGAGCTAATGTTCCTTCAGATTTAATTAATAAACTTTTATTTTCATGGGAGGATAATATTTTAGCTTTTCTAAAAAACATAGGTCTTCCAAAATCTATTTATGGACCATTAGTTTTTGGAGTATACAGGGTAGTGGCATGGGTTATTTCTGTAATGCTTCCACCTATGGCAATATTTTTTCCTTTATTTACATTGTTAGAAGATTTTGGATATCTGCCTCGTGTGGCATTTAATTTAGATAAATATTTTCAAAGATGCAATGCCTGCGGTAAACAAGCTCTAACAATGTGTATGGGCTTTGGTTGCAACGCTGCAGGAGTTACTGGATGTAAAATTATTGATTCACCGAGGGAAAGGTTAATAGCAATTTTAACTAATAATTTTGTTCCTTGTAATGGAAGATTTCCTACAATTATTGCAACTATATCTATGTTTTTAGTTATGGGATTTGGAGGAGGATTTTTATCCTCATTATTTTCTGCATTTATTTTAGCACTAGTAATAATTTTGGGAGTGTTTCTAACTATTCTTGCTTCAAAAATTCTTTCTGAGACTTTATTAAAAGGAATTCCTTCTTCTTTCACCTTAGAACTTCCTCCCTACAGAGCACCTCAAGTTGGTACTGTAATAGTTAGAAGTATTTTTGATAGGACAATTTTTGTTTTGGGAAGGGCTGTTGTTGTTGCAGCTCCTGCTGGAATAATTATTTGGATACTTGCTAATATAAATTTTGGAGATATGAGCATCCTAAATCATCTGGTCAATTTTCTTGAACCCTTGGCAAGACTAATGGGTCTTGATGGAGTAATCTTAACTGCCTTTCTTTTGGGCTTACCTGCTAATGAAATAGTTGTACCAATAATGGTTATGACTTATTTATCAAAGGGTTCTTTACTTGAAATAGATGATATAAATGTAATGAGAAATTTACTTGTAAATAACGGCTGGACTATAATTACAGCCATTAATGTTATTTTATTTTCTCTAATGCATTGGCCATGTGGAACAACACTTTTAACAATTCATAAGGAAACTGGATCAATAAAATGGACTGTAATTTCTTTTCTCTTGCCTACAGTTTTTGGAATAATTTCTTGTATATGTTTTACAAGTTTGGCTAAATTATTTTTAGCTATATTTTGAGATTATTATAATAATTTTTTAGATGATAAGATTTAACAGACGAAGTTTTTAAGTATATAATTTAAAAGATTCAAAAAAATTCTTGCATAGTAAAACTATGCCTTATGTCCACAGGGATGTAAATTATGAATATGGTTAATGGATTTACAGTAGATTTTCTTCCAAGATATTTTTTACAAGCCTTAGTTTTACATCATTTTGTATATATATTTATGTATTGAAGTTTAATCTTAGCTTACTTGTATCTTTAACTATTGTAAGTTAGTTAATGATGATGTATTTGTAGTTGTTTTCATAAATACATTGTGTCAAAAAAAGACGAGGAAACATAAAAATCCTCGTCTTTTTTCTATTATGGGACTTTTGCAACAGCCCCTTTTAATTGGAATATATTTTGCTCTAAGAAGAAAGTTCTGGATTTATTATTAAAGAAGTTTTATGAATTAGGTGCAATGTAGCGGAAGCATTTTGCTTCCATAAAACTATATACTAAATTCTTTTCCATCAGGCTTTAGCCGTAAAACAAACAATACTTAAATGTTATCTCCATAGCGGAAGCATCTTGCTTCCACAGCCGAAGGCATGAGGTCTTTAAATAAAACCGACGATTTAAACCTATCGAGCATCAACCTTCCCAACCGGTCATCCTGAGCGGCAGTCGAGTTCTGCAAATCAGCCTTCATTTCATTCGGCTTCTTTGGAAATGCAAAAGACCTGCAACGATCTTCCCAACTACAGTCACCCATTTATAACCACACCATGGTTATACCCATTCGACTCCAATGACTCAGCCTAGGATCTTCGTCATTTCCGCTCAGGGTGACTGTTTCCCCTAGGTTTTTCTTTATAGAACCTTCCTAAAAGCAGTCACCCTGAGCGAACGAAGTGAGTCGAACGGGTATAACCTCCGAGGGTAAAGCCTATGCAAATGAAATATTTTTAAAAATTAGAATGAATATAAATAAATATCTTACGTTTAACCTAATCCCATTTTTTCTCCTTCCAATTTTCTTTCACGAGGGAGAGGGAGGAAATTAACGTCTCGCCGATAAAATCTACGGTTTTACGGACGAGACTCGCAGTTTCCTCCCTTCTCCCTCGAGCTCCCTCTACCCACCTCGCATTATCAGGGAAGTGATTTTCACATTTCGGCT
>QWCH01003940.1_pt1 | contig 14456 bp, 12 predicted proteins | sample 1972671 | NCBI WGS metagenome assembly QWCH01 (sample SAMN09866713, study PRJNA288562) | Human gut metagenome isolate term3_stool, whole genome shotgun sequencing... | isolation source: gut | host: Homo sapiens | place: USA: California | reverse complement strand
CTCATCCCGAACTCAGAAGTTAAGCACTTTCACGGCGACAATAGTTGGGCTTGCCCCTGCGAAGATAGCTAGCTGCCGGGTCCTTTTTTTTTGCCTTTTATATTCAAAAGCCAAGTCTTTATTTACTTTGACTTGGCTTTTTTCTTGCACATTTTTTCACATATCATGCATAAATGTTTATGGTATAATAAAGTGCATAGGAGGTTTACTATGGACCAAAAGTATATAACAATACAAGGTGCTCGTGAAAACAACCTTAAAAATATAAGTTTAAAAATACCTAAAGATAAATTAGTCATTATGACAGGCGTTTCTGGAAGTGGAAAAACCTCTCTAGCCTTCGATACCATTTATGCTGAAGGACAACGTCGATATATGGAATCTCTATCTGCATACGCTAGACAATTTCTTGGCAATAGCGAAAAACCTGATGTTGATCAAATCGATGGATTATCACCAGCCATCGCAATTGATCAAAAAACTACATCTAATAATCCACGTTCAACCGTAGGAACAGTTACCGAAATTTATGATTATCTACGTTTATTATATGCACGTATAGGTGTCCCTTATTGTCCTGATCACCATATTCCTATTACTGGAAATACAATTAAGGAAATGATTGATAAGATCATGGAACTACCTGATAAAACCAGATGTACAATTTTAAGTCCAGTGATTCAAGGTAAAAAGGGATCACATAAAGATCTTTTAGAAAATTTAATGAAAGAAGGCTATATTCGAGTTCGTATTGATGGAGAAATTAAGTATCTTGAAGAACTTGAACCTTTAGATAAGAACAAGAAACATTCAATTGATGTTGTTGTTGATCGCATTGTAAAGAGTGATGATCGTTCGCGTTTTCATGATTCATTAGAAACTGCACTCAAATTAAGCGATGGTTTAGCTATTTTACTAACGAATGATTCTGAAACATTATTTTCAAGCAATTATGCATGTAAAGTGTGTGGTTTTTCTGTACCTAAACTAGAACCTAAATTATTTTCATTTAATGCTCCTTTCGGAGCTTGTCCAGAATGTAAAGGACTAGGTATTACACAGAAAGTAGATCTATCTTTGTTGATTCCGGACGATACTAAATCAATTGCCCAAGGTGGTATTCATTATTATAAAAATATTGTAAATACAGAAAACCTAGAATGGCAGAGAATTCATGCGCTTATTAAATATTATGAAATAGACATGGATACACCTATCAAAGATTTACCTAAAAAGAAGCTTAACTATTTATTATATGGTTCAGATGTACCAATCGCATACCAGTTGAATTCTCGTTCGGGAATCGTCTCAACAAAGTTAGAATACATTGAAGGTGTTTGCCCTATGATTGAACGTAGATATATGGAAACTACTTCAACGATGTCTCGAGAATGGTACGGTTCTTTCTTGGCAGATGCTCAATGTCCGAAATGTCATGGAGCACGATTAAATAAACAGGCACTATCTGTACTTGTTGGTGGAAAAAACATTTATGAATGGACGCAAATGAGTATTAGTGAAGCCATCGATTTTATGGATCAGTTAGAATTAACTCCAACACAAGCTAAGATTGCAGAGTTGGTGGTCAAAGAAATTAAAAACCGTCTTTCATTTTTAAATCATGTTGGACTTAGTTATTTAACACTCGATCGTTTAGCATCCACTTTATCAGGTGGAGAAGCGCAACGTATTCGCTTGGCAACACAGATTGGATCCCGCTTAACGGGTGTTATGTATGTTTTGGATGAACCAAGTATTGGCTTACACCAAAGGGACAATGACCGTTTGATTGGTGCATTAAAAGATATGCGTGATTTAGGCAATACATTAATTGTGGTTGAACATGATGAAGATACAATGCGAGCAAGCGATTATATTGTGGATGTAGGACCGGGTGCCGGTGTGCATGGTGGACAAATCGTTGCGGCAGGAACACCGGAAGAAATCATGCAAAACAAAAACTCAATTACGGGAGCTTACTTAAGTGGACGTAAAAGAATTGAAGTACCGGCAACGCGTCGCAAAGGAAATGGCAAGAAACTAAAGATTGTGAAAGCGAGTCAAAACAACTTGAAAAATGTGAATGTAACTATTAAACTTGGTACATTTACTGTTGTCACTGGTGTTTCAGGAAGTGGGAAATCGTCATTAGTTACAGAAGTATTAACACATGGTTTACAACATGCACTAGGACGATTAAGAATTAAGCCAGGGGCATGTAAAGAAATTCAAGGAATCGAAAATATTGATAAGATTGTTGAAATAGGACAAGATCCAATCGGTAGAACGCCACGTTCAAATCCTGCTACATATACAGGTGTATTCGATGATATTCGTGATTTATTTGCGCAGACAAAAGAAGCTAAAATGTTAGGCTATGATAAAGGACGCTTTTCATTCAATGTGAAAGGTGGACGTTGTGAAGCTTGTCAAGGCGATGGAATTTTACGTATTTCTATGCACTTTTTACCAGATGTTTATGTACCTTGTAATCAATGTGGTGGAAAGCGTTACAACGAAGAAACATTACAAGTCCATTATAAAGGCAAGACGATTGCGGATGTATTGGATATGACGGTTGAAGAAGCCTTGGAATTCTTCAGCAATGTTTCAAAAATCAAACATAAACTACAAACATTAAACGATGTAGGACTTTCTTATATTAAGTTAGGTCAAAGTGCTACGACTTTATCTGGTGGTGAAGCACAACGTGTTAAACTGGCAAGTGAACTTCAAAAGAAGGCAACAGGAAAAACATTATTTGTGCTTGATGAACCAACAACAGGTTTGCATAGTGATGATGTAAAGAAATTGATAGATGTTCTACAACGTCTTGTAGAACATGGTGATACAGTATTAGTTATAGAGCACAATTTGGATGTGATCAAATGTGCAGATCAAATTATAGATATGGGACCTGAAGGTGGACAAGGAGGAGGAACTGTGATTTGTACGGGAACTCCAGAAAAGGTTGCTGCATGTAAAGAGAGTTATACAGGTCAATATTTAAAACCAATGTTAGAAAAAGGAGGAGACCATGGCAAAAGTAATTGTTCGTGATTTAGCTAAAAAATTCATGTGGACTATTGTGACTGGGGATTCAGACTCATTAAATCGTCCGTTGACTTTGGCAGATACAAACCGCCCTGGATTAGAACTAGCCGGATATTTTCCAGACACACAAACAAAACGTCTTGTCGTACTTGGAGATAAAGAAATAGGATATATCGAAGAGCAGATGGATGAAATTTCTCAGCGTCGTTCTTTTGAATTTTTGACAGGAGATAATACACCATGTATTGTGGTTGCGCATGGGCATGAGTGTCCTCCTGTTTTAAAAGAGATAGCACAACGTAAAAATTTCCCTGTATTTAAAACAGAACATCAAACATCGCACGCAATCGTTAGTATCACAAACTATCTAGATGAATGTCTTGCAGAATCTGTAGTCATTCATGGAGAGTTAGTGCGTGTATTTGGGGTTGGTGTATTGATTACCGGTCGAAGCGGTATGGGAAAAAGCGAAATTGCCTTGGAACTTATCAAACGAGGCCACCAATTAGTTGGTGATGATCGTATTGATTGTTACAAAATACACGATGATTTGGTAGGAAGAACGACACCTATGTTAGAAGGGTTCATGGAACTGAGAGGTGTTGGAATTATCAATGTTTCTCGCATGTATGGAGTAGGAGCTGTTGCCCATGAAACACAAATTGAATTTCAAATCGATTTAGAACCATTTAATGATTCTTATGAATATGATCGTGTTGGAATTGAAGAAAAAGAATACAATGAGATTTTAGGAATCAAAATTTTAAAGATGACTATTCCGGTTTCTCAAGGACGTCCAATGTCATCTGTTATTGAAACGGCTGTGACAAACTTCTTATTGTTGAAAGATGGCTTAGATTCAGCTAAAGAATTTGAAGAGCGAGTACTATCGCAAATATCCGAGAATAAGAAGGAGGAATTCGATGCATCTGTTTCCGAACACTAGAATTTTTGTTTCTTTTGGATCTTTAGAAATTGCTTGGTATGCCGTTTTAATTTTAACAGGCGCATTATGTGCTTATTTACTATGTCAAAGAACAATGAAAAAATGGGGATATGCACCTGAAGTTCTAGATGATTATGTAGTTCCTATGTTGTTTATTGGAATTTTGGGAGCTCGAGCATGGTATGTTATTTTTGAATGGAATTATTATTCTTCACACCTAAATGAAATTGTAGCCATTTGGAACGGTGGTTTGGCCATACATGGAGGTTTGATTGCAGGAACTATATTTAGTTTATTCTTCTTTAAGAAACGCAACATTTCATTTCTTAGAATGTTTGATTTGATTATGCCAACCGTGTTATTGGCACAAGCCTTTGGTCGTTGGGGAAACTTTATGAATCAAGAAGCCTATGGTGGCATTGTATCTGAGAGTTTCTTTGCGCATTATCCAGCGTTTATTAAAAATAAAATGTTTATTGATGGAGCCTATCGTATGCCTACTTTCTTATTTGAAAGTGTATGTAATCTATTAGGATTCTTGTTTATCACATTAATTTTCCGTAAGCATTGGTATAAAAGACGCGGTGACTGCGGATTTATGTATATGGTATGGTATGGAATTACACGTTTTGTGATTGAAGGAATGCGAACAGATTCTTTAATGGTATTTGGCCTTCGTACAGCTCAACTTGTATCTTTAGCTTTAATGGTTGTTGGTTGTCTTGGCTTAATGGGTGTATTTCATAAGGTGTTTCACTGGAAAAAGAAACCGATTGTTTTGTTTGACTTGGATGGAACGCTGATTGATTCACAACAATTGGTTTTTGAAACATTTAGAAGAGTTTTTAAAGAATTAAAACCCAATTATGAATTATCAAATGAAGAATTATATTCATTCTTTGGACCAACGTTAGAAGTAACTTTTTCAAAGTATTTCCCAGAAGAGCAGGTACAAAGTATTATTGATCGTTATCAAGTAATCAATAAATCTTTGCATAAAGATCTATTAAAGAAAGTGCCTCATGCCAAAGAAATGTTAGAGGGGTTAAAAGAACAAAATATACAGTGTGTGGTAGTATCAAATAAGCGTATTGAAGTTGTGAAAAGAGGACTAAAACAAGCTGGTTTAAATGGCTATTTCAAGGTTGTATTGGGAAAAGAAAATTTACCCGAACCTAAGCCAAGTGCATCTGGCTTGATTGAAGCATGCAACTTATTACATACTAGTCATGACGATTGTATTTATGTTGGTGATAATGTTGCGGATATTGTAGCCGCAAAAAATATGGCTGCCTATTCTGTAGGGTTTAGTGTAGATGAAAAACAACGCGAAGCTTTAGAAAAAGCACATCCATGTAAGGTCATCGATGATTTAATGCAGTTAGTACCATTATGTAAGGAGGATCGCATATGGAGCGACAATACGATTTGGTAATAGTTGGTGCCGGCCCTGCTGGTTTAAGCGCAGCATTATATGGTTCAAGGGCAGGACTTAAAACTTTGATATTAGAAAATGGAGCGCCTGGTGGAAAATTGATTAAGACAAATAAAATCAGTAATTATCCAGGTATAAAAGATATTGAAGGTACACAGTTGGCAATGGATATGTTTGAACAAGCAACATCCTTTCAAGCTGAATATGCGTATGGTGAAGTCAATAAAATCGATGAAAATAAAAATGTATATTTAAACGATGGGAATGTTGTGAAAGGGGAAGCTGTCATTCTTGCGACAGGAACAAAGGAACGTTTATTGAATATTCCTGGGGAAAATGAAAATCTAGGACATGGTGTTTCTTTCTGTGCAGTTTGTGACGGTGCATTTTTTAGAGATAAAGAGGTTGTAGTGATTGGTGGAGGAAACTCGGCATTAGAAGAATCGATTTATCTTGCCGGGCTTGCGCGCAGTGTTACGATTGTGATTCGTAGAGACGTATTTAGAGCTGAAGAACATATTCAAAAACAAATTGAAGAGAACGCAAAGATTCATGTCATTAAAAAGCATATTCCTGTTCAAATTTTAAGTTCGGAAGGAAAAGTATCCGGTATTGAACTTGAAAATGTGGATACGCATGAAAAACAAGTTATAGAATGTTCAGGTATCTTCCCTTATGTTGGACAAGATCCAAATACGGATTGTGTACAAGATTTAGGTATATTAAATGAGCGTGGCTATGTTCTAGTCGATGATGATCGTCAAACAAAAATTCCAGGAATTTATGCAGCAGGCGATGTCATTGACAAAAATTTAAGACAGGTTATTACGGCATGTAACGATGGTGCCATTGCAGCACAGCATGCATTTCATAAAATAAAAGGAATTTAATAATCCCAGAAACCAGGTGGAAACATCTGGTTTTAATTTACAAAAAAGACAATTGAAACGGCTTACAATATGCTTGAAATCAATCACTGAAAGTGATTTAATTAAGATAAGAAAAGGATTTGAGGTGTTATTTATGTTGCCTGAAGAAGCAATCAAAAAGGTAATGGATGCGTATTACCATATTACTGGATTAAGATGCTATTTCGTGCAAGACGAGACAGAAATTAGCAGTGCAAAGGAAAAGAACTTCTTTTGTAAATGCTTAAAAACAAGTTCATCTGCATTACGCCAATGTGATGAATGTACATTTGAAAATTATACAGGAGCTTTAAAATCAAATGAACCGCAAAAGTATGCATGCCATGCAGGACTTGTCAAATGGAGTGTTCCCGTATCTCTTGCAGATGTAAAAGGTGTAATTGTATCAGAAGGTGTTATTACAAAGCAGCAAGGCTTAGAAGCAGAGGATTGGGTCAATCATTTGGCAGAAACATATAATGTTTCTAGACCTATACTTTTACATAACTACACAAAAGTTGTTGTGATGAATGAAGATCAGGTTGAAGAAAGTATTGAATTGATGCAAGATCTATTAAAGTACTACAAAGCAGTAATCGAGGGTTAATTCCTTCGATTTTTTTGTATAAAAAAAGCCAGCAATTTGCTGACTTAGTTATTGACTCCATGATGGAATATGGGTGTATCATCACTGATCGCTTTAAATACATAACCACGACTTTTATAGTTTTCAATGATGGCGGGCAAAGCTTCAACTGTAGAAGTTTTAGGACTTGAGTCGTGGAACAACAACATAATTTGATCGTAGTTGCAATTTGGTGAGTTATCGACGATTGTTTGAGCAGGTACGCTGTTTGAAGCGGCATCCCCACTTGAGCAGTTCCAGTCAAAATATTCATAACCTCTTTCATGTACCATACTATCAAGTTTTGACATAATACCCTGAGAGTAGTTGGCAGAAACCATATTGCTTGAACCACCAGGGAAACGAATATATTTTGGAGCTTTTCCTGTGATTTGTTTAACCATATCACTTATTTGTTGTAAATCATTAAAATATGCTTCTGTAGACGAATAGACAGTCGCATAATCATGCGTATATGTATGAAGTGCAATTGTATTTCCTTGTTTTTCTGCTTTTCGAATGGAATCATTATATTTTTGATTGTTTCCAGTCACAAAGAATGTAGCTTTCGCATCATATTTTTTTAGTATCTTTAATACTTTATCCGTATTTTCACTTGGACCATCATCAAATGTTAGATAAACGACTTTTGTAGGATCCTCAACAACGACATTAATTTTTTTCTTAGCCTTATTGCCAGAACGATCTGTTGCCGTAACCGTTAATTTATAAGAGCCTTCTTTTTTTGTCTTTACTTTTGAAGAATCGATTTTGATCTTTGGATTTAAATCTAAGTTATCCGTTACGTCAATATAAGATTTAAAGTTCGGTTTTGAATCTGTGTAGACATGAATTGGATCTGTACTAATAACAGGTTTTTCAGTATCTTTTTTTAACGTAAGTGTCGTATCTTTCATTGTGCAATTTCCATATGCATCTTTAGCTACGATCGTCACTGTTTGTTTTTCATCTTTAGTCACTTTATTTTTAAAAGATAAGGTAACCTTTGAATCATCTTCAACACTTTCTACAAAAGAATTGGGCTTCACATCTTCTTTTAAATCGGTGGTGTATGTTTTAACTTTTAGCTTTGGCGCTTTCGTATCTTTTACTGAGACTGTACATGTTTTTTTATAGTCTTTTATTTGATAAGTAACCGTATAATTCCCCACTTTTTTAGTATCGATATCACTTGAAACTTGAACACTAGAATCCGAATGATAGAAGACTTGTTGAATGTTTGTCTTTGGATCATATTCATGATTGATCTCTACTTCTGGATTTGTAGAATATAATAATATAGGATTTTTAAAAGCATAACCCATCAAAAATATCATGCATATAAATAAAAAAGCAATCAAGCCATTTCCGAAAGTATCTTTCCTTTTTTTATTTGTCATAGTTGACCCTCGAAAGATAGGTTACAGTCTTTTTTTGTGCATAAAAAATTAAATTCCCTTAACATAATTAACCCCTTTTAAACTCTATATCTATTATACATGAAATAAGAGGAATTGTTCTAAAGATTATGGTTCTTTTTTCTTGTTGTAGTTGCGCATAAATTCTTATATAATAACCTTAGAAAGGTGGGGAAAGCACTATGAAACTTATCCTAGCAATTTTATCAAATGACGATAGTCCAGTGGCAAGTAATGCACTAAATAAAAATGGTTTTTCTGTTACTAAATTAGCAACGACTGGTGGATTCCTTCGCGCAGGCAATACAACGTTGATCATTGGTTGTGAAGACGAAAAAGTAGAAGCAGCTATAGATATCATCAAGGAATATTCAAGTAAGCGAACGGAAATTGTACCTAGTACAGCTAGTTATGATATTGGCCGTTATGCAAGTTTTCCTGTGGAAGTTACTGTTGGTGGAGCCACAATTTTCGTGCTAGATGTAGCACAATTCTTAAAGGTTTAGAAAACAAGGGGGGGGTAGAATATAATGTTCTACCTTTTTTCTGTTAAAAAAATTGTGAATAAAGACCCATTAGGGGCTTTTTTCTGTTATGATTGAATGGTAAAGAAAAAGGAGATTAAAACGCAATGAAAATACTAGTTATCGGTAAGGGCGGACGTGAACACGCACTTGCGTATGCATGCAAACGTTCAGCTTTATGTGATGAGTTGATTTGTGCTCCAGGTAATCCTGGAATGGCAAAAATTGGAGAATGTGTCAATGTGAAAGACAATGATGTAGAAGGCCTTGTCGCTTTGGCAAAAGAAAGAAATGTAGATTTAACCATCGTAGGTCCTGAGGCAACTTTAGCTCTAGGTGTTGTAGATGCGTTTAAAAAAGAAGGCCTAAAGATTTTTGGGCCAGATAAGAAGGCGACTCAAGTCGAATCAAGTAAGGATTTTGCCAAGAAAATCATGGCAAAATATAATATCCCAACAGCTGCTTATAAAACATTCTATGATTTAGAATCTGCATGGGCATACGTACAAGAACAAGGAGCTCCTATTGTTATTAAGGAAGATGGCTTAAAAGCTGGAAAAGGTGTTACAGTAGCTTCTACGTTAGAACAGGCTAAGGAAGCATTGGATATTGCCTTTGCGATTGAAAATAATTCGGTTGTGATTGAAGAATGTTTATTTGGATTTGAATTTTCTTTGATCTGTCTAGTACACAATGAAACAGTTGTACCTTTAGAAGTAGCCCAAGATCACAAGTGTGTATTTGATGGAGATAAAGGTCCAAATACAGGTGGTATGGGATCTTATAGTCCAGTTAAGAAGATTACTTCTGAAATTATCGATGAAGCCATGAATGAAATTATGAAACCAATGGCAAGTGCTATGGTTAAAGAGGGTGTACCATTCACTGGATTCTTATATGGTGGATTGATGTTGACAGAAAATGGCATCAAAACAATTGAATTCAATGCACGTTTTGGAGATCCAGAAGCCGAAGTTATTTTGCCTCGTTTAGAAAGTGATTTTATCCAAGCTATTTTAGACTTAATGGATAATAAACCAGTTGAATTAAAATGGACAGATAAAGTCAGTCACGGTGTTGTACTCGCAAGCACAAACTATCCTGCAAGCTCTACAAAAGGATCTTTGATTACAGGTGTTGATGATGTAGACGGATTGGTTTTCCACATGGGAACAAAAATGACAGATGAAGGATTAGTCACAGATGGAGGACGTGTTTTAATGGTCGTTACTCTAGAAGATGACTTACAGACTGCATTTGATCATACATATAAAGAATTAGAAAAAATTCAATGTAAAGATTTATTTCACAGAAATGATATTGGAAAGAAGGATATGTAAAATGGCTAAAACAGATTTAGAAATTGCACAAGAATGCGTCATGGAACCAATTGAAAAGGTTGCCGCAAAAATTGGAATTCCTGCAGATAGCTTGGAACATTATGGAAAATATAAAGCTAAATTGTCTTTTGATTATTTGAAATCCATTGAAAATAATCCTCATGGAAAATTAGTATTAGTTACAGCCATTAATCCTACTAAGGCTGGAGAAGGAAAGAGTACGACAACAGTTGGTTTGGGAGATGCCTTAAATCGTTTAGGTAAGAAAACGATGATGGCTTTACGTGAACCAAGTTTAGGTCCAGTATTTGGATTAAAAGGTGGAGCTACAGGTGGTGGCTATGCCCAAGTTGTACCCATGGAAGATATCAACCTTCACTTTACTGGAGATATGCATGCGATTACGACAGCTAATAACTTAGTTAGTGCATGCTTGGATAATGTGATTCATCAGGGAAATGAATTGAATATTGATCCTGAAAAAGTCACATTCAAACGTTGTTTAGATATGAATGATCGTACTTTGCGTAATATTACCATTGGTTGTGGTGCAAAAGCCAATGGAGTTGAACGTAAAGACGGATTTAATATTACTGTCGCAAGTGAAATCATGGCAGCTTTATGTTTGGCAGATGATTTAATGGATTTAAAGAAAAGATTTGGAAAAATGCTTGTGGCATATACTTATGATGATAAGCCTGTATATGTGCATGATTTAGGTATTGAAGGTGCATTGGCTATGGTTATGAAAGATGCTGTATTGCCTAACGTTGTTCAAACTCTTGAACATAATCCAGTATTGATTCATGGTGGTCCATTTGCGAATATTGCGCATGGATGTAACTCTGTTATTGCCACAAAAGCATGTCTAGAACTTGCAGATTATACAGTTACAGAAGCTGGATTTGGTGCAGATCTAGGTGCTGAAAAATTCTTGGATATCAAGTGTCGATTGGCTGATCTTAAACCGAATGCGGTTGTGATTGTTGCGACAATTCGTGCCTTAAAACAACATGGTGGAATTGCCTTAGAAGATTTAAAAGAAGAAAATGTAGAGGCTATGCTTGCAGGATGTGAAAACTTAGCAAAACATATTGATACAGTTCAACAATTTGGTTTACCATACATTGTTGCGATCAATGAATTTGCGACAGATACACCGGCTGAAGTAGCTGCATTAGAAAAATGGTGTGAAGAAAACAACCACCCAATGTCATTATCTCAAGTATGGGCAAAAGGTGGAGAAGGCGCTATTGATTTAGCCAACAAAGTAGTTGCGTTATGTGATCAAGAAAATAATTATGCTCCTTTATATGATTTAGATGAGACTATTGAAGAGAAAATAGAAACCATTGCCAAAAAAGTATATGGTGCAGACGGTGTTGATTTTACAGAAGAAGCACAAGCACAAATTGCGAAGTTCAATGAATTAGGATGGGATAAATTACCAATTTGTATGGCTAAAACACAAATGTCATTATCCGATGATGGTAAAGTAATGGGTCGTCCTACAGGATTTAGAATTACAGTTCGTGAATTACGCCCAAGTTTAGGTGCTGGCTTCATTGTTGCTCTAACAGGTAAAGTATTAACAATGCCAGGACTTCCAAAACATCCAAGTGCATTAGACATGGATGTGGATGAAGATGGTAAAATCGTAGGATTATTCTAATGTCAAAGGCTGGATGAAAATTCCAGTCTTTTTTTGTTCTCATTAAAAAAAAAGAGTCCAGACAATCAAATGTTGTCTGGACTTTTGGTGAGTAGAACTTATTGTCTTCGAATGTATAAATCAAGGATTTTATTTGTTGCATCATAGTGTATATTGACTGATATATTATCGTTGTTGACGCCTAAAAAAGATTCTTCTGGAGAATTTGGATCAATGGAATCAAAACCCTTCTCTTTAATTTTCTTTATGTAATCGGAATACTCATTTTTTTCTACTTCATAATAATGAATGGCATATTTATTCTTTTTGTTGAAAACCGTTCTTGAAATAGAATCTGTTTTTGGCAATAATTCGTTTAATTCGCTGACTGGAGAAGAAAGATTTTTCTTTTCTTCTTTAGCATCTTCTTGGATCAAACGATTGTATTCTTTTTCTTTTACCTCTTTGATTGTCATAGATTCATAGTCTGGATTATTAGCCAAGTCTTTTTCGTTACCATTTTCATCCATGACTGTAGATGCATCTGTGAAGCCACCATTTTTCTTATTATAAAAAACCTCATCTGAATCGTTGAATCCCTCAAATTCTTCAGTTAAATAATTACTCACATCTATAGCTAGTAAAGCATAATATTTAGCTTTTTTTGCCCGAATGGCCCCCTGAATCTTGATCGCTATCATAATATTTTCCATTCACTTCTTTTGTTCCATGTATATATTCTCCATTTGGCAAACGAATAATTGTATCTGAATCACTATATGAAGAGAATGAATCATAAGCTACATTATCCTTTAGAATATGCTCCTTAATATTATTTGTGTTTGTGATGGTAGGTGTAGAAGAGCATCCAGTGATTAAAAGTAAACTGGTGATTGCGATAGCTAATTTTTTCATAGTTATGTCCTGCCTTTCTAATTTAAGTATACTATATTGTTTTAAAAATATGAGTACTCATCTGATAACCCCTAGGCATTTTCCTACTGTCTAGCTATAGCATATTTACATTATTTACTAGTTGTTTATTATCGTTCTTAACGCTAAATTATTAATTGGAGACGTCATGTGAGTACTCAATTAAAAAAACATAGTCATAAAAATTGGAGAAGGAATTTTCTAATTTTTCTTTTCATCTTTATTGAAAAAGAATAAAATAATCAAAAAAGGAGAAGTCTTATGACGGAGTTTTATGAACCAGTAAAAGAGAGATTGATGCGCTACGCAAGAATCAATACAGAATCCAATCCACATAGTACAAGTGTTCCTACTACATCTTGTCAGCATGATTTAGCTAAAGTTATCTATGAAGAGCTTCAAAAAATTGGTGCTACAAATGTATATTATGATAAAGATACATGTGTAGTATATGGATCACTTGAAGCAAATGTAAAAACGGGTAGAGCCATTGGTTTTGTGACACATATGGATACAGCTCCAGATGCGAGTGGTAAAGATGTGAAGCCTTGGGTACTAGAAAATTATGATGGAAATGATATTGTTTTAAATAAAGAAAAAGATATTGTGATGTCACCATCTGTATTTCCCAATCTGAAACAATATATTGGTCAGGATTTGATTTTAACGGATGGTACAACACTACTTGGAGGGGATGACAAGGCAAGTATTGCAGCTGTCATGACGTTGTTGGAATATTTAGTGAAACATCCAGAAATCAAACATAATTTTATTTCTGTCGCCTTTACACCAGATGAAGAAGTAAGTGGATTAGCTAAAGATTTAGATTTAGAACGCTTTAAATCGCCAATCGCATATACACTAGATGGAGATCATTTGGGTTATTATATGGATGAAACATTTAATGCGAGTCTTTCAACGATTGAGATTCATGGTATTTCAGTACATACAGCTACCGCAAAAGGCATTATGAAGAATGCGGTGGATATTGGAAATGAATTCTTAAATAAATTACCCGCATTAGAAAAACCACAATATACTCAAGGAAGAGAAGGCTTCTATCATGTGGTGAGTTTTAATGGAGATTGCGAATATGCCAAGATTGAAATCAATGTTCGTGATCATGACAGTTTACAGTTTGATATTCGAAACAATACATTAAAGATGATTGTGGATATGTTAAATAAAGAGTATGGACAAGGTACTGTAAATATTACACAAAGAATTCAATATCGTAATTTAAAAGAAGTGATTGATCAAGTACCATTTATGATTCCATATTTGAAACAAGCAATTGAAAGTGTAGGATTAACACCTCAAACAGAACCATTTAGAGGAGGAACCGATGGCTCAGCCTTATCTCATAGAGGACTTCCTTGTCCTAACTTATCGGCGGGATATGAGAATGCGCATGGACGTTTTGAATATGTTCCCATTCAGTCGATGGAAAAGAATGTGGAAATCTTATTGAATCTAATTGATATATATGCGAAATGTGACTGTTAAAAAGGTCACATTTTTTGGTGTGTGCCGGGCATGGCATGAGTTCAGTTGGAGATAAACCAACCACAGGTAGTTACCGCCAAGTGTAGTGAACCACAAGCCGTTGACAGTGATGTCAT
>QWCH01004165.1_pt1 | contig 14480 bp, 8 predicted proteins | sample 1972671 | NCBI WGS metagenome assembly QWCH01 (sample SAMN09866713, study PRJNA288562) | Human gut metagenome isolate term3_stool, whole genome shotgun sequencing... | isolation source: gut | host: Homo sapiens | place: USA: California | reverse complement strand
AAAGGACTCGCAGAAAGGGATTTAATCTTAAGCATGTTGTTGTTATTGGTTTCAGTGCAGCAGCCGAAGCCTACATTGACCGTATTAAGTCAAACCCACAGTGGGGCTACACCATTCACGGTATTTTCGATGATAATCTCAAGCCTGACTTTTCTTACCGAAATACTTTTTGCATTGGTAAGTTAAGAGATGTAGAAGAGTTTCTTCAGAACACTTCTATGGATGAGGTAGCAATCGCACTCAGCCTGAAAGAGTATTATAAACTGGGAGATATGGTTGCTATCTGCGAAAAGTCTGGTGTGCATACAAAGTTTGTTCCAGATTATTATAAATTTATCTCCACTAACCCAGTTACTGAAGATTTGAACGGACTTCCGGTTATCAACATCCGTAATGTTCCGCTTACAAATACTGTAAACAAATGTATCAAACGTCTTGTGGACATTATTGGTTCTATCGTTTGTATCATTCTCTTTTCACCGATTATGGCTGTTGTTGCTGTTCTCGTTAAAAAGAGTTCCCCAGGACCAATTATTTTCTGTCAGGAGCGAGTCGGTCTTCATAATAAACCTTTTAAAATGTACAAGTTCCGATCGATGGGAGTACAGTCTGCCTCTAAGGAACAAAAGGCCTGGACAGTACACAACGATCCCCGGGTCACTCCCGTGGGAAGAATTATCCGTAAGACCAGTCTTGACGAACTGCCACAGTTATTTAATGTATTAAAGGGTGATATGAGTCTCATTGGTCCACGGCCAGAACGACCTCTTTTCGTTGAGAAATTTAAAGAGGAGATTCCTCGTTATATGATAAAGCATCAGGGTATGACAGGATGGGCACAAGTTTGCGGCTTCCGTGGAGACACATCCATTGAGGGACGAATTGAACATGACATTTTTTATATTGAAAACTGGACATTATCTTTTGATATTAAGATTCTATTTCTTACTGTATTTAAAGGATTTGTCAATAAAAATGCTTACTAACACAGATTTTTTAACCAATGAATGTACTCTCCGAAACATTCCATAAACCTATTAAATTTTCAGGAGTACATATGACAGAATGGAGGCATATTTTATGAAATATGGTTCAATATATAGTAAAGATAACATTGAAAACAAATATAACTATTCCAGCACAGGCGGCAGACGAAGTTCTCAGAATAATTTCGAAACTTCTCACGACCATCATACACATTCCACATTGAATACTGATGGCCTGCTTCGAAGTTCTTCTGGTACAGGATATCATTCCTCTGGTTCTTCCATAAAAAATTCTGGCAAACCATCAACAAAGAAGTCCTCTTCCCAGAACAAGCCTGATACAAAGCCTCAAAAGCGGCAGACTTCTGGCGGACGAGCTTTAACTTATCATGAACGTAAAAAAAAGAAAAAGCGGGGATGTTTTCCTTTCCTTCTTTTAATCATTCTTTTAATTGCCGGGGCGGTTTTTGCATTCCGTTTCTCATTAAAAGGTGCATTCTCCAAAATAGAAAAATATCCTTTAGATAAAACAAGTGTAACTGTAAATGATACGGATGCTAATATAAAAGATTATCAAAATATTGCTCTTTTTGGTGTTGATAGTCAGGATAATAAAATTAAAGATAAAGGTTCCCGTACCGACTGTATCATCATTGCCAGCATCAATAAATCAACCAAAAAGGTAAAATTGATGTCTATTTACCGTGATACCTATGTAAGTATTGATGGAGAATACGATAAGATTAATGCAGCATATTCTTATGGCGGCCCAGAACTTGCTCTTCGCACAATTAACCGTAACCTGGATTTAAATATCACAGATTTCGCCACGGTTAACTTTAAAGCATTAGCCGATGCTGTTGATGTGCTTGGAGGTATTCCATTGACAATTAATTCTGAAAAAGAATTACAAAATTTAAATGATTATATTGGTAATATGAATCATATTAATGGTGGAAATTCTCCGAAGTTTGAAAAAACCGGAACTTACACCTTCGATGGTAATCAGGCTGTTGCCTACTCTCGTATCCGCTACATGGAAGGCGGAGATCACGCAAGAGCTAACCATCAGCGACTTGTTCTTGAAGGTATTATGAATACAGCTAAAAAACAGCCGCTAAAACTTGGAAAGTTAATCAGTACTGTTCTTCCACAGTGTAAAACGAGCCTCTCTAATGACGCTCTCACAAAGCTGACTCTTTCCATGGCACGTTGTAAGATAGAAGATTCGCAGGCTTATCCTTTTAAATCTGAAGATGAACGATATAACGGCATCTATTACGGTTTTCCAATTACAGCCCAGACAAATGTAAAAAAGGCACACGAATATCTCTTTGGTACGAAAGATTATAAACCAACAGAAGAACTTCAGAAGATCAGTGCGAAGATTAAGGTTGTAACGGATTATATTGGGATTACGGAATAGCGCCATATAATACCCTATATCTGTGGCCTCGGAGCAAGGTTTGGATGCGAGCGCATAAGCGAGCATTCAAACCGCCGCGACTAAAGTCACAGATATAGGGTATCTTCTCTTTGGTGTTTCGTCTGTTTGCCTACGGCAAATTACTATTCTTCGTAATAATTAAACTTCGGTGTTGCCTGTATCTGACAGGATGCTTTCATTGTTCTTCTATTTTTATGAAGTTGTACGTTAATAAGAAGCATTTCACCGCTTTCTACCATTTCCTGAATATCATCTTCTGTTAATTCTTCGTAATCCTCTGTTATCATATCTGCATATTTGAGTTCAAGATATACATCACACATATTTCCTAATGATTTGTGATATTCGATTTCATCTGGGTCAAGTTCATTTTCACTTTCTGCTGGTGCATATCCGTAGGACATAATAATCGGAATTCCCAGTTCTTTTGCAAGTTTGCGGATTCCATCCATGAGCGGCTTCATATCCTCAGAATCTTCTACTGAGAGTATATTTTCAATATTATCAATAAATACCACTGGCTTATGTGCTCCCTCTGTTACGATGGAACGAATAAGTTCTGCTAATATATCTCCTGCGGAGGCATCTTCCATATTTTCTACATATTCAGACACTGCTTCCTGATCAAGTACAAAAAGATGTTCACTGATTCGTCCTCTGTACCAATTCAATTCATCTTTTAAAGAACGAATATCTGCGCCTTTTTCTCCTGTCATGATTGCCATAGAGGATACTGCTTTTTCTTCATCTTTTTTATTCATTTCATAGCTGAGACGAGAGATGGTATCTACCATAAGGTCATAGCGGGTAAGCTCTGTTGAAATATAAAGTACATCTACACCGCTTTCTGCTGCCCGGTCGGCTATCTGCTGCATAAATCCGTTCTTTAAATACTGAGGTGTAGCATCTACAAAGTAACTTCCTTTATGAAGGCCATAGCGGAGCATTGCATCTAAACGTTTGAATCCTGTGCTTAACTTTCTGTTTTCCTGTGTATCTACAATATACTCTTCAAATTTATCCATAAAGCTTGCAGAGTTTTTGAGAACAAATGGATTGCGGACACTTACCTGGAATTCTTTTTCTTCGACATTCTTTCCTGTTAGAACTACTGCGCTAAATTCTCTTTCTTCTTTTTCTGGAGCTGTTTTTTCCTTACGTTTTACAATATTCTTGTGTTTTCTGGAATGTGATGTTCTCTCACTGTGTGCAGGCTTCTTCGTCTGTGAAGATGTCCTCACTGCCTTTTCCGGTCTTGTTTTTTCCACCTGAATTGTGTCTTCTGATTCAGAAATGTATTCTGCTTCCTTGTATTCTGCTTCTTTCTCTGTTTTCTTAGAAACTCCCTTATCTGCTATCTCTTTTTCCTCTGTTTCAGAGCTCTCCCTATTTGCTGTCTCTTTCTCTTCTGTCTCAGAGTATTCTCTATTTGCTATCTCTTTTTCCTCTGTCTCAGAGCACTCACTATTTGCTGCCTCTTTCTCTTCTGTCTCAGAGTATTCTCTATTTGCTGCCTCTTCTTCTGTCTCAGAGAACTCCTTATTTGTTGCTTCTTCCTGAGCTGCCTCTGAGGTCTCTCCTTCTTCTTCCTCAGAGTTTTCCTCTTCACTGCTTATTTCTTCCTCAGAAGCTTCTTTTAAAATACTTTCTGGCTGTTCTGATACATCTTCGGCACCTTCCGTCTTATCAGATTCGTCCTCCGTTTTTTCTACAGAGTTTTCTTCTAAATTCTCCTCAGAAACTGCCTCTTTTTCTGTTTCTTCAGATTTGTTCTGACTGCTTTCTTCTAAAGTTTCTTCATTTGCAGGTTCTTCTAAATCTTCCTCAATAAAGTCTTCATCCATAGCAAGTTCTAATTCTCGCTCAAGGTCATCTTCATCTAAATCTTCTAAATCTTCAAGAGCATCTTCTTCTGTATCTAACGCGGATACCGCTGCCTTTTTCTTCTTGCCATTTTCCTGTTCTTCAAGCCATGCATCAAGTGCTACTTCTGAACCAGCAAGTTCCAGTAAGAGCATTCTTTTTGCACGCTCATAGACTTCACCCTCCAAGCCAAGAGATGCCAGATTATCCAAAGCTTCATCTATCTCTGCCTGTGTGTGGTCTCCAAGAACTAATTCGCCCGGATCAACATATTCAAATTCTTCCACTTCTTTTTCTGAAACTTCAGAATACTCAGGCTGTTCTTGTACTTCTTCTGCTGTTGGCGCAGGGGTTATCTCAGAACTTTCTTCTGTTGCTGTCTGTTCCCCGGCTGTTGATGCACTCTCTTCCATCGGCTGTTCTGTTGCTTCTTCCACTTTCGGAAGTTCTTCTGATTTCTTCTCTTCCTCTGCTTTCCCGGCTTTCTGTGCCGCTTTTAACTGCTCTGCTGCCAATGCTTCTTCCGCTGCCTTAAGCTGTGCCTTTAATTCTTCAATAGAAGGACTTTGACTTTCTTCGGACTCCTCTTCTAAATCTAATTCATCAAAGTTTAAATCATCCTCGCTCAGTTCTTCCTCTGTCTCCGATATTGGTTCAGCCTTCTTCTGTACTGCGTTTTCTTGTGCCTCTTTTGCAAGTTCCACTGCTGACTTTGTTTCTCTGGCTTCCTGTGGCTCTGGCTTAGCTGCCTGCTGTGCTGCCCTGGCAAGTTCTACCGCTGACATTGGCTGGCTCTGTGATTCTGACTGTGAACTTTCCACTGCTGGTTCCCTCGTTCCTGCCATTCCACTTCCAACAACACTGCCTGCACTTTCGCCTTCAAATGCCATCGGTGCCGTTTCAGCTGTAGTACCTGTTTCCGTCTGCGCCAAAGTTTCTTGTGTTTCTTCTGAGTCAGAAGATGTATTTCTGGAAATAACTTCTCCGATCAAAGATTCCATATCTTCCTGCGTCACAGCTCCGCCAGTCTGACTCATTAGATTTTTCAAGTTTTCGAAAATCGTCTCGTTAATTAATCCTAAGTCTGCATTGGCATCTTCAGCCAGAATCATCTCTGCATTTTCCTGTACTACTTCCTGACTAATCATACGAAGCATATCATCTGAAAATGCCGGCATTCCCTGTGATTGGCTGGTTTGCTGTGCTGTTGTTCCATCTCCCTGTCCGGCAGACTCCTGACTATTCTGCTCTCCTGCTGTCTGATCTGGTGCGATTCCAGCCTGTTCCAGAATCTCATCTGGTAACTCATCACTGATATCTTCTGGAGCCACTCCCGCTTCAATCTGTTTTTCCCGATAAAGTTCTTTCTCTATCTCTAATTTTTCCTCTGGTGATAAATCTTCATAATCTTCAAAAGAAACGAGTTCATCACTGTTCTTTTCCATATAATTTAAAATTTCCTGCTGATGAAGTGCAAATTCCATCGGATCTTTTCCGCGCTTTCTTGCCTCTTCCATAAGACGTTCTGCTCTCTTTTCTGCCTCAAGCTTCATCTGATCCTCTTCTTTGGCCTTCGCGATTGCTTCTGCGGCTAACTGAGAAGCTGATTTGGTTTCTGGCATCTTCATCTCTTTAGGTTCATATTCCTCTTTCTGATGTGCTTCCTCATCCTTATCCACAGCTGACTGTGCAAGTTCCCAGGCTGAAACTGGCCTTCTTCTCTGCTCTTCTAATGCTCTCTCTTCTGCCTTGTTGGCCTCATCTTCTGCAAGCATTTCCGTCGCTGTCTTTTCCCTTCCATATCGAATCTGAGAACGGTCAAATGGATATTCTACCTTAGGATCATTTAATCCCATCATCTGCATAAAATTATTATAGATCAAATCATTAAGATTCGCCGCTTCCTGATGATTTACATCGTCTTGTCCAAGCATATCGTAAGAACTGCCATTACCATAATCTTCGGACGCACCACTGTCTGTGAATGCCATATTTCCATATCCATCTGCAGTTTCTGACTGTTGCTGAATATTCGCATTTTCATTCTCCATTACCTGTGCAAAAGGATTCTCCTCATGTGACTCACTCTGCATCTGTGAACTATTCTGCTGTGGAGTCATTTCCTGTTGTGACTGTGGGGCTGCTGTCTCTCTTCTTCTGCCACCATTTCTTAACCGTTCCTCTATCATATTCACTGCAGAAGCTGCCTGCTCGGAATCATCCATCTCCTCAAATGTCTTCGGTGGGAAAATATCTGGTGCCAGAGATTCTGCCAGCTTCTGAATCGTATCAGAAAGTTCCTGCTGTTCCCCTGGTTCTTCTGGTCTCCCGGTAATATTCAGCGCCATATCAATAATATCATTAATATCAAATGGTCTTTCTTCGCTTCCTTCTGTTGCAGTGTGCTGTGCTCTCACCACATCCAATAACGCTTTCATCATATCTTCCATTATAGATTAACCTCCGTTACATGTTCTGTCTGCCTGTTTAGCTTCTCATTTTCAATAAAGATATTCTAACACCTTTATGCAATTATTACAAACAAGTATTGCATTATTACACATTTTCCATCACTTTCTTTCAATTCCTATAAATAATTGTCATAAACATTGATTTTTTTAACTAATTCTGCGATACTAGATATAGAATATTATAGATACTTGATTGATTATTGCATGAAAGGAGTACATTTTGAAAACTTATATTGATTTACATATTCATTCTACTGCTTCTGATGGTACATTTTCCCCAACAGAAATTGTAAATGATGCCTTAAAACTTGCTGGTGATAAAAATCCTGTTGTAATTGCTCTTACCGATCACGATACAGTTGCTGGCACAGAAGAATTTCAGAAAGCTGCTGCCAAACATAAAGAACGACTTACTGCCATCTCTGGTGTAGAGATTTCTACAGACTATCACGGAGTAGAAATTCATGTTCTTGGCTATAACATCGACACAAAAAAAAAGGCTCTCTTAGAACGCCTTGCCGTTTGTCGTGAAAGCCGTGACGGACGTAATGCAAAAATTATTGAGAAACTTCAGGAACAGGGCTTTAAGATTTCCATGGACGAAATCAAACCAGATAAGCCAGGCGAAACAATCGCCCGCCCACATATCGCAAAGCTTCTTATGAAAAAGAAATATGTTTCTTCTGTTCAAGAAGCATTTGATAAATATCTTGCAGAGGGAAGATGCTGCTATGTGGAACGTATCATGCCTACTCCGCAGGAAGCAATCGAACTAATCAAAAACAGTGGCGGTGTCCCTGTTCTTGCACACCTTATGTTCTATAAAAAGTTAGATTCCGCCCAAAAAGAAACTCTGGTCCGCGAATTAAAAGAAGCCGGCCTTGTTGGAATTGAAGCTTACTATAACACTTACACTCCTGTTGAACAGGAATATGTTGCTGGTCTTGCCAAACAGTGGGGTCTTCTTAAAACAGGCGGAACAGACTTCCACGGTCAGAACAAACCACATATTTCCTTATTTAAAGGACAGGGAGAAATGGAAGTACCAGAAAGTATTCTCCCAGAATTTTTGGCTAGTTTAATTCGTTAAGAGACAGACGCCCCGGAAGAGAAACGCTATCCTATATTTGTGACTCTATCACTGCGGGTTGAATGTTCGCTTACTGGCTCACATTCAATCCTTGCTCTAAGGCCACAAATATAGGATAGCGTTTCTCTTCCGGGGCTGTCTTTGGCTGTTTTTAGTTGAATTAAAATAGTGGTTGGAGAGATTCGGGGATGGAAACAGAGGGCTTTGGCTAGCTTTTGTTTGAATTAAATAGTAAATCCATCTCCTTGACTTCTGGTAGCAGGATTTGTTATATTAGTCAGATAGTAAATTATCAATGACCATTAATACTATGAGAGAGGAGATTTTTCATGAAAATAACAAATAAACTCTGTCTTTCTGTCGCTTCAGCCCTTTTATTCTTCGGGCTTTGCACTTATTCGGCAGTTTCTCTGAATGCAAGTCAGACAACGGTCAAAAGCCAGAGCACAACCAGTTCAACCGAAGCCGTCTCACTGAAAGCACCTTATTTTACTGTTACACCAGGATATAAAAGTGCACAAATCACATGGAAAGCCGTCACTGGAGCTAATAAATATAAACTCTTTTGTTCCGATGGACGTTCTGTTAAGTTTAAAAAAGCCGGAACTTATACATTTAATCAGTTAAATGAAAGCCAGACCTACACATTTACTGTAAAAGCATTCGCTCCTAACGCAAAAACGGTTTCCAGAAAGCTCTCTGCTACGATTCCCGTAACCATTTCACAGAATGTAACTGGATTATCTGTCTACGCAAGCAATAGCCGTCTCAACTTAAAATGGAACACACTTTATAACGCAAGCGGTTACAGTGTATATATAAAAAAAGGCAGCAGTTACACGCTTTTAGCAAACACCACCCGCTCCACTTATCAGACTTCCATTACAAGCGGCGCTTCAAGTATTACTTTTATGGTAAAACCTTACACAACGATTAATGGAAAGAATTATACTTCTTCAACAGGAGCTACTGTAATCTGTACCCCTAACACTTTACTTTCACCATTAAAAACAATAAGAACGATGACTTACTTCTGCAAGACAACCAAGAAAGTTTCTCTTTACCGTTCTTGGACTTCTAAAAAAGTTGTTAAAACATTAAACAGCGGTGTAACCGTTGATTTAATCGGACGTAATACCAAATATAAGAGAAGCGAGATTCTCTATAAAGGAAAGACCTACTACCTCACTACAGGAAGTCTTCGCGCTTTCAAATGCAACTACACAACATCCAAATATTCTACTGCTCAAAAACTTGCTTATGTTAAAAAGTATTCCAGCAAAACCAGCTATTTAATCTGGGTCAGTCATTATACACAGGAAGTCAGCATTTTTCAGGGTCGAAAGAACAATTGGAAATTAATCAAATCGTTCCCTTGCGCCTCCGGAAACTATAATACCCGTTCTCCTCATGGAACTTTCCGCATTGGTCAGAAGGAAAATGGCTGGTATTATATTAATACTTATGAAGAATACATAACTCATTATTGTGGAAGAAACTCTTTCCACACCAGAGTACACCGTTACCCATCCGGCAGCAGCCAGAATCATCATAAATTTCCAATTGCAAGCATGGTGTATGCAGATGCTACAATTGGTAAACCAGCATCTAATGGATGTGTGCGTCTGATGGACTCCGATGCATATTATATCTGGAAATATATGCCAACGAATACTACGGTAATTTCTTATTAAGCTCTGGGTTGCCGCAGGCAGGGGAGACGCTCCCAACGAGAGAAGCCATCCTATATTTGTGACTCTATCACTACGGGTTGAATGTTCGCTTACATACTCGCATTCAATCCTTGCTCTAAGGCCACAAATATAGGATGGCTTCTCTCGTTGGGAGCTGTCTTTGGCTGTTGCCAGATTATCTTAGATATCTAAAAAAGAAGGGGTTCATTATAAGTTTGATTTTGTTCTGTCGCGCTAAATGTTCCATTCTGCCTGATAAAACAACCTTGCTCAAAAACGATCTCGTGAGGTTACAGTCAGAACTCCACAGCACAAAGGAATAAAATTCAATCTTATAGTGAACCCATTCTTTTTCAATTTTTTCTGTGCAATCCGGCTTAAAAATTTTGAAAACGCCTGCTTACTTTAATTCTGCAAAATAGATAAAAGACAACTTAATTTATTATTGTAAAATTGCTATGATATCATAGCAATCACTTATATGTCAATCTTTAGTATTCATTTTCTGGAAAGCCATAACCTTTTGAAAAATCTCAAAATTATCTAACATAATATTCTGATTCTGCCCCAACCAAAGCACAGCTCCCCGAGAGTGAAGAAATCTGTGGTCGGATTGCCAGAAGAATACGAGAAGAAGAGTCAGTAAAAAAATCACCCCATTTTGTGACTTTGTGCTGTGGAATTTTGACCATAGAAACTTCGGATTCGTTTCTCCGAAGTTTCTGTTTTATTGGGCAAAATGGAACGTTTAGCACAACGGAACAAAATGGGGTAATTTTTTACTGACTCTTTTCTAAATTCTTCTGGCAATCCGACCACAGATTTCTTTTCTCTTGGGGTGCGTCTCCTTTGCCTGCGGCAAATCAAAAATTATTTTATGATTGTTCCTCCCCCCACTACGTGGTTATCCCTATACAGGACTACTGCCTGGCCTTTGGTAATCGCACGCTGTGGTTCTAAGAAATGAATGTCTACTGTTCCATCTGAATTTTTCCTGGCGGTTGCTTCTTTTTCTGTCTGGTGATAGCGGATTCTTGCCTTAACGACTTCGTCCTCCGCTAAGTTCTCTATCCAGTTGAAGTCATTTGCAATTAAATCAGTCTTAAATAAGTCTTCATTGCTTCCGACGATGACTTTATTCTCTTCCGGGCGGATTTCTGTTACATAGTATGGCTTTGGTGCGGATATGCCGAGACCTTTTCTCTGTCCGATAGTATAGCCATAGTAGCCTTTGTGCCTGCCGACTACTTCGCCTTCCTGATTTACGAAGTCTCCCGGCTCGCTCTTTTTACCAGTTGTTTTTTCAATAAATGACATATAATCTCCATCTGGAATAAAGCAGATGTCCTGACTATCGTGCTTATGGGCATTGAAAAATCCCTGTTCTTCTGCAATCTTACGAATTTCTGTCTTGCTGTAATCTCCCAAAGGGAAACAGGTATTGGCAAGCTGTTCCTGTGTAAGAGAATACAGTACATAGCTCTGATCCTTGCTGTCATCGACACCTTTTAACAGATGATATCCCTGCCCATCGTGTGTGACTTTTGCATAATGACCCGTTACGATAACATCACAATGTAATGCCTTCGCTCTCTTATATAAATGCTCAAATTTTAAATGACGATTACACTCGATGCAGGGATTCGGTGTCATTCCATTCTGATAACAGGAAATAAAATTATCAATAACTTTTTCCTTAAAATCATCTTTAAAATTAAATACATAATATGGGATTCCCAGTTTAACACACACGCTTCTGGCATCCTCAATATCACTTAAAGAACAACAGGTTTTCTCCCTTGCCATTCCAATATCTTCATTATCATAAAGCTTCATTGTCACACCAATACAATCATATCCTGCCTCTTTCATAAGGTATGCTGCTACTGATGAATCAACACCACCACTCATAGCGATTAATGCTTTCTTTGCCATTGCAATCCTCCTATATTTTCAATGAAAAAATCATGTAGATGTTTCCTTGGTTAACAGCTACTATGATAACATTCTGCCATTTGAAAGTAAAGATATTCTAATTGACAAACAGTCTCATTCCCACTATAATCATTACGGCATCTTTTGAATTATTTTTTGTAAATCATGCAAATTTTATAAAGTTATCCACAATATTTTCCCAAAGCACTGCGTCTATCCACAATTTTTTTGAAGATATTGTGTATAGAACTTGTAAATCACACTTATAGATAGAAAGAAGGTTTTTTGTTTGAATAAAAAAGTCCAAATTTCAGAATCCATAGAACTTGGTATCCTGCTTGCGCTATCCGGCGGCTTTATGGATGCCTATTCCTATATCGGCAGAGGCGAGGTATTTGCAAATGCCCAGACGGGAAATATGCTCCTTCTCGGTGTCCATCTTTCTGAAGGAAATATTCCTGCAGCTATCCGCTACCTTTGCCCTGTTCTTGCTTTTACCTTTGGAATCGCACTTGCAGACATTGTCCGAAATTCAGGAATAGGAAGTCATTTGCATTGGCGGCAGATTTCTGTTGTGGCAGAGGCTATTATTCTTACTATCGTAAGCTTTCTCCCACAAAGTCATAACCTTCTTGCAAATAGCTTAACTTCCCTCGCCTGTGGCATTCAGGTAGAAAGTTTTCGTAAAATTCATGGAAATGGTATCGCTACTACTATGTGCATCGGAAACTTGCGAAGCGGCACACAGAATATTTACACGTTCTTCCAGACAAAGAAAAGAGAAGCTCTTGAAAAAGGGCTTCTCTATTACGGAATTATTCTTTGCTTTATCTGCGGGGCGATCATCGGAAACCAGTGTATTAAATACTTCCATGAACGGGCAATCCTTATATCTTCCGTATTGCTGCTGTTGGCATTTATAATGATGTTTATCACCAGAGATGAAGAATAAAAATCCTGACTTACGCAGCGGGACGGACACCCACAAAGAAATCCCATCCCCTATATTTGTGACTTTAGTCACAAATATAGGGGATGGGATTTCGAGCTTTCCTCATCTAATCTACCGTTTTTGAAACAGCTTCTTTCCACTTTCCAGTTCTGTAATATCCATAGGAAATCAGAAAGTTGGCAAGCCAGCCAAGCGGTACTGCATACCATACCATAGAAACTCCCCAAATTGGAGCTCCGAATTTTGCAATGGTAACTCGCAATGTTAGATTTACCAGGTTCGCAATAGTAAAAACTCTCACTGCTCCCGCTCCCCGCAAAATACCATCGACAGCCATTTTAAATCCAATCATACAAAAGAAGAAACCAATAAATTTCAGATAACTTTCTCCAGTAACAATCGTCTGTGATGATGCTGCATTATCTAAAAACAAGGCAACCAGAGGCTTATGGGCTATTTCGAGGAATAAACACAAAATAACCGCTATAACAATAATCATGAAATTGCCCATCCGGTAACCTTGTGAGATTCGCTCCTCTTTTTCTGCACCAATATTTTGTGCAGTGTAAGAAGACATTGCATTACCTATTGCTGACATTGGTACAACACAAAGAGATTCTATTCGCATCGCAGCAGAGAATCCAGCAAGAATTTGTGTCCCAAAGCTATTTACCACTGACTGAACTAGCATCATGCCAATAGAAACCGTAGACTGTTGAAGGATAGATGGCAGCGCAATCCTGGACATATCAGAAAATTCTGTTTTGCTCAGCCAGCCCTCAGCTTTTCCCGGTAACTTTTGAAGCGTAACAATAAAAATAATCAAAGATAAAACTGCTGAAATTCCCTGGGCAATAAACGTTGCATATGCTGCACCAGCCACACCTAAATTCAATACTGCCACCATATATAAATCCAGAAAAATATTCAATACAGAAGAAAAAATCAGTAAATACAACGGAATGCGTGATTCTCCAAGTGCATTAAACATCGAAGAAAGAATGTTGTACATAAATAAGAATGGCAGTCCCAAAAAGTAAATATTCAAATAAGTTACAGCAATATCTATTGCATCTGCCGGTGTATTTAAAACCTCCATAATTTGCTGGCTGAAAATCAATCCAATGCCTCCAAGTATCAAACTAATGAAAAGAAATGAAAGTAACGTAGTACGAATACCAGTCTTCATACGTCCATAATTATGTGCACCAAAGTGATGGCTGATAATAACAGATGCACCAATACCACCTCCAATGGCAATACAAATAAATATACTTGTCAGAGCATAAGATGCGCCAACAGCAGCTAAAGCAGTTTCTCCTACATAACGTCCCACTATAGCAGAATCTACAATTGTATATGCCTGTTGAAATAGATTTCCAATAATCATCGGAATCGAAAAAATAAGTAAAGCTCTCGATGGTTTTTCTGTAATCAGATAGTCTTTATTCTCTCTCATTACTTCTTTACATCTCCCTTCCGACTACAAAACTCAGCAAGCTCACAATCACAGTAATCTCTATTTGGCATATGTTCACTCTTCTCCAATACTTTCTGATGAAAAATACCAACACTCTGTATCAGAAGTTCTGTATTAACCTGATAATGCATTTGACGGTCAATCCTTTGTCCCGTCACTATTCCACAATCTTTTAATATCTGTAGATGCTGTGATATTGCTGCTTCACTGATTCCAATCTTCGCAGCCAATGCTTTCCCACAGTAATGATGTTCCAGTAAAAGCATAAGAATCTGGTACCGTGTTGGCATAGTAATAGTATGCAGTAATTCGATATCTGTCATTTTCTCCTCCAAAATAAAGCATTTACTTAATTAAGTATTTGCTTAATTATAAGGATTTTAAATATAAATGTCAAGAACTAAAGATTCTGATTGAACAAAATTGCTGCGTCGCAGCTTTCGTAAGCCATCGCGCAACGATTTTGTTCGTGCTTAAAGCGAGCATTCAAACCGCCGCGACTAAAGTCACAAATATAGGGGGTAGACTCTCTTCGGGGGCGTCTTTTTGCCTGCGGCAAATT
>QWCH01003931.1_pt1 | contig 14485 bp, 15 predicted proteins | sample 1972671 | NCBI WGS metagenome assembly QWCH01 (sample SAMN09866713, study PRJNA288562) | Human gut metagenome isolate term3_stool, whole genome shotgun sequencing... | isolation source: gut | host: Homo sapiens | place: USA: California | reverse complement strand
TGACGCTTTAGTATTTCCCGCCGACGGAACCTGAACAGGAACGGCTTCCTACTTTTTATGCAGGTCCGGGTCGTCGTGCCTTTCTGAATTAAATCCCAATTACCCTAAATACACAACCTTATCTTCCGGCTCTGCGGCTGGTTCCATATCGATCAGATACAGTACCGGCTGTTTATTTCCAAAGGAACTTACTGCCTCGTACTCGAACCTTGCACGGATCTGCATCCAGGATTTTGCTTTTACATCGATCTTCTTTTCTGCTTTGCATGGATATCCGTAATAACGTACATCTTCCGCGCAGCATGTCATGATCTCTCTGACCGGAACGAACATATTGTCCGGCATTCCCTTCGGGCGGAAGATCTGTCCTTTGAAGTCGATTTCTTTATGCAGATATAATTCCGGATGATCATATGCATCCACATACCACACACCAAAATCAACATCATCCAGTACGATCTTGTCTCCTTTTACATCATATGGGAGATCTTCTTCGGATGGCTCGATGATCTTGCCTTGCATATCTTCAAAGATCAGCTGTGCCATCGGATTCTGTACCTTCAGTGCACGTCTGAATCCGGATCTGTTAACACCATCTGCACATCTGTTAACAACGATCAGCTCAGACTCTGTGAGCTGTTCCATCAGCATATTTCTCATATTCATCAGATACATATCCAGTGTTGTACCATTTACGGTAGAGTATACTCCCTGAAGTTCGAAACTTCTCGGGTATCTGATTGAAAGCAGATCCTCCAGCTTCCACATTCCATTGTACTCAATGATAATCTGTGCCGGATGATAGTTTCTTTCACAGTTTTTGAAAAATACAGTGTTCAACTGGTCAAATTCTTCGATTTTCAGAACTGCCATATTTTTTTCTTTTAAATATTCTTCCGGATACTCTTCTTCTCCTTCTTCACAGAGAAGTAACAGTGTAAGTCCCGGTTCAATCCATTCCTGTTCCATCAGGGTATCCTTGATCATGGTTGTCTTACCACTGTCTAAGAATCCCGTAACGATAAACATAGGTGTTGCCATACTCGCACCTCTTTCTTTTATGGTTATATTGTGATTTTTGGCTCCATAATAATATGGAGCCAATTATTAGTATCCTATACGTGGAATAATTTCAGAAGGTCGTCCTCTTTCAGGTCTGTTCCGATTACACAGATACGTCCTGTGTAGTCCGGCTGTCCTTCTCTTACTTCGTACTCTTCCGGTACTAAGTCGAACTGTTTCCATGATCCGTCTGTCATCTGGATAATACCTTTAGAACGAAGAATTGTTCCGTAAGATGTTGTCTCTGACAGTGCCTTCAGCAGATAATCCAATTCTTCTTCGGTATATTTATGAACAGTCTCTTTGCCCCAGCTTGTAAACACATCATCTGCATGATGATGGTGATGATGATCGTGATCGTGTCCACAGCAGCAATCGTGATCATGGTCATGATGATCGTGGTCATGATGATCGTGGTCATGATGATCGTGATCGCAGTGATCATGATGATCGTGATCGCAGTGATCATGATCGTGGTCATGGTGATCATGGTCACAATGGTCGTGATCATGATGGTCATGGTGATCGTGGTCACAATGGTCGTGATCATGATCGTGATCTTCATGATCTTCAAACAGGCTCTCAATCTCAGCACCCTTTGTCAGTGCATGACTGATTGCCTCTTTGCCAAGCTCATCCCATGGTGTAGAGATGATCGTTGCTTCTGCATTTTCTTCACGAAGTGTGTGTACGCATTCTTCTACTTTTTCATCTGTCATCATCTGTGTACGGCTTACTACGATTGTTGACGCATGCTCTACCTGATCTTTGAAGAATTCTCCAAAGTTCTTCATGTACATTTTTGCCTTTTTACCATCTACAACTGTGATTCTTCCGTCAATTTCAATGTCCGCATCTTTTTCTACAGCTTCAATTGCTCTTGCTACGTCAGATAATTTTCCAACTCCTGATGGCTCAATGATTACACGGTCCGGATGATACTCATCTAATACTTTTACCAGAGCTTTGCTGAAGTCACCAACCAGTGTACAGCAGATGCATCCTGAGTTCATCTCTGTAATCTCGATTCCTGCATCTTTTAAGAATCCGCCATCGATACCGATCTCGCCAAATTCATTCTCGATCAGCACAAGTTTCTCTCCTGCCCATACATCACTGAGCAGCTTTTTGATAAATGTAGTTTTTCCTGCTCCGAGGAATCCTGAAATAATATCTACTTTTGTCATGTTTATTGCCTCTTTTCTATCTATTTTCAAAATTAATAAAAGTCCCGACACATATATTATCACAAACAGCGGGTGGTTGCCAGTCCCCCAATTCTAATATTTTTCTCAACTTTTTATAAATCACCCGCAAACTCTGCTGCCTGCTGCTCATTATAGATATTTGGATTGCAGACAATTTCTTCTTGTACACATAGTAGAGTAAAAAAACGATATCTGTACCGGATGGTACAGATATCGTCTGCTTTTTATGATTATTCTAAAATGTTCTTATAATAATCCGCCGATTGACAGGAACAGTGGTGCAAATACCAGTGATACAACTGTCATCAGTTTGATCAGGATGTTGATAGATGGTCCTGATGTATCTTTGAACGGATCACCTACAGTGTCTCCAACTACAGCTGCTTTATGAGCCTCGCTTCCTTTTCCACCGTGGTTTCCATCTTCAATGTATTTCTTAGCGTTATCCCATGCTCCACCTGCATTAGACATGAAGATTGCCATCATAACACCTGTTACAAGTGCTCCTGCAAGAAGTCCGCCAAGTGCAGAAGGTCCAAGAAGGATTCCGACTACCAGCGGTGCAAGTACTGCCATGACACCAGGAACCAGCATTTCTTTTAATGCTGCTGTTGTTGAGATTGCAACGCATGACTTGTAATCTGGTTTTTCTGTACCCTTCATGATTCCAGGCATTGTCTTGAACTGACGTCTTACTTCTTCGATCATCTGGTATGCTGCTCTTGATACAGATGACATTGTCATAGCTGAGAACAAGAACGGAAGCATTCCACCGATCAGCATTCCGATGATTACACGTGAGTCAAGGATATCAATTGACTTAAGATGTACTGCTTCTGCGTAAGATACGAACAGAGCAAGTGCTGTCAGGGCTGCAGATCCGATAGCAAAACCTTTACCCATAGCTGCTGTTGTGTTACCAACGGCATCCAGTTTGTCAGTGATCTGACGAACGTGTGGATCAAGCTCGGACATCTCTGCAATACCACCGGCATTGTCAGCGATCGGTCCATAAGCATCTACAGCTACTGTGATGGCTGTTGTAGAAAGCATTCCTACAGCGGCAAGCGCGATACCGTAAAGTCCGCATGTCTGGTAAGCAATAAAGATACCAACGCAGATCAAAAGGATCGGGATTGCTGTAGATTTCATACCTACTGCGAGACCACTGATGATGGTTGTTGCAGATCCAGTCTCTGACTGTTCTGCGATTTCTTTTACTGATTTGTAATCTCCGGACGTATATACTTCTGTAATGATACCGATCAGAAGTCCTACGATCAGACCAGCTACGATAGCGATTGCTGCCTTAAAGTCTCCGAAGAATACTTTACTGAGTACACAGGATACGATCAGTACCAGTGCACTTGCTACATAAGAACCAGTCTTTAATGCTTTGTGTGGGTTTGAATTCTCATCACCTTTTACAAAGAATGTTCCAAGGATAGATGCAACCAGTCCGAGTCCTGCGATCAGAAGCGGGAAGATTGCTCCCTCAGCTTTATAATACACGATTCCAAGTGTCAGTGCAGAAACGAGTGCTCCTACATAAGACTCAAAAAGGTCTGCTCCCATACCTGCAACGTCACCTACGTTATCTCCTACATTGTCAGCAATAACGGCCGGGTTACGCGGGTCATCTTCCGGAATACCAGCTTCCACTTTACCTACAAGGTCAGCTCCTACGTCAGCAGCTTTTGTATAGATACCACCACCAACACGGGCAAACAGAGCGATTGAAGAAGCTCCTAAACTAAATCCTGTAATAATATCAACGTTTTTAGTCAGAATGTAAATCATGCTGACACCAAACACACCAAAACCAGCTACACACATACCCATTACAGCTCCACCGGAGAATGCAATTGAGAGTGCTTTGTTCATTCCTTTTTCTTTTGCTGCATTTGCAGTTCTTACATTTGCCTTAGTAGCTACTTTCATTCCACAGTAACCTGCAAGCGTAGAGAACAGAGCTCCTACTACGAAGCATACAGCAGTGATCCAGTTCCCGATTCCTACTCCGATGAGTATAAATAATACAGCAACGAAGATGATCAGAATCTTATACTCTGCTGTCAGAAATGCCTGCGCACCGTCACTGATAGCAGCGGCAATTTCTTTCATTCTGTCGTTTCCGGCGTCCTGTCTTCCTACTCTTGCTGCCAGATAAGCTGCAAAAAGAAGTCCAAGAATTCCAAATACCGGAACAAGGTACAATAACATTTCCATAAATTCTCTCCTTCCGTCCGACTTTGTCAAATTCATGTCAGACAGGTATATCTTAACATATTCTTAACTTTTGATGGCATTATTTTTTATTTTTGTACGTTATTCCGATTATTTTCTGTGTATTGTCCAAATTTCCGACCTTTCATTGATTATTTATAATCTATTTTTACCAATAACTTTCTTGTATAGAAGATTAATTATAATCTATCTTCATAAGCACAAGCCCATTCGGTGGTGCCGTCGCTCCCTCTGAAGTATGAACTTTTGCATCCAGAATTTCCTTTACCTTTTCCGGAGTATAGAATCCTCTGCCAACGCGGATCAGGACTCCCGCAATAATACGAACCATATTATAAAGGAAACCATTTCCTGTAATACGAAGCACGATTTCATCGTCTTTTTTCTCAATTATCAAATCATACACCGTCCGGACGGTATCCTGCGTATTCGTTCTGATATTACAGAAGCTTACAAAATCATGTTCTCCAACCAAATATTTTGCACCGGCACGCATAGCCTCAACATCCATTGGAAACGATACGAACGTACAATATCTTGTCTTTAACGGATTTGGTACCGCCGCATTGTATATATGATATTCATAAGTCTTTGAAATATTCTCCTGATATCTCGGATGCCAGTCTGCCGGAACTTCATCGGACCTTACTACTACAATATCTTCCGGAAGCCTCTGGTTCAATGCATACGCAAATCTCTCAGGCGGAATGGAAGATTCTGTATCGAATACCGCTACATTTCCCAGTGCGTGTACCCCTGAATCAGTCCTGCTTGCCCCGATAATTCTGATTTCTTCCCCGGTAAGTCTTGCTAATGATTTATTCAGTTTTTCTTCAATCGTAACTCCATTTGGCTGGACCTGCCAGCCGCAGTAATTAGTTCCATCATATGCTACGAATATTCTGATTCTTTTCATGATGACCTCCATACAATCTGATACAATTATTTTTTAGTAACAAGATTACATAAATTTGGGACGGAGGTTTTTTAATTCCTCCGTCCCTGTATACATTTTAAAACACCCAAATATGCACCGACACGCATCTTCCGATCACCACCACCAAAATCACATAAGCAATTACAGTAATATATGCCATTCTGTCTTCTTTATGATATTTTAACGGTTTCATCTTTGTGCGTCCTTCGCCGCCACGGTAACATCTCGCTTCCATCGCCATTGCCAGATCATTGGCTCTTCGGAATGCCGATACGAACAACGGAACCAGAATCGGTATCATACTCTTTGCTTTCTGAATCATATTACCGCTTTCCAGATCAGCTCCTCTTGCGATCTGTGCTTTCATGATCTTATCGGTCTCTTCCAGAAGGATTGGAATAAAGCGGAGTGCAATCGACATGATCATCGCAATCTCATGTACCGGAACATGGATCTTGTTCAGTGGTCCAAGTAACTCTTCGATTCCATCTGTCAGCTCGTTCGGAGTCGTTGTAAATGTCATAAGCGACGAGCCGATGATCAGGTAGATCAGACGAATTGCCATATATACCGCAGTCCTTAATCCCCCTTCTGTAATCGTGAAGATCCACGCGTGAAACAGTACTGCCCCGTCTCTTGTAAGAAACAGATTGAACAACACTGTAATCATCAGAAGCATGATGACTGGTTTCAATCCCCTTACAATAAAGGAAAACGGAACTCTTGACATTTTAATAATAATGATCAGGAACAATGTTGTCATCACATATCCCGGAATGCTGTTGAATAAAAACAATGAAATCAGATATAACAGCGTCCCCACCAGTTTCACTCTTGGATCTAATCTGTGTAATACACTCTTTGCCGGATAATATTGTCCGATTGTAATATCTCTTATCATATCTTCTTCTCCAGTGCCTGCATAATCTCATCTGCCGCTTCTTCTACAGTCGTTACATTTACCTTGACTGGTAAACCTTTTTCTTTCAGATCATGCATGATATACGTCACCTGCGGAGCTGCAAGTCCGATTTTTTCCAGTTCCTGATAATGTGCAAATACCTCTTTCGGCGCACCATTATACATTACAGACCCTTTGTTCATCACAATGATCCGGTCTGCATATCTTGCAATATCTTCCATACTATGTGATACCAGAATGACCGTCATATCACTCTGCTTATGCAGGTATGCGATCTGATCCAGAATGTCATCTCTTCCCTTTGGATCAAGTCCCGCCGTCGGCTCGTCAAGAACCAGCACTTTCGGACGCATTGCCAGAACTCCTGCGATCGCTACTCTTCGTTTCTGACCGCCCGAGAGCTCGAACGGAGAAGATTTATAATATTTTTCTTTCAATCCTACCAGTTTCAGTGCTTCCAACGCACGCTTTTCACACTCTTCTTTGCTCAGCCCCTGGTTTTTCGGTCCAAAGCACACATCTGTCAGTACGTCAATCTCGAACAACTGATACTCCGGATACTGGAACACCAGTCCTACCTGATTACGGAGTGCACGCATATCATATCCATTTTGGTAAATGTTCTCTCCATTATAATACAGCGCACCGTCCGTTGCTTTCACAAGTCCGTTCAGATGCTGGATCAGAGTCGATTTCCCCGATCCGGTATGACCGATGATTCCCACAAATTCACCGTGTGGAATCTCCAGGCAAATGTCTTTGAGTGCATGTTTTTCGTATGCAGTCCCGGGACTGTATACATAATTCAAATGTTCTATCTTAATTGCAATGTCTGTCATTTCTTCTCACCATTTCTCACATCAAATGTTCTATTGTTGTAAATGCGTAATTGCTTCTACCAGTTCTTCTTTTCTTAAGATTCCTTTTGGAATATCCAGTCCACGTTTTCGAAGTTCATCTGCCAGGATTGTCACCTGTGGTACATCCAGGCGATAGCTCTTAAGCTCATCCACCCTTGAGAATATCTCTTTCGGAGTTCCCTCCATCACAACCTTGCCGTGATCCATTACAAAGATCTTATCCGCATCTACTACTTCTTCCATATAATGCGTAATCAGAATTACTGTAACATTCTTCTGTTTTCTGAGTTTGTGGACCGTCTTTAAGACTTCTTTTCTTCCAACCGGATCAAGCATCGCCGTTGGCTCATCCATAACGATGCATTTGGGTTCCATTGCTACAACCCCTGCAATTGCAACCCTCTGCTTCTGTCCACCGGAAAGCTTATTCGGAGAATGATGTCTGTACTCGATCATTCCAACTGCTTTCAGGCTTTCTTCTACACGCTGCCAGATCTCATCTGTCGGAACTCCCAGATTTTCCGGACCAAATCCTACATCTTCTTCTACTACAGTACCGATGATCTGATTATCCGGATTCTGAAACACCATTCCTGCCGACTGTCTTACATCCCAGAGTTCTTCTGGATTACTTGTATTCTTTCCATTCACCCATACGGAACCTTCTGTCGGAACTAAAATTGCGTTTAAATGCTTCGCAAGCGTTGATTTACCGGAACCATTGTGTCCGAGAACTGCTATAAACTGTCCTTCTTTTGCTTCAATATCCACTTCATCAATAGCACGCGATGTTCCAATCACATTGCCTTCTTCATCACGTTTTTCATATTCATATACTAATTTTTCTGTCTGGATCATTTCCATCTTTTATTTTCCTCCGCGTCATATGTGTTGGAAGTTGCTATGATTCTGCTGTTTCGTTTCTTTTTTTTTATGTTTTTCTTATGCTTTTTCCGGTTCCGGATACTCTGTTCCCATTGTATCAACGGTTACTTTTTTCATCTTCTGCTCATCAAGCGGTCTGTCACTGTAGTCTGTATCTGTCTCAGCAATCTTATTTACAATATCCATTCCTTCGATGATCTTACCAAATGCAGCATATGCACCGTCCAGATGTGGTGCAGCTTTATGCATGATAAAGAACTGTGAACCTGCTGAATCCGGATGCATAGCTCTTGCCATAGAAAGTACACCTTCTGTATGTGCAAGATTATTTGCGAAACCGTTCTGAGCAAACTCTCCTTTAATTGTGTATCCCGGGCCTCCCATTCCTGTTCCGTCCGGGCATCCTCCCTGGATCATAAATCCATTGATGACACGGTGAAAGATCAGTCCGTCATAATAACCTTTCTTCACCAGTGAAACAAAATTATTAACTGTATTCGGAGCAACTTCCGGGTACAGTTCTGCTTTCATAATATCTCCATTTTCCATCTCAATTGTTACGATTGGATTTGTCATTTTATTTTCCTCTTTTCTTTTTGTTATCTACAGGACCTGCCACTGGCAGCTCCTTATGAACGCATAGCATTACAAAAGCGCCGGCAAAACCGACGCTTCCATTTTAGCGGATAAATCCTTATCCGTAAAGACTTCTATATCATTTTTATGGATTATTCACTTTTTTCAAAATAAAATCCATCAAACTTGTATTTGAATACACGATAAATAAATTTCTCATAATCCATCTTATAAGTTACAATTGCTTTATGATCTGCATCATACTCTGTAAAAGTCCCCTTTAATCCCGAATCTACAAGTACATTATCTCCTGTTTCCTGCGCACTGCTGACATATCCGGAATAAGGTACTTTAAACGAATCTACAAGTTCAAATGTACCTTCATTTTCATCCACCAGATATTTGTAATACTTGGAATTCTTTCCGTCAACCGCAGAACTTACTTTCAGACCTATCGACGACCAGTCATAATCCGGTTTTGTCTCACTGATTCCAATATTATTATCAAACATATACAGATAATACTGCCCGTCCGCAAGGCTTTCATCTGTCTCATATGTGATCGTATGCTGGCCACCCTGTATTGTAAAATCTCCTTTCTTATTCAGCAGAAGACTTACATAAGAAGTATCTTTCCAGAAATCTTTTTCACCGATCATATAAGAAACCACCGGCCCGTCATAGATATTATCTACTTTGATGATTGTTGACGTCTCTCTTGAACTTAAAAGTACTGACCCATTTCCTATATACTGAATCGTGTTGATATGCATCCAGTCCAGTTCATCGGAAGAATTTTTCACACAAGTCTTTTTATATTCGCCAAACAGATCTCCCAGATCCAGTACCTCTGTCACCTCACCGGAATTTACATCCAGTTTCAACACGATATCTTCCACGCTGTCCTGCGTCGTATCAGTTGCAACAATCAACATATTTCCATTTTCATCAAACACATAATCATGGTGCAATTTGTAATTGCCAAGATCATATACCTTTGTTACCTGCCCAAGACGGTTCACCTGTGCCATCTTCTTTTCGGAAATACTGTAATACATCGAATTCTCGTCAAAGATAAGCCTGTGACTTCGGTATCCCAGAAGAGGAACTTCTCCTCTTAAGACTCCGTTATTGTCATAATAATACATAAAATCCATAGAAGTACTGTCATTTCCAAGTACCACATACAGCCCGTCTTCTAACTTGTCCGCACTTTGTTTTACATCCGTATCAAGCTGTACTGCCTCTTCTCCATACAGACTTCCCATCTCATATACGATTTCCTTCGTATCCGTAGAACCGTCTTCATTCGTTATATAGAATGTAATCGTATTCTCCGTATCCGGGATCAGACCGATCACCTGAAATTCATGCTCTTTCTGATACTCTTCATCCTGATATACATTTCTGCTAAAGTCGGCAATATCATCCTCCTTTACATGAATCGTATAAGAAACTTTCACCGCCGAATCTGTCTCAAAATAAACATACAATGACTGTGTATTGGTTCCAAAAGGATTGTATTCGATCAGCATATTACTCAGTGTATACTCCTGAGATTCTTTTTTCTTTTCCAGTTCGTCCGCTATTTTCTGCTGCTCTTCTGCATTGTATGTTTTTTTGATCTTCTCATAGATTTTTTTCTGTTTTTCATTCATTACATTTGCTTCATTATCTGACATTTTCTGTTCTTTTTTTTCATCAGACTCTGAAACCTGTTCTTTCTTCGTTGTGCTCTTCTCTTTCGTGTCTGCATTTGCACACGCTGTCATTCCCATCGCAAGTATCATAGCCAACATTCCTGCAGTCATGATTCGCTTTTTCACTTTTTCTATCCCACTTTCTTATTATTTTTTCACAGTTATAAATATTTTAACAAGAATTTGTGTTAAAAATATGAAATATGGTCATTTTTATTTTAATTATTCGTTTTTGCTCTGCACCTCCGTATTTTTCAACTCATATATTACGATTCCACCTTTTTCTTCACAGCCCGTTTTCCACAACTCCATTAGATCCAGTCTGACTTTTTCCCCGTAAGTAGCCACATCGATCCACATACCCTGTTCATTCTTTTCATATCCGACCACAAGAAACCAGTGCCAGATGAAATCTTTGTACTTTTCAACATTCAAATGTCTCAACATCAGATATGGTACCGGAAGTCCCTTATCAATCTGTTCGCATATGATCTTCTCTGCCTCTTCCGCAGTACCTGTCCCGTCGAATTTTTCCATATCAATCTGATAATCCGTTCCATATTTTTCATTCACATCTGAAATATATTTTGCCAGACCTTCAATATACCATTCCGGCTTTTTTACGCCCTGAACTCTTGGACGGATGTATGGTTTCATAATCTGACTGAATTTTTTGTATGCTTCTTTATCCATCTGTTCAAGATCGAACGGATATAATTTTTTCATTCCCTTATATTTTGCCAGATAAATACAACTGTCACATGCCGTTGCAGCTCCACATCCACCAACATTCATAACAATATTCGTGAACCAGTCCTGATTTCCTCCGAATTCTCCATCAATCATAAAATATTCCAGTTCTTTTTTCATATCTGCTCACCTGTCCTGTCTATTTGTCTATATAATAATGCAGCCATCTGCTTCCAACACCTGGTATTACTTTTTCAGACATCTGAAAGAAATTCTAACATACTTTCTCAAGCGTACGCAATGGGCGGGGATTGCAGATTTTCTGCAATCCCCGCCCATTATTTCTCTATATTTTGTTATTCTTATAAGCTTCTTGACATCTCTTCGCATACTTTCATAGCTTCGATGATAGAACTTCTGAAGCCGAGCTCTTCTAATGTACGAACAGCTTCAATTGTTGTTCCTGCCGGTGAACAAACCATATCTTTTAATTCTCCAGGATGTTTTCCTGTATCCAGAACCATCTTTGCACTTCCAAGAACAGCCTGTGCTGCAAACTGATAAGCCTGTTTTCTTGGCATTCCGCCTGAAACTGCTGCATCTGCCATAGCTTCGATCAGCATGAATACATACGCCGGTGAACTTCCACTTACTGCTGTTACTACATCCATCAGACGCTCAGGAACGATCTCTGCACGGCTGAAACTTTCCAGAAGGCTCTTTACATATGCAATCTCATCTTCTGTAAGATGTTCATTCGGGCAAACTGCTGTCATACCTTCTCCAACCATAGCCGGTGTGTTAGGCATTGTACGAACGATCTTTACATCTTTTCCAAACTGTTCTGCAAGCCATGCAAGTGTCTTACCTGGTGCAATTGTAATGATAATCTGTTTGTCTGTCACAACATCTTTGATATCAGCAATTACGCTCTCATAAAACTGAGGTTTTACAGACAGAATAATTGTCTCTGCTTTCTGTGCAACTTCTTTATTGTCTGCTGTTACATTGATTCCGTATTCTTTCTGAGCTCTTTCTCTTCCAGGTGCAAAAAGATCTGCCCCGATAATTTCTTCTGCAGGAATTACATTATTCTTGATAATTCCGCCCATAATTGCTGATGCCATGTTACCTGTACCGATAAATCCTAATTTCATCCTTATTACCTTCCTTTTTAACCTGTTATATTCTTTTTGCTCCCGGCACGTGACACATAAACAATCTGTTATGTTCGCTCCGTGCTTTTGTATACGTTTTTTAAATTTGTATACAAATCATTTCTACTGTGACTATATCACTCATTTCTCAAAAAGTCAACACATAACCTTGAATTTTCTTTGAAAACACGTTATAATTTGTATACAAATACAGAAAATGTATACTTTTATATAAAAGCTGATATGCACTGCTATAACTTACTACGTTATTGTGAAAGTACTATTTGAAGGGGGCATTTACTATGGCAGAAAAAAGTCCGTCTCTTGCCACACAGGCTTATCATACCATCAAAGAAAATATTCTGAATCTTACCTATCCTCCGGGCATGGTCCTTACCGAGGCTATGCTCACCAAAGAGCTCGAAATGAGCCGAAGCCCGGTACGCACTGCGATCCAGATGCTTCAGGTCGAAGGACTTATTGTCTCGGACTATTACAAATCTATGACTGTAAAAGAAATTACAGATAAAGATATCAATGAGATTTATCAGTTACGGGAATTATTAGAGGGGGCCGCTTTCCGTCAGATTTTTACCTCCGGGCGGTACGAAGAGTATTCTTACCGTATTGAAGAGAAAGTCGTGCGTATGTGCGCCGCTGCAGGCGATCTGTATGAATGGGAGATTGCAGATACTGCCATGCATATGGAAATTATCAGTATTTTTGACAATGACAGAATCAACCGGATCTATGAAAATAATCTTTCCGAACTGATCCGCATTGGCCAGTATTCTATCCGAAACGGGATGAAAATCCCCAGAACAAATGACAATCTGAAAAAAATGATTTCTTATATGAGAAAGGGAAACTATGAGAAAGCGTTTGAAATCTTGAAAAACGACCATTTCGGAACCGGCCGTAACACCGCATTAAAAATGCATTAATAAAATACGTATATAAAAAACTTGCCAGCTGCGCGATCTGCAACTGGCAAGTTCTTTGTATATCTCTTATTTTTTAAAATGTTCCAACATGATTGGCATACATTGTTTGGAATATTCTCCCAATGAATATGCTCCTTTGTTCAAACACCAGTCCGAAACCAGCGCTCGTTCACACATCGAGTAATATCTGACCAGTTCATTCACCGGTACTTCATCCGATATCTCTCCTCTTTTTTGTCCTTCATCGATCACACTGCTGATCAGTTTATAATATGTCCGGTTCTGATCCAGAAGTGATCTGTGCCCCTGTGCTACAAGCTGTGTTGAATAAAGCGAAGCCAGAAGATCAATGCTGATCTTTTCTTCCATCATCGAATGTGCTTCGTAGTTTAGATAAAGAAGCTTCTCATAACAGTTCATATCCGGATCCATCTTGGTCTTTAACACTTCGTAATTATCATCCAGAATAATCGACAATGTATTCAACAATTCATCTTTGGTATTAAAATAATAATAGAACGATCCTTTGGATGTTCCTGACAATTCAATAATGTCATCTACCGTTGTTCCATTATATCCTTTTTCATAAAACAACTGCCATGCCGCTGTTACGATTCTTCCTTTTACACTTTTTTTGTTGTCTGTTTCTATTTCCATTTATTTTCTCCTTATCCGCCCTCTTTTAAAGTACTTTTAGTATAACATATTTATTTTAACAGTGTACACAGAAAATTCTTCTTAATACTTTACTTCAAAACTACTTTCCAGTTCCGGCTCCATCTCTTCGGTATCAATCCAGTCAATCTGGATAAACTGGTTCCGGTTCAATCCCTTCATGAGTTCAAAGATCAGAGTCTCTCTTCCCTGTACTTCCATAACTACCGTCCCATCATATTCATTCTTCACCCATCCGGTCAGATTCATAGATCTTGCCAGATATTTTGCTGTATAACGAAATCCCACGCCTTGTACTCTTCCATGGAATATCATATGTTTTCTTACTTCCGACATCTATTACCACCTCTGAATAATTCAGGGTACTGCGCTACGCAATACCCTGCCTTTTTACATCCCGCTATGCAAGAAAAGCGAATATTTTCAACTTCTTTTGCATAACTTTCTTCACTCGAAATTCTTATGAACAAGCCTGCTGTACTCTTCATAAGCTTCTACTCCCTCAAATGCATCTTTTAACGCATCTCTGATTCCTATATAATACCAGCCTATGATCTTTTTATCCTTCATCCTGAAACGGTTCCATAGTTCTTCTCCATATACCGGATAATCCCTGTCAATA
>QWCH01004076.1_pt1 | contig 14488 bp, 13 predicted proteins | sample 1972671 | NCBI WGS metagenome assembly QWCH01 (sample SAMN09866713, study PRJNA288562) | Human gut metagenome isolate term3_stool, whole genome shotgun sequencing... | isolation source: gut | host: Homo sapiens | place: USA: California | reverse complement strand
TGCAGCGGAAATGTTTAGAGATAGAAAGCGGATACAGGTTGTAAGTCTGTTCGTCTGTCTTTTCCAGGTGCCATTCTGTTTGCGGATCTTTCAGGCGAGCTTTCTGTTCGTCGCTGAAAGCCTGTGCTTCGCGTAGTTTATCCCAGTTCTTGATGGCTTCGAGCAACTTGTCTATCTGTCCGTGACGGCGCAGGGTGTTGCTGTTGCAAGCGGTATTAATATTGAAGAAGAAGCAATGAAAGAGCGCGAGGATGAAATCCTGGCAAACGGTCAGATGATGATCGATGATATCCTTCAGAAATGGGAAGCAAAACAGAAAGATCATGAAGAGGCGATTGCAAAGCAGAAAGCCAAAGATGAGGAGCGTCTCCAGAAGGAAAGAGAACAGGCAAGAATCCGTCAGGAAGAAGAGCGCAAAGAAGTAGAAAGAAAAGCAGCTGAAGCAGAGGCCAGAAGAAAAGCTGAAGAAGAGGCAGCAAGAAAAGCAGCTGAGGAAGAGGCCAGAAGAAAAGCAGCTGAGGAAGAGGCCAGAAGAAGCCAGAAGAAAAGCCGAGGAAGAGGCAGCAAGAAAAGCAGCCGAAGAAGAGGCCAGAAGAAAGGCTGAAGAAGAAGCAGCAAGAAAAGCAGCTGAGGAAGAAGCCAGAAGAAAAGCCGAGGAAGAGGCAGCAAGAAAAGCAGCCGAAGAAGAGGCCAGAAGAAAGGCTGAAGCAGAAGCAAGAAGAGCAGCCGAAGAAGAGGCCAGAAGAAAGGCCGAGGAAGAGGCAGCAAGAAAAGCTGAGGAAGAGGCAGCCGACGAGAAAGAATCTGAAAGAAATACACAGAGAATACCGGATGACATTGTCCGTCTGATGGAAGAGATGGAGAGTGAAAATGAAGATTCCGAAGATGAGATTTATGAGGAAGAATTTGAAGACGGTCCGGGAATGGATGAAGATTTCATAGAAGGAATCGAAGATGAGCTTGACGGACTGGATATGAACGGAAGCAGTTTCGAGGAAGGTGCTTTTGACGAAGGCGACTTTGAGGAAGAAGATCTTGAAGGAGAAGACTTTGACGAAGGCGACTTTGAGGAAGAAGATTTCGACGAGGAAGACTTTGACGAAGCTGACTTTGAGGAAGAAGATCTTGACGAGGAAGACCTTGAAGAGGCCGATTTTGACGAAGACGATGACGAAGACGACTTTGAAGACATAGATGATGAAGAAACCGATTTTGACGAAGGCGACTTTGAAGAAGATATGGACGAAGAGGATTTCGACGAAGAAGAGATCGACGATGACGAAGAGCTTGATTTTGGTGAAGACCTTGAAGAGGCCGATTTTGACGAAGCTGACTTTGAGGAAGAGGATCTCGATGAAGGAGACTTTGACGAAGGCGACTTTGAGGAAGAAGATTTTGACGAAGAAGAGATCGAAGATGAGGATGACACAGAAGAATTAGAGATTGAAGAGCCATCCGAAGAAGAGATCCAGGCAAGAATTAAAAAGTCAAAAGGTGGAGTTCCATTTGATACCGGATTCGTTGTAACAGGAAGATATGATCTGAGTGCAACGAGTGAAATCGGATTAAAGGCAGGACTTACGGAAGAACAGAAGAAGTTATTCTCATATTTCGTTCCGGTAAGAGGAATGAGTGAACAGATCGTAGAGGTTCTTGATAATGACAGACGTGCCCAGAGAGAGGGTACTTCCAAGACAGGAAACCTTCTGGTAATCGGAAGAAAAGGATCTGGTAAAACAGTTCTTGCGGTTGATATCGTAAAAGCAATCCAGAAACAGAGAAATCTGAAACAGGGTAAAGTAGCGATCGTTACAGGTGAGTCTTTGAATAAGAAAGAACTTACGAATATCATCCAGAAGCTTCGTGGAGGAGCAATCATCATTGAACATGCTGGCAAGCTGAATTCAAGAACGGTAAAAGAACTTAATTATCTGATGGAAAAGAAGACAGGTGAATTACTTTTCGTACTGGAAGATCAGAGAAAACCTCTGGAGCGTCTGATGACAGCTAATCCGGAATTCAAGAAGAAATTCAGTTCGAAACTGGAACTTCCGGTATTCATTAATGATGAGCTGGTAACATTCGGTCAGACATATGCGAAAGAGAATGGATATAAACTGGATGAGATGGGAATCCTTGCACTGTACAGCCGTATCGATGTAATGCAAAGAGAAGACCATGCAGTATCTGTTGCAGAAGTTAAAGAGATCATGGATGAAGCAATTGCTCATTCACAGAAAGCAAATGTAAAACACCTTGCACGAAGAGTATTTGGTAAGGGAACAGATGATTCTGACAGAATTATTCTGAAAGAAGAAGATTTTAAAATTTAAGTCAGATTTTGGAAGAGTTTTGACAAACTAAACTGTCAAAACTCTTTCTTTTTGCCCTTTTGTAAAGTATAATGTTGTTATAAATATGCAACAGAATGCGAGGGGTAATTATGGCTGAAAAAAAGAAGAAACCGTATGAAATAGGCGAGCTGGATCAATACCTTTTCGGACAGGGAAATCATTACGAGATTTATAAGAAGCTGGGTGCACATCTGGTACAGGACGGAAAACAAAAAGGTGTGTATTTTGCGGTATGGGCACCGCATGCACAGGCAGTTTCGGTAGTCGGAGAGTTCAATGAATGGGATACAGAGGCGAACCCGATGAAGAGAGAAGAACCTCTGGGAATCTATACCTGTTTTATACCTGGTGTGAAGAAAAATCAGATGTATAAGTATTGTATTGAGACTTATTCGGGAGAACAGATATTTAAGGCAGATCCATATGCCAATTATGCGGAATTAAGACCTGGAACAGCATCCAGAGTTACAGATATCGAGAATATAAAATGGACGGATACAGAATGGATGACCCACAGAAAGACCTGGAATCATAAGCATAAGCCGATGTCTGTCTATGAGGCACATATTGGTTCCTGGATGCGCCATCCGGGACGGGAAGATGAAGGTTTCTATACATATAGAGAGTTTGCCAGAGCAATTACCAAATATATTAAAGAAATGGGTTATACACATGTGGAGCTGATGGGGATCGCGGAGCATCCGTTTGACGGTTCCTGGGGATATCAGGTGACTGGTTATTATGCACCGACATCCCGGTATGGAACACCGGAAGATTTCGCATGGATGATCAATTATCTGCATAGAAATAAGATCGGTATCATTCTGGACTGGGTACCGGCCCATTTCCCGAAGGATGCACATGGACTTGCTGATTTTGACGGAACTGCGACGTATGAATATGCAGATCCAAGACTTGGAGAACATCCGGACTGGGGAACAAAAGTGTTTGACTTTGGAAAAAATGAAGTCCGCAATTTCCTGATCTCCAATGCATTGTTCTGGATTGAAAAATTCCATATAGACGGACTTCGTGTAGATGCTGTTGCGTCTATGTTATATCTGGATTATGGACGGAAAGATGGCGAATGGGTAGCGAATAAGTATGGTGAGAATAAGAACCTTGAAGCGATTGATTTCTTCAAACATTTGAACTCTGTTGTTCGTGGAAGAAATCCGGGAGCACTCATGATCGCAGAAGAATCTACAGCATGGCCGAAGGTTACCGGTGATGTGGAAGAAGGCGGTTTAGGTTTCAGCCTGAAGTGGAATATGGGATGGATGCACGATTTCACGGAATATATGAAGCTGGATCCATATTTCCGTAAGGATAATCATCATCTGATGACATTTGCCATGAGTTATGCATACAGTGAGAATTATATCCTGGTATTGTCGCATGATGAAGTGGTACATCTTAAGTGTTCGATGCTTAATAAGATGCCGGGACTGGGATTTGATAAATATGCTAACCTTAAAGCTGGTTATGCATTCATGATGGGACACGCCGGTAAGAAGCTTCTTTTCATGGGGCAGGAATTCGCACAGCTTCGTGAATGGAGCGAGGAAAGAGAACTTGACTGGTTCCTGTTGGCTGAGCCGGAGCATCAGCAGATGAAAGAGTGGGTAAAAGCGTTGCTTCATCTGTATAAGAGTCATAAGGCGATGTATGAGATGGATCAGAGCTGGGAAGGATTTGAATGGATCAATGCGGATGATGGATACAGAAGTATCTATAGTTTCATGAGACATTCCAAAGGTGCAAAGAAGAATCTGTTGTTCGTCTGCAACTTTACGCCGATGGCAAGAGATGATTACAGAGTCGGAGTTCCGAGAAAGAAACAGTATAAGTTGATTCTGAACAGTGATGAGGAAAAATACGGCGGAACCGGAGAGGTAAGGAAGAAGATCTATAAGGCTGAGGCAAAAGAATGTGATGGAAGACCGTATTCATTTGCTTATAAGCTGCCGCCTTACGGAGTTGCTGTGTTTGAATTTTAAGAGGAGTAATTTTAGGATTATTTAAATTTTGGAATAGAGAGATTTTAATTTGAATGAAGTAAAATAAAAAACGCCGGGAAGTTTTTTTAAGCTTCCCGGTGTTTTTATACCAAAGTGTGCAAGAAAAGCTGCCAGTGGCAGGTTTGCTGTATTGTCATTATAATTCGTTTGTTACTATAATTACCTGCTAATGCTTATGTCTAGTTGGCAGAGCCGTTAGCTGTGGAATCAGACGTATCAGAGTTGGAAGAATCTGATTCGCTGCTGCCTGGTAAGCTGCTCTGAGTATCGGACTGATCATCGGCACTGTTATTCAGTGAAGAATCATCAGCAGAGTTGTCTGTTGTGCCGGCATCTGAAGAATCTGCATCACTGTTCAGAGAATCATTCTGTGTGTCGTCAGACTGATCATCATCAGTATCTTTGCTGTCCTCTGTATTGGCATCGTTTTTGCTCTTATCTGAATTGTCTTTTTTAGAATCGCTTCCGCCGAACAGATCCTTGAAGAATTTCTTGATCTTGCCCCAGAATCCGCTGTCATCGCTGTTGTCATCCGAACTGCTGTCGGAAGAATTATCTGCGCTGTCGGAATTGTTCGAAGAAGAGTTGTCGGAAGAATCCAGTGTGCTGTTACTTACGACATCATCGCCGAGTGCACTGTCATCCGTATTGTTGATGATTCCGCCATCAGAGCTGTCACTGCCGCCGAAGATTCCTTTGATGGAATTCCAGAGGTTGGAGAAGAATCCCTCGCTCTTTCCGTCGATGTTGTTCAGTGTATTCTTCAGTGCTTTGACATCATAGTCATACTGGGAAATGTTCTTTAACAGTTCAGTGATCTTGTCGATCTGTTCCTGTGTCAGAGTGACATCGTTATTCTTGGCAGCATCTTCCACTGCATCCTGAATATCGTTTTTATCTTTTAAGCCGTCTTCAATAACGCTTTCTTTGGCATCATTCATGACATCTTCGGCTTTGTCCTGTCCGATATCATTTGCCAGATCTCCTGTTGTGACAAGTTCGTCGGTTGCGGCAGCCTTCTGATCTTCGTTCAGAGTTGTTCCGGTGGCTTTCTCATAAGCCATCATGATTCCTGTCAGTGCGCCTGTTCCGGATACTTCGATCGGAGAAGCAGCGATAACGTTACAGTTCTCAACACCGGATGTAAGAAGTGTACTGGAGATCATAGAACTTGTAACATAAGTTAAGTTGGAAACCTTTACTTGGATTCCGCCGCTTGTGGTCGGCTCTACATATGAACAGCTGTAGGTACGGGTACCGATCTGTTCTTCCGGAGCGACCCCTTCGAGATATTTTCTTTCATCTGCATTGGTAACTTCGATGACATCTGCTTTGTCAGAAGAGGTACCAAAGTACTCATACATGGAATTCTTCTGTGAATCTGACAGGTTGGCTCCAAGTGTTACAACTTTAGATGAATCTGCCTTTACGACCAATGGTGCCGCAGTAGAACCAAGTACAACTGCCATGGCAACTGGTAATGCTCTTTTTAAATTTTTCATAATGCGTGGTGTGTTCACCATGCCCCCTTTTTATTAAATATATTTATCCCTGTTACTTCTTAAATATAGCATAAAAAACTATGTTTTCCTAGGAAATATAAATTAACTATTTCTAAAGATTTTCTGTAGACGTGCGTCAAAATCGTTCTGTGATATCATCCCCTGCATGACAGTGATCAGTTCCTGGTCTTTGAAAAAGAGAAATGTCGGAAGAAGATCTGTCTGATACTCAGCTGCGAGAAGTTCGGATTCTGTGGTCTCTACTTCAAAAAAGCGAATGCTGCCGGAATATTTTTTCTGATATTTTTTTTCGAGATCTTCTATAATGGGACGCATCATTGCACATTTTCCACACCAGACGGCGTAGAACATGACTACGGCAAACACGGGATGGTCCGTGCTTTCACCCGCCGGTGCATCGGAAGAAAGCTGCCAGTGACAGGCCCTGAAGCTTTCAAAGTTTTGTGTCGTCAGATGTAACATAAGCTTCCACCCTTTCACAGGATTACAGGAGCATAAGATATGCTCTCTATTAATATATGAAAGGAAAGGGAAGAGGTTCCTTTATCTGCGTTTTGCGATCAGTTTGCAGATCGGATTGCCCATGGAAGAGAATTTTGCTTCATATTCGGTCATAATATTTCCCTGGTTCATCTTACTGTCATTATGAAGATCATAGGAAAGCTGATCCAGAACGAACAGTTCGGAAGTCTTAAGTTCTTCTACGGAAAAGTCGAAGAGCGGACGGTTGTCTGTCTTGAATTCTACGGTTCCGTCTGCAGTCAGGACTTTGTCATAAAGCTTGAAAAATTCGTTGGATGTCAGTCTTCTTCTTGCATGGCGGGCCTTTGGCCATGGATCGGAGAAGTTCAGGTAGATACGGGATACTTCCGCCGGGGCGAATACCGTCGGCAGGTCATTCGCATCCATACAGATGAATCGGATGTTGGCAGGAGCTTTTCCTTCGGCTTCCAGTTCCTGGAATTTCTCAACGGCACGTAATAAGACGCTGGAATAGCGTTCGATGCCGACGTAGTTGATCTGTGGGTTTTCGGCTGCGAGAGTCAGAAGAAACTGACCTTTTCCCATACCGATCTCGATGTGCAGCGGTCGTTCATTTTGGAACTCCTGATTCCAGTGTCCGCATAAGCTTTCCGGATTCTTAACAACTTCTTTGCAGGCTTCGAGAACGCTCTCTGCACGTGGTATATTTCTAAGACGCATATGTGTGTTCCTCCTTATAATCAATGGATTTGCAAGGATTTTCTGACATTTTGCAAATCGTTCTTAGTTTAGCGTCTGTGCAGGAAAAAGTCAATGGAAGTGGAAATTGTCAGAAGAATTGAGAAAAATAATACAATATATACAAAATGATAGTGGTAATTTTAGAAAATAGGTGTATTATTATAACATGGATAAAAAAGTAACAATTATTCGTTGTGAAATGTGCAAAAAGGAGGGCGGCTTATGAACTCTGTTATTGAGAAATTAGCTGAAGTGGAAGAAACGGCGGAGGCGATCGTAGAGCATGCCAGACAGCAGAAAAGTGAAATTGAAAAACAGATACAGGAAGAAAGGAATCAATTTGACCGGGACCTGGAAGAAGAGACACAGAAAAAACTGGAGAAGATAAAAGCAAAGTCGCAGCAGGAAGTAGAGAAAGTTCTGGACCGGGAACGGAAGAAGGACCAGAAGGCGATTGATGATCTGAAGAGGGAATACGAAGAAAATCATGACATTTATGCAGAGGAAATCGTAAGACATATGATCGAGGTGTAGCGTATGGGAAATGTGATGGCTTACAGCGGGATCACGACAAAGGTACGTGCGATGTCGGCGAAGCTTCTGAAAGAGAAAGATTATGATACGATCGCAGGTCTTGGTACAGTGACAGAAGCAATCGAATATCTGAAAGACAAGACGGCGTATGCACCATATGTGGAGCGGATGGATGTTTCCTTATATCACAGGGGAAATGTGGAGAAGATCCTGTATCAGTCGTTGTTCGATGATTATTCGAGGATCTTCCGGTTTGCCGGGATGGAGCAGAAGACGTTCTTAAAATTATACTGGAAACGGTATGAAGTCGATCTGATCAACTACTGTTTGAGGATCGTGTTCAATCATTATGAGAAACCATTTGATCTGGAATACAAGAAAGAGTTTTTTGACAGATATTCACAAATTTCCATAGACCGGTTGATAACTTCGAAAAATATCGACGAGCTTGTAGATAACTTACGGGATACGGAATATTATGGTGCGCTTGCCAGAATCAGAGATTCCGGAGCGGGAACGCTGTTTGATTATGATCTGGCATTGGATCTGTATTATTTTTCTACGATGTGGAAAAAGGGAAAACGGGTTCTGAAAGGACATGAGCAGAAGATATTCTTAAAGGACTATGGAATGAAGATCGATCTTCTGAATCTTCAGTGGATCTACCGTGCGAAGAAGTATTATCATATGCTTCCGCCGGATATCTATTCGATGACGATCCCGATCCACTATCGGATAAAAGTAGAAGAATTCAAGACACTGGTGGAGACGCCGACACTGGAACAGTTTGAAGCAGAAGTGGAAAAGACGTACTATGCAGGAAAATATAATTATATGCAGACGGATAAAACACTGGAACAGATGTATCGCGACTGCCTGCGGAAGTTGTACCTGACTGATAAAAGGAATGATCCGTATTCGATCGCGATCGTCAATACGTATCTGTTCCTGAAAGAAGAAGAAATCTATAAACTAACGACAGCCCTTGAGTGTATCCGTTACGGTTTGACGAAGGGAGAGACATTAGGATACTTAGGAGGTGTGAATCAATGATTGTTAAGATGAAGTTCTTAAGCATCAGCGGACCGAAGAATGACATCGACCGTGTCTGCGAGGTGTATCTGTCGAAATACGAAATGCAGCTTGAGAATGCGGCGGCGGAGCTTAAGACGACCGACAACCTGCAGCCTTTTGTGGAAGTCAATCCATACAAAGAGCCGCTTGCGAAGGCAGAACAGTTCAGCGCACTGTTAGCGGATGAAGACCAGAGGATCGATGTATCGATGAATCAGGAGGATATGCTGAACCTGATCCGGGATGTCAATCATGACTATCTGGATCTGCTGGAGAAGAAAGAGTTAACGAAGAAGCAGGTAGATGAATACAAAGAAAAGCTTCTGATTATGGAGCCGTTCCGGACACTGGAACTGGATATGCAGAAATCATTAAAGTATAAATATATGAAAGTCCGGTTCGGACGGGTAGATGTGAATTATTACAAACGTCTGGAAAAATATTTATTTGATGATCTGAATGCGGTATTTATCGAAGGTACGAGGAATGAAAATTATGTATACGGATGTTATTTCGTATCGAATGCGGATTCCAGTAAGGTGGATTCGGTATTCAATTCCTTACATTTTGAAAGGATTGTAATTCCATCCGAATACATAGGAACGCCGGCGCAGGCCTGTGAAGAGCTTGAAAAGGCAATCGAAGAAAAGCAAAAAGAGATTGCAGAGATAGAAAAACAGATCAGGGAGCTGATGGCGAAGAATGCCGCAAAGCTCCGTGGTGCGAAAAGGCGTCTGGAAGAACTGGCTACGAACTTTGATGTCCGCAAGCTGGCGGCAAGGATCGAAGAGGGAGATAATAAAGAAGACTATTACATCCTGTGCGGATGGATGGGCGAAGATGATGTGAACAAATTCCTCGCGGAATCAAAGAACGATGATAAGGTATTCGTTGTTGTAGAAGAAGATAAGGAGAAGTTTTTCGGAGAACCGCCGACGAAGCTTAAGAATCCAAGGTTCTTCAAGCCGTTCGAGATGTTCATCCGGATGTACGGGCTTCCGGCAAATGATGAGATGGATCCGACGATGTTCGTGGCACTGACGTATACATTTATCTTTGGTGCGATGTTCGGGGATGTCGGCCAGGGCTTATGTCTGTTCGTATTCGGCGGGCTTTTGTATCTGATTAAGAAGATCAACCTGGCTGGGATCATATCCATTGCGGGACTGTTCTCAACATTCTTTGGATTCATGTTCGGAAGTATCTTTGGATTTGAAGATGTGATACAGGCACGCTGGTTAAGACCTGTGGATGCGATGACGAACCTGCCGTTTATCGGACAGCTCAATACGGTATTCGTGGTAGCTATTGCATTTGGTATGGGACTGAATATCCTGGTGATGATCTTTAACGTGATCAACGCAGTTAAGAGTCATGATCTGGAAAATATGTTATTTTCCCACAACGGAATCGCAGGGCTGGTGTTCTATGGATTCCTGGTGCTGACGATCGTGCTTTATATGACGGGACATAAGGTTCCGGGTAATATCATGATGGTAATTTTCCTGGGGGTTCCGGTGCTCTTGTTCGTATTCAAGGAACCGTTGGGCAATCTGGTGACAAAGCAGCATAAGAAGATGGAAGAGGGAAAGGTGATGTTCTTCGTGCAGGCGTTCTTCGAACTGTTCGAGACGATGCTGAGTTATTTTTCCAATACCATTTCTTATGTGCGTATCGGTGCATTTGCCGTCAGTCATGCGGCGATGATGGAGGTTGTGCTGATGTTATCCGGCGCAAGTGCGGGGCATACGAACTGGATCGTGTTCGTGCTTGGAAATGTGCTGGTGTGCGGACTGGAAGGGCTGGTCGTCGGTATCCAGGTACTGCGTCTGGAATACTATGAGATGTTCAGCCGTTTCTATAAAGGAACCGGACGGGAATTTAAGCCGTTCCACAGTCAGAGTGACAGAAAGTAATAAAATTCAAAGATATATTTACAGGAGGACAAAAATATGAGCCTGACAGTTAGAGTATTATTCGTTGTAACATTGTTGCTGAGTATTGTAATTCCATTTGGATATTTTCTGATCGGACAGAGGACGAAGAAGCGTTATAAGAGGGCTATCGGCACAAATATATTCTTTTTCTTCAGCACTGTTCTGATCGCAGGGATCATGCTTTTTGCGGGAGATCCGGTACAGGCAGCGGAAGCAGCCGGCAATACGGCGTCGAACGCAACAGGATTCGGATACCTGGCAGCAGCACTTTCAACCGGTCTTTCCTGCGTCGGCGGTGGTATCGCCGTTGCAAGTGCAGCAAGTGCGGCTCTGGGTGCAATTAGTGAAGATTCCAGTGCACTTGGTAAGTCGCTGATCTTCGTAGGTCTTGCAGAAGGTGTGTGTCTGTACGGACTGATCATCTCCTTCATGATCTTGGGTAAATTGTAAGATGAAGATGTATCTGATCAGTGATAATATCGATACTCTGACAGGAATGCGTCTCGCAGGGGTAGACGGAATCGTGGTACATGAAAGAGAAGAACTCCGGTGTGCGATCGAGAATGCCATGGAGGATAAAGATATAGGTGTGATTCTGTTGACGGAGAAATTCGGAAGAGAATTCCCGGACCTGATTGACGAGATCAAGCTGGAGCGGACAATGCCGCTTCTGATCGAGATTCCTGACAGACACGGGACCGGACGTAAGAAAGATTTTATCACGTCGTATGTAAATGAAGCGATAGGGTTGAAATTATAGACAGGAAGAAGGTGGCACATTTGACAAACGAAGAAAAGATCACGCATATCCGCACGGCAGCGATGGAAGAGGCAAGAGCGGAGGCGAATGCGATCATAAAGCAGCATGAGGATGCGCTGAGAAGTGTGTTCGAGCAGCACCAGATCGAAGCCAGACGGCAGTCGGAGACGAGAGTGCGTGCGGAGAGTGTGACTGCAAAACAGCAGCTGAATATGGCGATGTCAAAGGCGCAGCTTGAATTAAAACGTGAGATGGGTAAGATACAGACAGAACTTAAGACAGAACTGTTCGAAGAAGTACAGTTAAAGCTTCTGGCATTTATGAGAACAGAAGAGTATAAAGAGGTTCTGATCCGTTATATAGAGAAAGCAGCACAGTTTGCATCCGGGATGGCGATGACGATCTATATCAATCCGTCCGATGCAGATAAGAAGACATATCTGGAGGAGCGCACGGGAATGACGCTGACGATCAGCAAAGTGGATTTCATCGGCGGAGTGCGTGCGGTTGTGCCTGAGAAGAATGTTCTAGTGGATTATGCATTCAAAGGGGCACTGGAAAATGAATACCAGAAATTCCGGTTCCGGGGAGGTGTAAAGGGTGAGTAGCGGAAAGACAGAAAAGATATATGGCATCAACGGCCCGGTCATTTACCTGAAAGGGAAGACGGATTTTAAGATGTCGGAAATGGTCCATGTGGGAGAGGAAAAGCTGGTTGGCGAAGTTATTTCCCTGGATAAGGACCGGACGACGGTACAGGTGTATGAGGAGACTTCCGGACTGCATCCGGGAGAACTTGTGGAAGGTACGGGAGCGGCAGTGTCGGTTACGCTGGCACCCGGTATCCTGAATAATATCTTTGACGGTATTGAGAGACCGCTGGAGCGGATCGCTGACAAGGGCGGGGCATTTATCACCCGTGGTGTCAGTGTGGATGCACTGGACCGCCAGAAACTCTGGGAGACGCATATCACAGTGGCGGAAGGCGATATGGTACAGGGTGGAACGATCATTGCGGAAGTGCCGGAGACGCGGGCTATCGTGCACAAATGTATGGTTCCTCCGGGAGAGGAAGGAACTGTTATATCTGTGGTTCCGGATGGTGAATATACGATTGATGAGACGCTGGTTACGATTGAACTGTTCAATGGAGAAAAACGAGAACTTTCGATGACACAGCACTGGCCGATCCGTGTACCGAGACCGGTGAGCCGGAGATTCCCGGCAAGTGTGCCGCTGGTAACAGGACAGCGAATTCTGGATACGATGTTCCCGATTGCAAAAGGTGGAACGGCTGCGATCCCGGGAGGATTCGGAACGGGTAAGACGATGACCCAGCATCAGATCGCAAAATGGTCGGATGCGGATATTATTATATATATTGGATGTGGCGAGCGTGGAAATGAGATGACGCAGGTTCTGGAAGAGTTTTCAGAACTGGTCGATCCGAAATCAGGAAATCCTTTGATGGACAGAACGACGCTGATCGCCAATACCTCGAACATGCCGGTGGCTGCCCGTGAGGCATCCATTTACACCGGACTTACATTGGCGGAATATTACCGTGACATGGGTTATGATGTGGCGATCATGGCGGACTCGACATCCCGATGGGCAGAGGCACTGCGTGAGCTGTCCGGACGACTGGAAGAGATGCCGGCGGAGGAAGGGTTCCCAGCATATCTGGCATCGAGACTGTCGGCATTCTATGAAAGAGCTGGCATGATGCAGACATTAAATGGTGCAACCGGATCTGTCTCTATCATCGGAGCGGTGTCTCCGCAGGGGGGAGATTTCTCCGAGCCGGTTACGCAGAATACGAAGCGTTTCGTGCGCTGCTTCTGGGGACTGGATAAATCCCTGGCGTATGCGAGACATTTCCCTGCGATCCACTGGCTGACGAGTTACAGTGAATATCTGAATGACTTAAGCGGCTGGTATTCGGATCATGTGTCGCCGAAATTTGTTGATTACCGGAACCGTCTGATGGCGATCCTGAACCAGGAGAGCAGTCTGATGGAGATTGTAAAACTGATCGGTGGGGATGTGCTTCCGGATGATCAGAAACTGATCCTGGAGATTGCAAAGGTGATCCGTCTGGGATTCCTGCAGCAGAATGCATTTCATAAGGATGATACGTGCGTATCGCTGGAGAAGCAGTTCAAGATGATGGACGTGATCCTGTATCTGTATAAGACCAGTAGGAAACTGGTGGCAATGGGAATGCCGATGTCGGTACTGAAGGCGGAAGGTATATTTGAAAAGGTCATTGCGATCAAGTATGATGTGCCGAATGACAACCTGCAGTTACTGGATCTGTATAAATTAGACATTGATGACTTCTATAACCGCGTCATCGAGAAGAATGCGTAAAGGGAGGGACGTAAGATGGCAATAGAATATCTTGGACTGAGCAGTATAAATGGCCCTCTCGTCGTGCTGGAAGGCGTGGAAAATGCATTTTACGATGAAATCGTAGAATTTATTGTAGATCATAATACGAGGAAAATGGGGCGTATCGTGGAGCTGGATGAAGACAAGGCTGTGATCCAGGTATTTGAAGGGACAGAAAATATGTCACTGGATAATACCCATACAAGACTTACGGGACATCCGATGGAAGTTACTGTATCGGAGGAAATGCTGGGACGTACATTTAACGGAATCGGGGAAGCGATCGATGGACTTGGTCCGATTGCAGATGCAGAAAAAAGGGATGTAAACGGACTTCCGTTGAATCCTGTCAGACGGGAGTATCCACGAAACTATATCCGTACCGGAATCTCGGCGATTGACGGTCTGACGACACTGATCCGCGGGCAGAAGCTTCCGATATTCTCGGGAAACGGATTGCCGCATGACCAGCTCGCGGCACAGATCGTAAAGCAGGCTTCACTTGGAGACAATTCGGATGAACAGTTTGCGGTTGTATTCGGTGCGATGGGAGTCAAGCATGACGTGGCAGAATTCTTCCGTAAGACATTTGAGGAAAGCGGTGTGGCAGACCATGTGTGTATGTTCCTGAATCTGGCGAATGATCCGGTGGTGGAGCGTCTGATCA
>QWCH01003921.1_pt1 | contig 14508 bp, 17 predicted proteins | sample 1972671 | NCBI WGS metagenome assembly QWCH01 (sample SAMN09866713, study PRJNA288562) | Human gut metagenome isolate term3_stool, whole genome shotgun sequencing... | isolation source: gut | host: Homo sapiens | place: USA: California | reverse complement strand
AGACCGCCGATAATATTTAACAGTGTGGTTTTCCCGCAGCCGGAAGGACCGAGAATTGAAACAAATTCGTTTTTTCTGAACTCTATGGATACGTCGTGAAGCGCGAGAACGCTCTCTTCCTCCACCATGTATTCCTTGGTGATATCTATAAGTTTAAGCATAAAGCCTCTGGATTGTATGATTTATTTGGCGAATCATATAGTCCCGATACGGCGAATTTTCGCCATAGAAATTCCCGTCGGAAGTTCCGCGCTCGGACAAATACGGCATTGTATTTCACGTCCGAAAAGTCAAGATTGCGTCAACTTCCCCAATTAATTATACGCTTTTGCGAAACTCTTAACAACTATATTATATGTGGATTATAACACATAAAAATCAAAAAAGATAGTGTTTTTATCCCAAAACCCAACATTTATTTTAAATATGTAGGTTAAAATACGAATGTTTTAATTCTAAATCATATGTTTTAATTCATTTTTGAAATGAACACGACAAAATATCAAAACAATATATAATGAAAATCAATACACGATATGTGTTTTAATCGGAACTTTAAAATTGATATATCGATGTGTAGGGTTTGTAGCACTTATCGTGTATTCACAAACAAATCTTTGTCGAATTTGTGCCTATTTTTAAACAATATAACACTATTCGTGCATTTTAAGCGTTTTTAGATATTCTTTTTTATCGTTTGAAATGCGAAAACTTTCGCATGCTTTTTGGATGCTTTTGTTGCGTACCCACTTTGGCAAGGTGTTGTTTTCAATATACGGCAAAACTTCATCGTATTGCTTTACAAGCGCAACGCTGACGTACCAGGCAATTGCCATATTGACGTAGTATTCGTTTGAGGAAACCGAAATCACTTTTTCAAATTTATTCGTTGAAAAATCTTCGTCGAGAAAATATCGCATCGCGCATACTATGCCAAACCTAACGGTATACGTCTTATTAGAACAAAGCCATTTTTCAATGTGCCCCCAAAGTTTATCTACGTTCTTCTCAAAACACTTTGGCGAAAAAGTGTCGCACACCGCCCAGTTGTCGATATACGGCAAAAACACTTCAACTTTTTCTATCGCAATGTCAAAATCTTTTTCGTCAGAAAGCATAATTGAGTGCAGTATGTTTTCTTCATAGTATTCGTGAGGAAGATTGCAAAGAAAAGCGTTTTTATCCTCGTTTGAAAAACTTGCGTCTTTTTCAAGGCTCTTTGCGATTTTGCGAAGAGTGGGCATACGCACGCCGATAATTTTTCGACCGTCTATATTCGGAAGGAGCGAGGAATGAAACTCGCGATATTTTTCGTCTCTGTTTTCAAAAAGTATTTTTTCTATTTTGTCCATAACAAACCGTTGACGGCGTTGCCGTTATTTAAAAAATATTCACGACTGAAATTCAACTTTTACTTTGCCAAATGCAAATCGTTTTTCTCGATATACTTCAAAAGACACTCACAACCCTTAGCAATGTCGTCGTAAGTCACGTCGAAATTGCCCGTCCACCACGGATCTGCGATATCGCGCGGATTTGAGGAAAAATCTAAAAGTCTATACACGTTGCCCGTGTCGCCTACGATTTGCTTTATCGCGCGCACGTTGCGCTCTTCCATGCCTACGATATAATCGTATTCTTTTGCATCTTTCGGCGTAATTCTCACTGCTCTGTGAGCAAGCACCTCGACGCCTTCTTCTCTGAGTTTTCGCTGCGCAGGCGGATAAATCGGATTGCCGACTTCTTCAAAAGACGTTGCGGAGGATGCAACACTTACGCAATCTTGCAGGTTGTTGTCTTTTATCATCTTGCTCATCACGCACTCCGCCATAGGCGAGCGGCATATGTTTCCTAGGCACACAAACATAATCTTAACCATAGTTCACCAAATCGAAAAGTACAAATACAAAAATCAGCACTCGAACACAAAGGACAACGGCCCGTCTTGTTGCTGCTCTATGAACATATGTGCGCCGAAAACGCCGTTTTTGACAACGATGCCTTCTTCACGAATTTTTTCGGTCACCCTTTCATAGAGATATCTCGCTCTGTCGGGAAGTTCCGCATGACCGAAATCGGGGCGGTTGCCCGTGCCCTTGCCCAGCGTTCCTGCAAGCGAAAATTGCGACACGAGCAAAATCTCTCCGCCCGCTTGTTTTATATCGAGATTCATTTTGTCGTTCTCGTCCCTGAACACGCGCAGCTTTGCAACCTTGCGCGCAAAGTAGTCGGCTTGCTCTTCGGTGTCGCCTTTTTCTATACCCAAAAATATGGTAAGTCCCGACGGAATTTCGCTTATGAGTTTGCCGTCTACGGACAGCGCGGATTTGAAAGTGCGTTGTATAAGTGCTCTCATTATTTCTCCGAAGCACCGTTTTAAACATATGTTTTGATATGATAAAACGGTTTTATTGTGATTTTCGATTATTGTTTGCCGTCATTGTCAAAAGACTCTTTTTTGTTTTTGACCTTTTGAGGTGGCGATGCGAGATATTGATAGAAATTGCATTCCAGCTCGCTGTTGTACAGCTTTCGCACCTTGTCCGCGCGCCTTCCGAAATACTTTTCAAATGCCTTATACGACGTGATTGCATACACGCACCATTCATCGAGTTTTTTCGTCATCGCGCCGAAATCCCTATACAAAAGTTTGAGCTCGTCCTCATCCATAAGTCTTTCGCCGTAAGGCGGATTTGTCACGATAACTCCGTGCGAAAAACGCGAGGAAACCTCACGCATATCTCCGACTTGTAAATGTATTTTGTCTTTTACACCCGCTCTTTCGGCATGCTTTAAGGCGAGTTTTATCGCGTCTTTGTTGATATCGAATCCGCTTATATGCAAAACTTTGTCGCGCTTTATGCGCTCCTGAGCCTCTTGCTGAACGATTTGGCGCAAATCAGGCACGTTTGCAAAACTTTCGCATGCAAAATTTCTGTTCATGCACGGCGCAATATCCAGTCCTATAAACGCGGCCTCGACGGGAATCGTGCCCGATCCGCAAAACGGATCTATAAACGCTCTGTCGGGATTCCATACGGAAAGTTCTATCATAGCCGCAGCAAGCGTTTCGCGTATTGGCGCGTCGCCCAAATACGTGCGATAACCTCTTTTGTGCAAGCCTTCGCCCGACGTATCGAGCGTAACCGTCGCTTCGTCGTCGAAAAACGAAACTTCGACGCAATATGTCGCTCCGCTCTCGTCAAACGAACCTCCGAGAGTGCTTGCAAGTTTGGATATGATCGCCTTTTTGGTTATACTCTGAATAGAGCGCAAAGCAAAAAGTTGGCTTTTTGCGGATTTTGCGTCGACAACGATCCTTGCGTCCTTAGTCAATATATCTTGCCAACGCATTGCGTATATGCCGTCGAATAGCTCGTCGAAGGTTTGCGCTTTGAACTTTCCAAGCACGATACGCACCCGGTTTGCCGTGCGCAAAAACACGTTGGCTCGCAGCACGTCTTTAAAGTCGCCTTCAAATTCTATGCGTCCTAAATTCGCTCCGCCGGGAGTGTAACCGAGGCGCAAAAGTTCTCGCTTGCAAACGGCTTCTATTCCGCTTGCAACGGCAACTTCGATATTGAGTTTTCCGTCGAATATACTTTGCATGTCTTATGATTTTTCAACTTTATCTTATTTTGCAATTTGCAATTTCTGTCGAAACCGATATTTTACCGTGTTGTTTTCACTATATAAACATTGGGTTTTGCAATTTACAGCTTTGCTATATCCTTTATGACTTCGCTTGCAAGCACCATGCCCGCAATTGCCGGCGCAAAACATATACTGCCCGGTATATGCCTTCCGTTTTCTTCGGGAGTATCTTTGGGAATAAGCGGCTCTTCCTTTGAATAAACGACTTTTAAGGACTTCACTCCTCTTGATTTAAGCTCTTTTCGCATAACTTTTGCAAGGGGGCAAACGCTTGTCTTGTATATGTCGCAAACCTCGAAATTCGTTCCGAGTTTATTGCCCGTCCCCATGCACGAGATGATAGGCACTCCCGCATTTTTTGCACGAACAATAAGCGCGAGTTTTGCACTCACGGTGTCTATTGCGTCAACTATATAATCAAAGTCTTCAACAGGCACGCTCTGCGCAGTGTCGGGCATATAGAACAAGTCGTACGCAATCGTTTTGCAATCGGGATTTATGGCTTTTATTCTTTGCGCCGCAACCTCGGTTTTGCGCTGTCCCACAGTGTCTACGGTTGCAAGAATTTGCCTGTTGAGATTGCTCTCGGAAAACACGTCGCTATCCAAAACCGCAATCGTACCGACTCCGACTCTTGCGAGAGCTTCAACCACGTAGCCGCCTACGCCGCCCACGCCGCACACCAAAACTTTTGCCGCTTTGAGAGCGTCGATTTTGTCGCCGATGAGCATTTTTGTCCTTGTGTATCTGTCTTCCATTTTGTCCTTATTTTTGTCCTTTTGCGGCATGTTTACGTCCGTAATTTTGTCCGTTTACGTCCGTGTTTTTTGTCCGAACGTTGCACAAATTGCGTTTATATTTTCGTCCGAATCTCAGTCCGTAATAATTCCGCGTCTGCGCAGTTCCTCGCCCGTATTTTCGCGTTTGGGCTTTTCTTCTTTTGTTGCCCATGCGCCGAGCGTGTTTGCGTCTCTTTCGCAGTACAAATCGTAGTAGTTCATCTCGCCTCGCATTCTCTTTTCGTGCAGAGATTTAGTATTGCACCAAATCGTTGACGGAATGCCGACGACAAACATATAGAAAGGTCCCGATATAAGCGATTGAATCGTGTGTCCGTACTCGTGAACGCGTGCGTCTTTTGTCCAGATTCCCGGGCGATTTGCGTTTACAAAAATAAACGAACCGAGCGAAACTCCGCCCCAGTTGCCGTCGTGATAGGTAAGCACCGCGCCGTGATAAAACTCATGCTTGCAGTGAGCGTATTTGAGGAAAAACACAAGTCCCAACAGCGTTTGCAAAATCCCCCATGTACATTGCACAAGCCAGTATAACGTATATTTTATTACCTTTGAAACTTTCATATTTTCACCTAGATTTATTGTACACCAAACAACAGGATAAATCAACCTTGCAATGCGCCGCGCTGCTTTATTTTTGCCACCGCTCCAAAACTTCTTTTTGCTCGGTGAGAAAACGATTACGGGATTTTTACGTCTATTTCACCGCAAAAACGCAAACAACAATTGACATCAACACGAATTGTGTATTATTATATATATACAATAAATAAAGGACAGAAAAATGCTGCACAGTTGCTTCCCCGAAAGATTGAAATCTCTGCGTCAAGAGAAAAACATGCTCCAACAAGACCTTGCGGAGCATCTCAAGGTGTCAAAATCCACCATATCGGGCTGGGAAGTGGGCAGAAATCAACCGAACTACGACACTTTGATTGAATTGAGCATCTTCTTCGGCGTGTCGGTTGACTACCTCATCGGCAGAAGAAACTACTAAAATCAAAAGCACTCGACGAGTGCTTTTTTGTTGCATTGTACACAATGCTACCACGGCAATTTGCCGACAATCGCATATATGACATTTCAAGAGAGATTAAAAGAATTACGAAAAGAGGACGGCATCACTCAAAAGACGTTGGCGCAAGCAATCGGCACAACTTGCGACTGCATCGGATTTTGGGAACACGGCAGAAGCGAGCCGTCCATAACTGAAATCATCGCCCTAGCGAAATATTTTGGCGTAACGACAGACTATTTGCTCGGCATTGCCGACTCATATTGAAAAAAGCACTCAATGAGTGCTTTTTTGTTGCTTACTTTTTTGGAGCAAGTCGTGTCTGACGCAGTTATTCGCGAACCCAACCATACTATCTACAATGACCTCGATATTTGGATGAAGAACAAGAAAGACACGGCTTGAAACAAAACCCAATGTACATTTGGTACATGATTTTGGAGCAAGTCGTGCCTGACGCAGTTATTCGCGAACCCGACCATGCTATTTACAATGACCGCGCTATTTGGATGAAGAACAAGGAAGGCACGGCTTGGAACAAAACCCAATGTACATTTGGTACATGATTTTGGAGCAAGTCGTGCCTGACACAGTTATTCGCCAAATAGCGCGGTCATTGTTTGAATGCGTGATAAATTGAATTTATAGCCTTCTCATAATCGAAGGTGTCCACACCCACGATGATATTAAGCTCGGAAGAGCCTTGGTCTATCATGCGGACGTTGACGTTTGCGTCGGCAAGTGCGCCGAAAAGGGTTGCGGCAGTGCCCTGTCTTGACGCCATATTGTGTCCGACGGTTGCGATGAGGGAAAGTCCGCTGTGGATTTCTATATTGTCGGCGTTTATGGACTCTTGAAGAGCGGCAAGCACCTTTTGCATTTTGCCGGCGATGTACTCGTCGCGAATGACGACGGAAAGCGTATCTATGCCCGACGGCACGTGCTCGAAAGATATTCCTTCAAATTCAAGCACGGAAAGCACTTTTCTGCCAAAGCCGATTTCGGAGTTCATCATATCTTTTTCGATATTGATGATGGTAAAGCCTTTTTTGCCTGCGATACCGGTGATGATTTTTTTGTTTTTCGGCAGATTTTTTTCGGCAACTATCATAGTGCCGTGATAGGTCGGATTGAAAGTGTTTTTGATGTTGATGGGGATTCCTACGCTACGCACGGGGAATATGGATTCGGGATGCAAAACCTCCGCTCCCATATACGCAAGCTCGCGAAGTTCGCGATAGCTCAAAAAATCGATGATTTCGGGGCTGTCCACAACTCTTGGATCGGCGGTCAAAAATCCGTCTACGTCCGTCCAGTTTTCATACACGTCCGCACCGACGGCGCGCGCGATGAGCGCACCCGTTATATCCGAGCCGCCGCGTGAAAAAGTGGTGATCCTTCCGTCGCGATTCGAGCCGTAAAAACCGGGGATAACGGCGTATTCCACCCCTTCAAGCCTTTGCTTAATGAGATCGAGCGAATAGTGCATTTGCAATTTTTCGTCGCTGAATTTTATGATATTTTGCGTATCGACAAATTCAAATCCCAGCTTTTTTGCCAAGATGAGCGCATTGAGATATTCGCCTCTCGATGCGGCGTAATCCTTTGTAACGCTCTTGTCGATGCCCGCCTTGACCTCATCGAGAACGGAATCTATATCGAAATCCAAATCCAGCGCGCGCACGATATCTTTGAATCGTTTGCGCACGACCTCGAAAGACTGTGTGCAGTTGCCTTTTTCAAGTTTTTCGTTGAAGCAAGCATAAAGAGCGTCCGTCACTTTGACGTCCGCCAAGCCGCGTTTTCCGGGCGCGGAAACAACGATATACTTTCTTTGCGGATCGCTCTTTACGATGTCGATGACGCGAGAAATCGTCTCGCCGTTCGCCATAGACGTTCCGCCGAATTTGCAAACTTTCATATTGTGTCCCTACACTATTTTATGCGTCTACTTTTGCAACCGCCCGTGCAAAAGCACAAATTATTTTATTCTTTTTGCTTCGAAATAATATCTCTTTTCTTCCGCCTCGCCCATTGAGAACGCTTTGCGGCAAAGAGTGCCGTTTTTGAGGACGTAACCGAACAGTTCTTCCTTTTCGATTTTCGGCATGACGATTGCAACGCCGTCGTTGTGCGCCGCAACGTCTTTGAGGTGTTCTATGCCGTGGATATAGTCCACAACACAGCCGCTATGCTCTTTTATGTATGCGTCGATTGCGTCTTGAACGTCTTTTATCGCCTTTGCTCCGATCTTGTCCACGTGCAATTTGTATTCGGCGTTTTTGTCGAAAGCGACGATTTCCTTTTCACCCGAAAGAGCGTTTTGCATATACGGCACAAAGTCCTCGCCAACGCCGAACACAAAGCGGTGTATCGGCTCGAAAACTATGCCCTCGTCGTGCAGGTTTTCAACCTCACAAAGTGCAAATCTGGCAGGATGAACTGCCTTTTCCGACTCCGTTAACCCCTCTTTTATGCGATTCCAATGCGCTTGCGCCGTGGCAAGAGAGTGGTTGCCGTCCCCGACCGCAAAGATAAAATCGTTCTTATCTCCGCCGTAAAGATTTTGCACGGAGCCAACGTAATTTTCAAAAACGTCAATGACTTTTTGTGCGTCTATACGATACCCTTCGAGATGTCCGCCGCCCATATTGAGATCGAAATCGTACACTTTTTCAAGGCTTGCGCGCTCGCTCCAAATAGGTTCGATGACGGAGTGCTTTCTGTCGTCGATAAGCAACATGATATGCGGCAGTTCCACGGGAGCGTCTTGCCTTATTTTGAGGCGAGGAGGAATTCTGTCCAGAACGACTCCTTCTGTCGAGCGGATATATGCGTCGGACGGATGAGTGAAACAATAGTCTTCCAAATCGACGGCAAGCACGATGCCCAGTCTGGATACGCCGCTTGCGGTGGTGCGCTTGCACACGATAAAGCTGTCTTTCAATGTTTTGAACACACCGCCGTCGAGGTATTGTTTCATTGTGCGATTTATGTTTTCGATACGCTCGTCCTTGTCCTCGTCTTCGAGATATGCCTCGGGGAAAATGAGTTTTAGCGTACTCTTTTCATCGCCGACATACTCTTCGAGCTTTTTCCAGTAACCCCGCTCGGACGTAAACTGATCGCATGCGACGACAGACCATTTGTTGTGGTCGCAATTATTTGGAACAAGAATATCGCAAGATCTTATTGTTTTCATTTGAATCTCCCGTTTCTGCGGATTCTACCACCGATTTTGCGGTTTGCGTGAGCTTCGCGAAGCGCGATAGCCGTGGGCGAAATGCCGTATGCTTCTTCGATTTCGTCTTTGAGCTTGTCCATTGTCATATATCGCTTGATTTCGCCGTGTTTGACAACGGAGATTATGCCGGTTTCCTCGCTGACGACGATTGACAATACGTCGGTGTCTTCCGTGATGCCGATTGCCGCGCGGTGTCTTGTGCCCATTTCCTTGTTTACATTGCGTTGGGTGAGCGTCAAAAAACAGCCTGCTGCGATGATTTTGTTTCCTCTGACAATAACCGCTCCGTCGTGAAGAGGGGCTTTTGTGTTGAAAATACTTTCAAAAAGCGGCGCGCTGAGGGTTGCGTTGAGCCTTGTACCCGTGTCAAGAATGTTGTCGTGAATATCGCCTGCGCTGTCGATGATTATGATTGCGCCCACGTCTTGTTTTGCCATATCCTGACATGCCGTAAGAATTTCAGCCGTTGCGTCGCGGAGCTCGTCGTCGCTGTTGTGCGTTTCAAAACCTTTTGCCGTCGAAACCTTTTGGAAGAGGTTTTTGAGGTCGTTTTGATACACCACGCACGCCGCCACTATGTCAAAGACCACAACAAAATGCATAACATATTTCGATATAGCCAAAACCGCACCTCCCAACAGTTCGGAAAGCACGTTGACAAGCACGTCCAGCACCGCGCCGAGCAACAACAGAAAAAACACCTTCATGTTGCGCTTGTAAACGAAAAAGCTCAGCATGATTGCGAAAACGGTCACCAAAATCACCATATCGATGATGAAATAAAGGTTGATGCCGTTTGCGTATTGAGCAAAGTTGTATGCCATATAACCCTCTCTAACCGCTGTTTTGCGGAATTTTTATCGAATTTTCTTTCAATCAAATATCGAATTCGTCAAACACGTTTCCGCCGCCCGACTTGTGATCGTCGTCGGAATCGTCTTTTTTGTGTACGTGTTTTCTTTCAAACTCGTCAAACGTGTCGCCCACGTCGTCCCTGCGCTCGTAGCCGTATCCGACGGGGTGTTTTTCGAAATACGCGTCCCTCGTATCCTCGTTTCTGAACTCGTCCGATTTTTTTCTAAACAAAATCGCAAGCACTATAACCGCAACCAGATAAGCGGCGAAAACGCATATCGCAATCGCGCTGGACACCGTTTGAAGAGGCGTTGATATAGTGTCGACGATATAGCCGAGTTGGCTCAAATAATCGGCAAGTTCGCTTGCAAGCTCCTTGTCCGCGCCGAGTGCGACGATCGTCAGATTTTCACCGAGCACGCCTATGCCGTAAAATATCATATATATCGTCGAAAGCGTCGCAAACGAGTTGCGCTTTTCAACGGGATTGAGCTTGTATTTCTTTGCAAATATCCAAAGGAACATCGTAAGATAGGACGCCGGCAACAGCAATGCGTCGAGCACCGTCGAGGTGAACACGTAAACGTTCGGATTGAGGATCGCAAAGCTCTCGACTATACCCACAATCACTCGCGGCACTGCGGTGAATATCATCACCCAATAACAAAAATCGTTGCGGCCGATATAGTTGACGTGACGGCGCGCGGTGATGTAGTAAAGTATGAGCGCAAGAAGGAAGGTCACCGCCGCGGGAATAAGTCCGTAGGAAAAAACTATCGAAAACACGCCGCTCAAAGTGCTCAATCTGGAAGCCTCTGCAAGCATGCCGTTAATTTGCGAATATATTGGGAAAACGTTGCGAACGAACGTGGCAAAAATAAGTCCCAACCATATCCACACGTAATACTTTTTGTCAATTTTGTTTTGCATATTATCTCCTTAAATGACAAGCAACTGCAATATTGCTTCGTGGATTGCGCTCACGTCGCCGCGTTTGCCGGTAAGCACGTCAAATTGCAACGCATGCAAATAGTCCACACATCTTTTCAAGCGCATTTGAGAATAGTTTGAGGACACTTTTCTCAAAAAATACACTGCGCCGCTCTTCATTCCGAGCAACTTTGCAAGATCGTCATTGGACAGCCCTTTGTTCAGTTCGGCATGCAGCATATTGCGATACTTGTCGTAAAGTCTGTTGATTATCGTCACGCCTCTTATGCCGTTTTTGAAAAATACGTCAAGCACTTCGAGAGCCTTGGCGGCGTTCTTTTCACTCACGGCGTTTGCAAGTTCGTATATCTGAAAATCGATATCCGCGCTCACCATCTCGCACACGTCGATTTTGGTTATCGTGCCGTTGCTGTACGATTTGAGTTTGGCAATTTCGATTGCTATGCGCGCCATACTGCCCTGCGTTCTGGATATAAGTTCCACGGCGGCATCTCGGTCGATTTTGATTTGAGGCGGCTTTTTGCAAAGCTCGTCGATTTCGCTCAAAATCTCAACGTCGTCAAGGCGTGAGCAGCTTACCGCCTGCGCCTTTTTGCTCTTGAACGCTTTGGCGATTTCGTCGTCGCAGTCTATGACGAGAACACTCGTTTCGCACGGATCTGAAAGATACTTTTCAAAAGCGGTTTTGTCGCTCTCGCTCGGTACGCTGTCCAAAGACAAAAGCACCACTTTGCGATTGTCGAACATAGGAAACGTGTACGCCGCATCTATCGCCTCGCTCATACCGCCGTCCCCCGACACGCTTGAAAAATTGAAATCGGCATATTCGGGATCGACCGCGCTCTTGAACAAGGCAATCACCTCGTCTTTCAAATACTCATCGTCGCCCGACACGATATAGACGGGCGCAAAACTTGCCCGACCGTCTTTTATCGCTTGAAACTGTTGTTTGAATTCGCCGTATTTCATATTCCTTTTCGTCAACTCGCGCTCAGAGTTGCAAAATCATTGCAACGCATCCGCTCGTATCATCCGCACGTACATAGATTTACAAGATTACATTATATGTTAACATTTATAAATCGATTTGTAAAGTGCGGAAAACGACCTTAACGCACCTTAAAGATTGCGATTGCAACCTGCCAACCGCAATTTGTGAGTATTTTGCGACAAAGAATCAATATACCGAATAGTCAATGCAGTGTTTATTGATGTCTTCGATACCGTTTTTGAAAATTGTTTCGATTTGATTGCGTGCGCCATCGCAGTCCTTTTGCTCGATTGCCACAACCAAATTGTCAAGCCCGAAAAGTATTTCCTCTTTGTCGCAATAGCCGAAAAGCGAAGATATGAGTTTGAGGAAAAAAACTTCAAAAGCATTGTAGACAATCTGTTTGAATGATGATAAAAATTTGAATGATGATAAAAACACGCAAAAACCGCCGATTCGATTCGGCGGTTTTTGTTTATGCAAATTTTTCTGTTATCAATTGCACAAATTTCTCGATTCTGCTTTTTCTTATGTTCTTTATTTTAGCAAGGCTCTGTTCGGACATTTTTTTTGTTCGTTTTTCATTGGCACATTACAGCACTTTGTGCAAAAACTCTTTGAGACGGTCGCATTTAGGGTTGGTAAAAAATTCATCGGGCGGTGCTTGTTCGAGGATTTTGCCTTGCGCCATAAAGAGAATCCGAGTGCCGACTTCTCTTGCAAACGCCATCTCGTGCGTGACGATAACCATCGTCATGCCCTCGTTTGCAACCTGTTTGATTAAGTCAAGCACTTCGCCCACCATTTCGGGATCGAGAGCGGAAGTCGGCTCGTCGAAGAGCATGACTTTTGGATTCATCGCAAGTGCGCGAGCGATTGCCACACGTTGCTTTTGTCCGCCGCTCAAAGTCGACGGATAAACGTCAGCTTTGCTTTCGAGTCCTATACGCTTCAAAAGTTCGTCCGCGCGGTTGTCTGCATCCTGCTTGATTTGCTTTTCCAACGTGTACGCAAGCGGTTGAAATTCTTTTTTTTGCGCATGCGCGGAGTGTGTGATTTTACGCTCGACGTTTTCGATTTTCTCAGTCAGATCGAGCTTTTGCTTTGTGAGTTTGGGATCGTAAGTCGCATACGATTTTCCGCCGATTTCCTTGATGACTTTCGTGCCTTCCCACGCAGAAACGATAGGTTCAAGTTCAAAATTGAGCATTTCAAGTCGTGATTTGAGCATTTCAACCTTTTTGTCGATTTTTGCGTTGTGCTTTTGGCCGAACATCTCGAACCACTTGTTGTAAAGCGGCACGAAGGCGTTTTTACGCTTTGTTTTACGCATGTTTTTTACGCCTATTTGCACGGGCGCGAGCGTGATGTTTTGTTTCACCGTCATATTGTTGAAAAGATTGAATTGTTGAAACACCATACCCATTTTTTCACGCTGTTCGTTGATGTCGACTTTGAGGTCCGCAAGATCCACTCCGTCAAACATTATCTTGCCCGCAGTGGGATCTTCAAGGCAATTCAAACAACGCAAAAACGTGGATTTTCCGCCGCCGCTGGGACCGACAATAACCACCCTTTCGCCCTCGTTTATCGTTTCGGTGATGTCGTCAAGAACAAGCAAATCGCCGAATTTTTTTGTAAGATTTATTGCACTCAACATAATTACGCCTCCACGATATAGTCTTTTTTCTTTCCGCGAACACTTATTTTTTTGTAATTGCGATCGGTTTTTGCCATCTGTATTTCAACAAGTTTAAGTATGCCCGTAAGCCCCATGACAATCACAAGATACATTGCCGCCGCAATGAGAAGCGGGAAAAGGTAGTCAAACGTTCTCGATTGAATGATTCCCGGCACTTTGCCAAGGTCGAGTATGCCGACGTAACCAACGATTGCCGTTTCTTTGACAAGCGTTATAAACTCGTTGAACAACGGTGGCAAAACGTTGCGTACGGCTTGCGGAGTAACGACTCTTATCATCGTTTGTCCCGTGGACATACCAAGCGATCTGCCCGCTTCCATTTGACCGTAATCGACGCTCTCGAAACCTGCCCTGACGATTTCGGCAACGTATGCGCCGGAGTTAAAACCGAACGTAAGCGCGCCGATTGCGATGCCGTTGTTTGAGGAAGCAAGCACCACGAAATACATTATGAACAGTTGCAAAACCACGGGCGTTCCGCGGATAATCATTATGTAGGTTTTTGAGATTGCGGACAGAACTTTGAGCTTTCCCGTCTTTTTGGAAACGTAGTTTATCATTGCCAAAATCACGCCGATAGCCACACCTATAAGCGTGGCAAGAAACGCGATGAGCAATGTGTTGCCCAATCCCTGAAAATACAGCTTGTATCTGTCGTCGTAAATGAAAGCGCGGTATAGACGCTCTTGCAAAGTTGCCGCTAAAATCATGATATCACCCTATTCGGCTTATTTGAGCATCAATTCCGCAGGGAGTTTGTCCATGAGAATTGCGTCGATACGTCCGTTTTTGAGGTCTTGAAGAGCAAGAGCGTATTGCTTGTACTGCTTGACGGTTGCGCCTTCCGCCTTGACGACGACTTCGTTGCCGTCCTCGTTTTCATAGACATATCCCGCGCCCTTTGCCGCGCTGATGATGAGATCGCCGCTCGTGCCTTCTTGCACGCCTACGCTATTGCCCGCAAGGTCCTTGACGCTCTTGAATTGTCCGTCTTTTGACACGACGACAAGAGTCGAACTCGAATATACGTGACTGAAATCGACCGCTTGTTTACGTTCGTCGTTTATGGTGATGCCTGCCGCGCCCACCGCGTCGGACGTCGCCTTGGCAACGTTTGTTGCGATGACGTCGAACATGACATCTTTCACTTCGAGCTTCTTGCCCATATTGAGCGCAACTTGCGACATTATTGCAACGTCAAGTCCGACAACGCTCGTGCCTTTGACAAACTCGTACGGCGCAAAACCCGACTCGGTGTACATTGTCACGACTTCGGTTGCCGATCCAAAATCCCAGCTT
>QWCH01006549.1_pt1 | contig 14534 bp, 10 predicted proteins | sample 1972671 | NCBI WGS metagenome assembly QWCH01 (sample SAMN09866713, study PRJNA288562) | Human gut metagenome isolate term3_stool, whole genome shotgun sequencing... | isolation source: gut | host: Homo sapiens | place: USA: California | reverse complement strand
TCTTAAATATGCCAGATTTCAAAATAAAAACCTCAGACATGCCTATGTCCGTTTTTTAGGGGATAAAGAGTTGATTTGTGGAACAGATAGGGATTAAAAGTTAGATTTGCAAAAGAAAAGACCGGACACATACATGTCCGGCTATCAAAAAAAATAAATATGAACAAGTGGTAAACTTTTTAAGAAAACTAGTAACAAATATAAGTAAATAACAAGAAACCACTTGTTTTTGTTGGCAAAAATGACTATAATATTATTGGGTAATTGTATCTATACGTAACTTCGAGAGGTGGAACATGGAAGATAAGTTGAATGATAAATGGATAAACATTGAAGAAGCTGCTGAATACCTAGGTGTCAAGCCAGTGACGCTCCGAGGATGGATACGTAATGATAAAGGAATACCGGCACACAAAATAGGGAAACAATGGAAATTTAAATGTTCTGAACTTGATGTGTGGGTTAAAAGTGGAAAAAGTGCTATCGAGTAATCGATATAGCAAAAAAATGACAAGGAGATTCTGGCAATGGCAGTAAAGAAAACAGAGTTATATAGCTCCCTTTGGGCGAGCTGCGACAAACTTCGCGGAGGGATGGACTCCTCAGAGTATAAGGACTATATCCTAACACTTTTATTCATGAAGTATGTCACTGATAAATTTAAGAATAAAGGAGCATATGAAGACATTAAGGTCTTTGATAAGGCACATGATAAAGATCCAGATCCAGAGAAGCGAACGGGCTGCTCTTTTGACGACTTTATTGCTCTGAAGGGGAAGAAATGGTCGATAAATTGACTGATCTTATCTCTATCTTCCAGCGTCCGGAACTTGACTTCTCTCGAAACAAGGCTGAAGGTGATGACATCATTGGAGATGCCTATGAGTTCCTGATGCGTAAATTTGCTACGGAGAGCGGAAAGAGCAAAGGACAATTCTATACACCTGCAGAGGTTTCCAGAATTCTTGCTAATGTAGTAGGCATTAGTCACTGCACGGATACCAGCGCCACGGTATGCGATCCGGCTTGTGGTAGTGGTAGTTTGTTGATTCGGGCTATCGATGCAGCGCCATTTCCAATTATGGGTTATGGTCAGGAAAAAGAAAGCACAACAGCTGGTCTTGCTAAGATGAATGCTGTTTTGCACCGTAAGGCTGAAATTATCATCAAGAGCGGTAATACATTCTCAAATCCGCAGTATATGGATAAATCAGATAACTCTGTACTTGAGCGTTTTGATTACATAGTGGCAAATCCGCCTTTTTCCATGAAAAACTGGCGCGATGGAATTGCCGGTAAAGAATATGGTCGGTTTGAGGGCTATGGGGATATGCCTCCGGAAAAGAACGGAGACTATGCTTGGCTTATGCATATTCTTAAAACTTTAAAGTCAAATGGTAAGGCTGCGGTTATTTTGCCTCATGGAGTCCTCTTCCGTGGAAACGCAGAGGCTACCATCAGAGAAACTATTATAAAGAAACATTGGATCAAGGGCATTATTAGCCTTCCGGCAAACTTGTTTTATGGCACTGGAATAGCTGCATGTGTACTCGTGATTGACAAAGAAGGTGCTGCAAACCGACAGGGCATCTTTATGATTGATGCCAGCCGTGGATATGTTAAGGATGGTAATAAGAATCGTTTGAGAGAACGCGATATTTACAGAATCATTACTACCTTTAATGAGCAGATTACTACAGATCCTAAGTATGCGCGTTTCGTACCCAATGATGAAATTGAAAAGAAGAATGGGTATAACCTGAACATCACCCGATATATTGACTCCACAGATTCGGAGGACATTCAGGATATCTATGCGCACATCCATGGAGGTATCCCTGCGGTTGACATCAATGGCCTATCCAAGTACTGGGAAGTATTTCCTTCGCTGAAATCTGAGCTGCTGTCAGCTATTAGCGAAAAATACTACAGCTTAAATGTTGAGCATGAAAGTATTCGACAAACGATATATAAAAATACTGAATTCTCGGAGTATGGTGAGAAACTCGACGAGGCATTTGCTGCATGGAAGGCAAAAGAATATCCGGTTCTTTCAACTCTTGATGAAGACGTGTCTGCAAGAGAGCTGATTGTAAGTCTTGCTGAAGATATCATTGCCGAATTCGAACACCTGACACTGATTGACAAATACGATGTATATCAGGTGTTGCTAGCCTATTGGAATGAGGTCATGAACGATGATGTGTCACTTATCATAAGCGAATCGGATGGCTACACCAATGCCAGAGCGACAGACAATATCGAGGAAGAAATTACGCAGGGAAAGAATAAGGGTGAAATGAAGGTCACCGGATGGGAAGGTCGTTTGATCCCGAAATCTATTGTAATAGATGTCTTTTTCCGTGAAGAGAAGAATGCCATAGAAGAAGCCGAGAGTATTGTCGAGCCAAAATAGTTGAGTTGACAAGCACGATTGAAACAGAAGAAACCATAGAGCTCGAAGTGATCCGCACGGATCTCCAGCTTGTCAATACGAAGAAACGTCTGGAAGCATACCTTGTGGGGCATCCGCTTTGCAAGAGCGCGGTCAACGAAAATGGAAAAATTACAAAGAGCTCTATTGAATATCGGTTACGTATTATTCGTACAGAAGAATGTGTGCCTGAGAGCCTGCAGGATGATGTAAACCAGTTGAAGGCAGCTTTAGAACTTTGCGGCAAGGTATCCGATTACAATAAGGTTGTTAAAGATCTGAACAAGGCTCTGGATGAAAAGTGCCGGGCAAGATATGAAAGCTTTACAGATAATGAAATATTAGATCTGCTTGTAAACAAGAAGTGGTTTGATAGCATTTTCTCTGGTATCAGTGATTTGTATACTGCGATTTCCCATCGCTTGACGAGTAGGATTATCGAACTTGCTGAGCGATATGAGGATACCCTTCCGGAGCTTGACAAAGTCACTACTGAATATGAGGCAAAGGTAAAGTCTCATCTTGAAAGGATGGGATTCAATTGGTAAATGAAATTTTAAAAACAGATATCCCGGATGATTGGAGTGTAATCACGTTAGGAAATTATGCGCAGATTTTTAGAGGCGGCTCACCAAGACCTATTCAAGCATTTTTGACGACAAGTGATAAAGGTGTTAATTGGATAAAAATTGGCGACGTAGGTGAGGAAGATAAATTCATAAAATCAACTGAAGAAAAAATCGTACCAGAGGGAGTTTCACGTTCTAGAATGGTATTCAGAGGTGATCTTATTCTCTCTAATTCGATGAGCTATGGACGTCCATATATCATGAATATTGAGGGTTGCATTCATGATGGTTGGCTCGTCATTCAAAAATATGACAGAGTTTTTGATAGAGACTATTTGTATTATGCGCTTAGTTCGGGTTTGACAATGAAACAGTATGTTGCAATGGCAGCTGGGAGCAGTGTTCAGAACCTAAATAAGGAGAAGGTTTCAAAAATAGTTCTACCTTGTCCAAGGATATCTGAACAAAAATCAATAGCAGAAGTTTTATCGGATATAGATACACTAATTATAGATTTGAAAAAACTTATTCGTAAGAAAAAAGATATTCGCCAAGGAACAATGCAAATGCTTGTAACCGGTAAGAAACGATTGGATGGTTTTTCGGGAGATTGGGTAAAAATTAATTTGGCGAAAAACTCAAGGCTTAAAGCACGTATAGGTTGGCAGGGATTAACTACAGCTGAATATTTGGATGAAGGGTATTCCTATTTGATTACAGGAACGGATTTTAAAGATGGTCGTATCAATTGGAATGGTTGTCACTACGTGAATTATGACAGATACGTGCAAGACCCAAACATTCAAGTATCAAATGGAGATCTTCTTCTTACAAAAGATGGCACTATAGGTAAAGTCGCGTACATATCAGATTTAAATAGACCAGCAACATTAAATAGTGGTGTATTTGTTGTGAAGCCAATAACTGATGCATATACAGCTCATTTTATGTTTTATGTACTGGAATCTTCAGTATTTAAAGAATTTCTTCAGCAGTTGTCGGCAGGATCAACGATAAATCACTTATATCAGAAGGATCTCGTAAAGTTTGATTTGTATGTTCCACCTACTACAGAAGAACAAGAAGCTATTACTGGTATCCTTTGCGATATGGATTTGGATATCTACAAACTCGAAGAAAAACTATCGAAATATCAGAAAATAAAGCAAGGTATGATGGACGAATTGCTGACCGGCAAGGTCAGGTTAGTGTAAGGAGGTGCCTGTCAGATGAGTATTGGCGATGCCGAAATTAAAACACAGGAAAGAGTGATTCGTTTCTTTAAAGATCCGGAGATCTTGGGCTACCAGTATATTGGTGACCTGTCAGATTATCAGAATAAGAACATCAAGGAAGATCGTCTGCGCCAGTACCTTCGACTGAAGGGCTATGCAGACAAGCTGATTGATGCTGCTATTATGCAGCTTCAGCAGGAAGCCGGGAATCTTTCGCGTGGAGTTTATGATGCTAATAAGACTGTGTACTCACGGTTGAAGTACGGCATTCCAGTCAGCGAGAGTCCTGAAAAGCCTCCGGTGACTGTGCAGCTTGTTGATGAGGAAAAACCTCTGAACAATGACTTTGCTATTGCCGAGGAAGTGACGGTCGTTGAACAGTCAGAGAAGCGACCGGATCTTGTAGTTTACTTGAATGGCATTGCAGTAGCGGTTATTGAGCTGAAGCGAAGCAGCATCTCCGTCTCTGAGGGTATCCGTCAGAATTTGACAAATCAGAAGAACTCATTCATACAGAGCTTCTTTACAACGATGCAATTTTGCATGGCCGGAAACGAATCAGAAGGCCTGCGCTATGGCACTCTTCTGACCGGAGAGAAGTTTTATATGGAGTGGAAGGATGACGGATTCGAAGAACATGAAGAAGAGCGTGATCCGGTAGATGTCCGTATCAGTAAAACTTGCGAAGGCATAGAGAACAAACTCCTGAAGCAGATATATGCCATGTTCGATAAGGAACGTTTTATCGACCTTATCATGAATTTTGTTGTCTTTGATAAAGGCATCAAAAAAGTGTGCCGGTACAATCAGTATTTTGGTATCAAGCGTACCCAGCAGAGGCTTACTAATCTGAGAACGGAGCTTCACAATTCGAACAGAGAACCGGATAAACCGTTGGGTGGTATCCTTTGGCATACACAGGGCTCCGGAAAAACGCTGACAATGGTATGGCTTGCAAAGTGGATTCTGACACATTGGGCAGAGCTTAATGCCCGTGTCCTTATCGTGACAGACCGAGATGAACTTGATGAGCAGATAGAAAAAACATTCACAGGCGTGGATGAGAATATTGCTCGAACCAAGAGCGGTAAGGAATTGCTGAATCGCCTGAATGTATATGATGATTCGTTGATTTGCTCGCTGGTGCATAAGTTTGGACGTCGTGGCGGTGAAGCGACAGAGAATGACTATGACAAGTACATAGAAGAGCTGAAAGCGTCCCTTCCTGCCAATTTCGAGGCAAAAGGAAGTCTTGTGGTGTTTGTTGACGAATGCCACAGAACACAGTCTGGTAAGCTTCATACGGCGATGAAGACCATCATGCCGAATGCTGTATTTATAGGCTTTACGGGCACTCCACTACTGAAAAGGGATAAGAAGATCAGCATTGAGGTTTTCGGTACATATATCCACGCTTACAAGTATAACGAAGGTGTGGCCGACAGTGTTGTTCTGGATCTTCGTTATGAATACCGCGATGTTCCACAGGATTTGTCTTCACAGGATCGTGTTGACCAGTGGTTCGACGTAAAGACCAGAGGGCTTTCCTCTCGTGTAAAGGCAAAGCTCAAGGAGAGGTGGGGCACGATGCAGAAGGTGTATAGCTCCCGCTCGCGTCTTGAAAAGGTGGCATGGGATATCATTCAGGACTTTAATATGAAGCCGCGTCTGATGGATGGAAATGGCAATGCGATTCTTGTAGCAGATGGTATTCCTACGGCCTGTAAGTATTACGAAATTTTCCAGCAGATGGGCTTTAAGAAGTGCGCCATCATATCTTCCTATACACCGAACAAGGGAGAATTGCGAACTGACACCGTCAGCGACGAGGATGATACCGAAAACTTTCTTAAATACGAGACGTATCTGAAGATGCTGGGACTCGATCCATCTGAGCTTCCGAATGCGGGATCGGTTCAAGCAAAGGTGGAGGAATTTGAAAAGGAAGCAAAGCGCAAATTCGTAGAGGAGCCTGCGAATATGAAGCTCCTCATCGTCGTGGATAAACTTCTCACCGGATTTGATGCACCTCCTTGCACGTATCTATATATTGACAAGAAAATGCAAGACCACGGCCTTTTTCAGGCGATTTGCCGGGTCAATCGTCTGGATGATGATACTAAGGACTTTGGCTATATCGTGGATTACAAGCAGTTGTTTGGACAGCTCCAGACTGCAATGAAGGACTATACTTCCGGCGCTTTTGAAGGATATGATCCGGAGGATGTAAAAGGACTTGTAAAAGATCGCCATGATGCTACGGTATCTTATTTTGAGGAAGTGTATGATGCTGTCGAGGAACTCTGCGAAGGCGTCGAGGAACCTCGTGGAGAGATCCAGTACATCCATTATTTCTGTGGTGTTTCTGGACAGTCTGAGGAGAGCGACGAGATTTATGCACGCCTGAGAGAAAAACTCTATCGTCTTGTGAGCAGTCTTGTCAGAGCCTTCGCGGAAGCAAAACCATATCTGGTGGATGACATCTCATCTGGCAAATTGAATGAATATGACAAGAAGGTTACTTTCTACATCGAGTTGAAGAAAACTATCGGTACGGCCAGTGGAGACTTTCTCGATTTGAAGGCATATGAACCTGATATGAGAAAGATGATCGATAACTACATCACTGCCGCAGATGCCGAGAAGATTGGCGATTTTGATGATCTTACCCTATTGGATTTCGTAGCAAAGCAGGGTGAGACACTTACCGGTGAAGGTGATAGTGGTCACAAGGAAGGTGCAGCAGAGGCAATCGAGAATAACATCCGTAAGAAGGTTATCGAAAAGGTCACAGTCAATCCACGCTATTATGCAAAGATGTCAGAAATCCTTGATAAGCTCATTGAAGAGCGTAAGCAGGGAGTTCTTGACTACGCTGAGATGCTTGAGAAATATATAAAGCTGGCCAAGGATGTTGATTGCCCAGAGGATAACGACAAATATCCGGAAAGTATCCGCAAGAGTAAAGCCCTCATGGCTATTTATGATAACAATGGAGAAGATGAGGAACTTGCTATCAGAATCCACAAAGCTGTGAAAAAGCAGGCACTGTTTGGGTTCAGAGATAATCAGGTAGTAATACGAAGAATAAAGAAAGCACTCTATGAGATTTTGGGTGATGACTCTGAAGTAGAGCGCATCTATAAGATCATTGAGAAGCAGGAGGAGTTTTAATGCGCATTGTCATTTCCGGCATCCCGATTGATGTGCAAAAAAAGAATATAAAAAATATGCACCTTCAGGTGAAGCCGCCGGATGGACATGTGGTAATTTCTGCGCCTTTATCCGTGGACGATAAAGCTATAGGGGCTTATGCCAGAACTCAGCTGGGCTTTATCAAGAAGGCTATCGCGCAATTTCAGAATCAGCCAAGAGCATCGAAGCGGCAGTATGTTTCAGGTGAGACGATGTATATATGGGGAAAGCAGTACTTTCTTGTCTTTAAGCCTGACAATCAAAAGAACAGCTTCGAGATTCAGAATCAAAATATTGTTCTATCCATGAGTGCCAAGAGTACCGTGAAACAGCGAGATGCTTATGTGAAAGAAGAATATCGAAAAATTCTGAAGGAAGAAATAGAAAATCGTCTGCCTAAGTGGGAGGCGCAGACAGGACTTAAATGTGATTCTTGGCAAACAAAATATATGGTTACAAAATGGGGTGCCTGCAGTACGGGTAAAAAGAAGCTGTGGTTCAACCTGCAGCTCGCCCAGAAACCGTATGCCTGCCTTGACTATATTATTTTACATGAGCTTACACATTTAATCACAAGAAAGCATGACGCTACATTTATCGCTCACATGGATAAGTGCATGCCTAATTGGCGCGAAATTCGTAAAGAACTCAATGACAGCAGGCTGGATTACTATGAAGCACAGGATGAAAGCCCACTGCAGAAACTGATCGACCAATCTCGTTATGACGATATCCGGGATGCGGCCATAGCTTATATTCAAGAGGAACGTTCTGGTGACACGAAAAGGCTGTCGGTCGTTGATATGGAAATCGAGAATGTTATCCATATTGAACAGCCAGAAGATGGCGTGATTGCATTCGATGTAATTGCATCATGCGATGTCGAAATGCCGTCCGCTTCTCACAAAGGATATTTTAATGAGTGCTGGCTTAAGATTCATTGTCAGGTCACTCTTGGCATTGATATGAGCGGGTTCCGAATCATGTCTGTTGGTAACTGTGAGCCGCAAGAGGAATCTGATAATGACCGCCTGTCCGGAGAGCTGGTACCTATTATCTCTCGCGACCAGCTTGAAGACGAGGCTGAAAAATTCCTGACAAGGTATTATCCGGATGCGTTGGATAAACCGATGAGAGTTCCAATCGAGACGATAGCCAGCGATATGAAGCTACATGTTATCGAGGATGTACCTCTATCGGATGATCTTACTTATTTTGGGATAATCATATTTGATAACGGTAATGTTCTCGATAAGCACCGGAAGATTACAATTCGCAATGCTAAACGCGGAACCGTATACCTTGATCCGCGTGTTTCCTATGAGAGATCTGTAGGAACAAAGCGTACTACGTTGGCACATGAGTGTTTTCACTGGTACCGTCATCAGCCATATCATGTGTTGATGAAAATGATAGGTGCTAACGATAATCTTGGAAGGGCTATCCAGTGCCAAATAGCTGCAAACAACACTGATTCAGATAAATGGAAGGCTGTAGACTGGATGGAGTGGCAAGCCAAAGGTGTTGCTCAGAGAATCTTGATGCCCGCAAAAACGACGCGCTTGAAGGCAAATCAGCTTCTTGCAACTTATGGCGGGGTTGATGATGCGAGCATTACAGCCTATGAGAATGTCATTGATGAACTGGCGGAGCTGTTCGATGTGTCAAGACAGGCCGCAAAGGTTCGTTTGATGGATCTGGGGTATTCAAAAGCCGAAGGTGCATATCCGTTTGTGGATGGTCAGTATGTTCGTGGATATTCATTTGAAGCAGGTGCCTTGGATAGGAATCAGACATTCACTATTCCTTATGCCGATTTGTTTAAAGCTTATTGTTTCGACCGCGAGTTTAAGAAATTGATTGACAGCGGCCAGTTCGTTTTTACAGATCGTCACCTCGTTCTTAATAATGAGAAATATATAGCGAGGGATCAGGCCGGAAATGCGACACTGTCAGAATATGCACTCACGCACATGGATGAGTGCTGCGTTGTTTTCTCGAAGGGGTATAGCTATCAATCGAAATATCAAGGGGCGAAGTATTATACGCAGTTCATGCGGAACGCCGCTCCTGTTGAAAATCAGGTTGAGTATTCCTTTGAATTAAACGCGCATAACCGAACGCTACTCGACCAGATTCAGAACGCCAAGCGCCGGTCAGAAGCCCTGCGAAGATATCCCGGTTCCTTTGCCGAAACGCTGGTAGCTTTACAAAAAGAAAGAAAGCTCTCAAATAAACAGTTAGCAGACCGTTCGCTTGTAGGAGAAAAGACCATCCAGCGTTTGAGAAATGATGAAGAGTATCCAACATCTGTACAGACAGTTCTGGCGTTATGCGTAGGACTAAAGCTGCCACTGCCGGAGGCTGAAATGTTTCTTAGTAAAACGGACTTTAAATTAAATTCATTGAAGGGCGAAGGATACGTTTATCAATGCGTAATGGGAGCCTGTGCAGAGAATTCAATTTATGAAATAAATGAAATGCTTAAAGAAAACGGAATTACTCCTCTGGGGAGCGATCCCGATCTTCAATAAGAGGATGGATTGATGTAAAATGACGGATTCAGAATATGGTTTAATAGAATAAATGGAAGGCTTTAGGACGCGTTTCATAATTCTTGTTTACCAGTATAATTATGATTTCGCAATCAGAACGGCAATTTGCCAGTGTGAGCTTTGGATAGATAATATAGAGACATAGAAAGAAGAGGAACTTTATCAATTCATATCTGAAACGGAACTGAGTATGGTGGCAGAAGTGCTGATTTCGTATGGAGAAAAAAGTAATGGAGGTGTGATGTAAATGCAATATGATTGGATAGATTTTTATACGGAGTTTGCAACGAAACTCCTGCCTTTCAAAGCTGACAGAAAGGCACTCATTCAGAAAATATATGCGGTGTATAGCATGGTCGGAATGAGCGTACCTAAGCTTGAAAGCGGCGATGAGGTTATTGACATCGATCCATTTACTATCTTTGGAACCTTCAATAAGGGAATCACAAATGCTAATAGAGTCGCTATCCTTGAAGGAATCGCATCAGTGTTTAGAATTTCTGCAACGGTGCCGAGCAATTTTGATGGAATTCCAGTTCTCAATAATCTGAAAGCGACATTCTATGGATTTAAGGATGATAGAAAAGCAGATGATATAGATAATCTGTGGAGTTTGTTTGAAACTGCTCTTGTGCTTGCCGATAATGACACAGCAGATAATCGACGGGAATTTTCTGAAGTTTATGATAAGGTACATGATCAGCTCTGCATTCGTTGGAATATTACGATGGGTCTGTATTGGATTCGTCCTTATACATTTATAAACCTGGATTCCAGAAATCGCTGGTTTATAGCTGCAGATTATCTTGAAATAAAGGATTTGTGTAAGAAAGCTCTGGATGCAGGTGAATATGAATACAAGAACTTTCCTGATTTATCCTATACGGCCTGGGTGATCTCTGAGCAAGTCAATCAGGAAAAGGCTGCTGAAAAAGGTAAAAAGACTTCAAAAGCGGAATTCCTTAAGTGGTTTATGCCATTGCTACAGGCGTTACGCGATTTAGGAGGATCTGCGACACCGGTAGAAGCGAGAAAGAAAATTATAGAAAACGAGCATTTGTCGGATGAGATAGTAAGCGAAACCAGAGGGAAAACGAAGGTTAACAAATTTGAAAATGAAGTTGCTTTCGCCAGAAACTATCTCGTTGGAGCGGGATATATTGATAAAAGCGTAAGAGGTGTGTGGACACTTACTGAAGCAGGCAAATCAGTGGAATTAACAGCGGAGATGGCATCTGATATTTTCAAAAAAGGTGTCTCTGATGCAAAGAGTAAGAAAACGAATGATAGCGATGCTCTTGCAGATAGTGATGTCGATACAGTTCATTACTGGATTTATGCTCCAGGACAAAACGCTGATAAATGGGAAGAGTGTTATAAGAACGGTTATATGCTACTGGGCTGGGGTGAGATGGGAGATCTTGGAGTATTCAGCTCTAAGGATGAAATGAAACAGCAGATGAAGAAAGAATACGGTGATAGCAGTTCCTATAAGAACTCAGCTCATGCTACTTGGCAGTTTGTACATGATATTAAGATTGGCGACGTGGTATACGTAAAAAAAGGCAATAATGGAATTCTTGGCAAAGGAATTGTTGAGTCTGATTATGAATATGATGCAGATCGCACAGATGAATATTCCAATGTTAGAAAAGTAAATTGGACGAACAAAGGCGATTGGACAATTAATCATCAGTCCCCTCAGAAGACTCTGACCGATATTACGCCATATAGTGACTTCGTACAAGAAATTAAGGCTTTGTTTGAGGAAGACGATATTGCAGATGATGAGCAGGAAATTGCCTATCCGGAGTACACGGCAGAAAATTTCCTGGATGATGTGTACATGTCTGAAGATAATTATACCAGATTAGTTGGTTTGCTTAGAAATAAGAAAAATATTATCTTGCAGGGTGCACCAGGAGTAGGAAAAACATATGTTGCTAAGCGCTTGGCCTATTCTATGATGGGTGTAAAAGATGTAGAGCGTGTCATGATGGTACAGTTCCATCAGAGTTATTCCTATGAAGATTTTATTATGGGCTTTCGTCCATCTGCTACAGGATTTGAACTGAAGAAGGGGGCATTCTACAATTTCTGCAAGAAGGCCGAGGTAGATAGTGATAATGAGTATTTCTTTATCATAGATGAAATCAATCGTGGCAATCTGAGTAAGACCTTTGGCGAGCTGTTTATGCTGATTGAAAATGATAAGCGAGGAAATGCGCTACAGCTTCTGTATTCGGATGAAAAGTTTGCAGTGCCGAAGAATGTCTATATTATTGGCATGATGAATACTGCAGACAGAAGCCTGGCTATGCTGGATTATGCACTTCGTAGAAGGTTTGCTTTCTTTGATATCAAGCCGGGGTTTGAGACTCCGTGGTTCCGTGAGTATCGCATGGCATTAGATAATGAGAAGTTCAACAAACTGATCAGTTGCGTCGAGAGTTTGAATGAAAAGCCTAATCCCCCAGCTATGCTGGGGAGAATGGAATAGTTGGAAACGGTGAGGATAAAAAAGAAAAACCTCCTGTGGTATATTGAGAATGGTGTCGCAAGCCAAACTCAACACAGGAGGTGGTTCAAGTGGACAATAAAAGCATATCACACACTAGATGGAAATGCCAATATCACATCGTTTTCATTCCAAAATATCGGAAAAAGGTATTGTATGGGAAGGTAAGAGAGGATGTACGTGAAATCTTAAATACACTATGCAAATATAAAAATGTAGAAATAATTGCAGGAGCAGTTTGTGTAGATCACGTGCATTTAAGTGTCGCAATACCACCGAAATTAAGTGTCTCAGATTTTATGGGATATTTAAAGGGTAAAAGCACCCTAATGCTATACGATCGTTACCCAGAGTTGCAGAGTAAGTGGGATAAAGCATTTTGGGCAAGAGGATATTATGTGGAAACAATCGGTAATATCACAGACGAGGCAGTACAGAAGTATATAAAAGAACAAGCAGAAGAATCAAGAAAAGAAGATTCAAGAAGTACCGCTTTATAGCGGACCAGTAAAAATGCTTGTGACACCGCCCTTTGGGGCGAGCAGTAACATAGCCCTTTGGAGGGCTTATAGCAAACCACCAGTTGAACTGGTGGTTGCTGACTTAGAGAGATTTCCGTCGATGAATCTCTGGGCGAAGGGTTCTGTATTGGTCACAGCTACTTCTGCAATTTACAACCTGATACAATTGACGATAGTTGGCTTTATGGTGTTGTGGAATATGAGCTGATACCTTTATTGAAAGAATACTGGTTTGATGAACCTATGAAGGTGAAAGATTGGAGCGAAAATCTAAGGAGTACGATTAAGTGATACCGATTCAAAACATCTATTATATGCTGTCCTATGCATTTCAGGTATTGAATGAGCAAGGTTATAAGAATATAGCTACAGAACAATTTCATAATACTGCTGAGCTGATGGCGGCTATCTTAGAAAAAGGTATCGCGATTCAGCTAAAGCGAGGACTTGGTAAAGAATATATTCCGCAGACCGAGGCGCTCTCTTCTCTGCGAGGAAAGATTGATATTGCAGAGTCCATCAAGACACAGTCAATGTTACGGAAACAGCTAATCTGTACATACGATGAGTTTTCGGTTAACAGCATCATGAATCAGATCATCAAATCTACAGTTGAACTTCTCCTTCGTTCGAATATATCGAAACAGCGCAAGAAAAATCTTAGAAAGTTAATGGTGTATTTCAGCGAGGTGGATTTTATTGATTCATATACGGTAAATTGGAATGTTCAGTACAATCGAAATAACCAGACTTATCGTATGCTAATTTCGATATGCTACCTGGTAGTAAAGGGTCTATTGCAAACACAATCGAATGGGCACACAAAGTTGATGGACTTTCTAGACGAGCAGCGAATGTGTCGATTGTATGAGAAGTTCATCTTGGAATATTACAGGAAAGAGTTTAAAAATCAGATTACCGCAAATGCATCACAGATTCCTTGGCAGCTGGACAATGAAGAAAATTCTATGTTGTCTGTGATGCAAAGTGACATTATGCTCCAAAGTGGTGAGAAAGTTCTTATTATTGACGCAAAGTACTATGAGCACAGCACACAGGTGCAATTTGACAAGCATACACTTCATTCGGGCAATCTCTATCAGATTTTTACTTATGTGAAAAACAAGGAATATGAACTGAGAGAGAAGGACCACACGGTTTCGGGAATGCTCTTGTATGCCAAGACTGATGAAGAGATATATCCAAATAATGTGTATCAGATGAGTGGAAACCAGATTGCTGTCAGAACGCTGGATTTGAATTTGCCATTTGACGAAATAGCAAGTCAGCTAAATACAATAGCAAAAACTCATTTCGATTTATAAAGGAGGCCCCTATTTGAAAAAGAAAAGAGATGAAATAACCATCCGTTCCAGCGCAGCGGAATATTTGACCTATGTTGCCTCTGTCGGCGATCAGCAGGACAGTATTGAGATGCGCTATGAGGATGAGAATATATGGCTGACACAGAAGATGATGGCCACACTATATGATGTAGATGTTCGTA
>QWCH01003914.1_pt1 | contig 14544 bp, 11 predicted proteins | sample 1972671 | NCBI WGS metagenome assembly QWCH01 (sample SAMN09866713, study PRJNA288562) | Human gut metagenome isolate term3_stool, whole genome shotgun sequencing... | isolation source: gut | host: Homo sapiens | place: USA: California | reverse complement strand
CCGATTAAAATATACCAAATAAACATCATAACTTATAAGATTTAGATTCATTTGTATATTTAAACTTAAACAGCCATGAAAAAGTTCCAATTTCTGGACACTTTATTCATGTCAAAGGACGTGACAAAGAGTCATTCGGCATGACAAAAAGTAACAGGACACTGTCACGGCAAAAGAAAAGAGCCGATCAGAAATCGGCTCTTGGAAAAGAATGCCCCCGGTCAAGAAGGTGTATGTGAGGATCGGCGTTTGTTACAACCGGGGGGCATTCGAGGATAGCTCTTGATAATGTTTTTGAAGAATGCCCCCGGTAAGAGGTGTATGTGGGGATCGGCGTTTGTTATACCGGGGGGCATTCAGGAATATCTTATTCTCTCGTGCTTTATTTGATTACTCGATACGTGATTTTGTAATCAACTCGTCGTAATCGCGGGAAAAATTCTTTCAACATGTACCTGTAAGGCACTCCTTGATCCAGATCCATGAGTTTTTTTTCTCTTCCCTCGAAAATATCGACGTTATTAATAATGTAAAGAACTCTATCTTTATCGGGCATCCCGAATTGTGTTATCAATTTTTTCAGTCCTGTCCAGTCTTCCGCCACCCAATCCGCGTGGTAGAGGTTTCTTGGCATCGGGTACCTGTCAAGCAGGTAGTCGCGCAATTCCAGCGTGCGTTCCCGTGACAGTTGCTCGTTTCGCGCGTACGTTCCCTCCGGGGAAGCGTATCCCGTGAGATAAATTCCCGTTATCTCGTGATCCGGGTTGCTCGTGATCTCGTCAATCATAGCCTTGATCTTGGCAAGCTCCTCGCGATTATCCTTGTAATCCGGGATAATATTTGTCCGGTTCCTCGGGTAATCAAGATAGGCGGAGCCTTCAACAGCCCTCGCTGGCGACGCGGTATTCTCTTTCACGACCGGGGTCGTTCGCGTTACCGGTTCGGGCGCGAGGGGAGTGGGAGCGACAATCTGCACCTTCCCTTTCAAGGCCGCGTCCGGCTTGAGTGCCTTCGCCAACAAGTTTACCGATATCAAGCGTTGATCTATTCCATCATAAAAACTCTCGTGCAAATTTAATGCCGCGTCCTGCATCCACGCTTGATAAGGAACACTTATTTTATAATTTACTTTCTCCCGCGTGCGCTTGTTAGCCGCCACAACCGCGTACGTGGGGAAAGGTTTCGCCCCGCGATTGAAGTAGAGTGACCGTTGATACGCCTTAGACCTACGCTTCCCGTTCACGATTACCGATGGTAATTCTTCTACTTCAGTCCCTTTCTCGATCACGGGGGTTAGCGTGAAGGCTTCGTTGTTGCCCACGGGTAACCCGTTCATGTCGATTGTCATTTCGATGAAAACACTGTCACCCCGCTGTTCGAAACGATGCCGCGTGACGCGTATCTCGCCCACGTAGACGTTGTTCTGTGCCTCCACTCTCGTTGAAAACAGACCCGCGGTCAGTAAAATTATACTATATATGATCATCTTTCTCATCACTCTTATTTTATAATGTACACCAGACTGATTCCAGCTTTCGTCGGGCCTATATAATCTTTTTCACCCTTTTTTATAAATTTACCCCCGGTCTGGTACTCGTGTTTGTCGTACTTGAATCTCGCGTACCCGATCCCGATCGTGGCTTCCAAGTTCAGGCGTTTCCCGAGTATCCATTGATAACCGTATGAAATCCCTCCACCGTGAAACGAGCCCTCGTAACGGTATTTGTCCAATCCCAACATCTTGATTCCTCCCGCGTTGAACTTACCGTAGAGCCCGTGAACCCCGAAGAAGTGCCCGTTAAAACGTTCGCCTCCCCAGTACCGGAACTCCGGTTGTACCAGCCAGTGTTTAATCTTTTTGTTATCACCAAAACTCCACGGGTTATACGTGCCGGACAGGTCCAAAGTTGTCTTTTTCCCCAGCGCGACTTCCAATCCCATGTTGGGCGTGGTTGTCAACCAGTACAAGGCATTCGTTTTCACGCTGAAAAGCGGGGCGTTGTAGAAATCTCTCTCTTGTCCGCTAACCTTGCTTGTCGAAACAAGCGCGATCATACCCAGCACGAAAATCATTTTCCTCGTCATAACCCTTTCACTTTGTTTTTGATATTACAAAAGTATCTCGCTCGTGTCAAGAATTAGTGACCTTTAAAGTGTATTTGTGATTTAACGCGTTTCTATTGAAGCACTCTTGTTCATTTTTTGATTTGTATTCCGATATTTTTATTAAATTGCCGGGTAAATAATTTCACTTTTCGGAACTATTGAAACGACAGACTCGTATAACGAGTAATATAGTTGTATTAATAAATACTCGAATCATGACAACTTTTGATTACAATGAAGAATTAATTAAAGCCATGAAAGAAAAACTCCCGCGTGGGGTTAATCTGGCAAATACATTAATAGATAAATTATACCTCGGTAAAGAAGCCGTTTACCGCAGGTTACGGGGTGAAGTCCCCTTCACCTTGGCCGAGGCTGCTATCATGTCCCGCGAGATGGGCGTGTCGTTGGACAAGCTGGTCGGTTCCAAGAAAGGAATGAGCGCGATATTCGACTTGAACGTCATACATTATACCGACCCGTTGGAAACTTATTATTCCATCGTGGACAATTACGTGAAGGTTTTTCAAGAGATAAAGCATGACCCGACCTCGGTGCTTTGCACGGCGTCGAATATAATCCCGCAGACGTTCTACCTGAAATACGAGTTGCTGTCGAAATTCCGCATGTTCAAATGGTTGTACCAGTTCGAGAAGATTGATATCGAACATCATTTCGAGGAACTGAAGCTGGTGGACAAACTGCTCGACCGCCAGCGCGATTTCGTGAGAGAGTCGCAGGAGTTCAATCATACCGAGTATATATGGGATTGCAAAATCTTTTTCTACCTCGTGAACGATATCAAGTATTTCGCCCGCGCGAACTTGATTTCACTAGAGTACGCGCGGAAATTGAAAAAAGAGTTGCTCGAGTTGCTCGACGAGCTGGAAGAGATAGCCGTTCGAGGGGCGTTCAAGAGCGGGAAAGAGGTATCTATATATATAGCCAACATTAACTTCGAGGCGACATATAGTTATATAGCGACTTCTTCCTACAAGTTGAGCCTCATCCGGCTGTTCGCCATCAACTCCATCACTTCACACGACGAGAACGTGTTCCGTAACGTGAAAGAGTGGGTTGATTCCTTGCGGAAATACTCCGTGCTGATCTCTCAAAGCGGGGAAATCCAACGGAGTAAATTCTTTAAAGACCAGCGGGAAATCGTCAATGGTTTGTGCGAATAGAGTTTATAAAGTTCGTGAAGTTTATAAGGTTTATAAAGTTATGGCCTCCAGTGGGGTACTATATTAACGGCAGCGTAAGCTGCCGTTTTGATTTTGTCCGAAGGACGTTTTATACACTTTATGAACTTTATGAACCTTAAAAACTTTATAAACCCAACACGGGAATCTTCCCGTGTTGTAGTTACGAATAACGGAATGTTTAACAATAAATAGAGAATCTGTTTCATTATTCAAGTCTGTTTTTGATAATCCATACAAAAATAGAAAAAACGCATATGACTGATACACTGTAATAAGCACTGATTGTTGAATAAAATCTTTCATCTTTGTACTGCTAAGTGGGCAGAACGTCATCTTGGCAAAATTCATTTAAAAGCGTGTGTATCGATGAAACAGAATTATAGATAGTACCCGGAATCGCGCTTGACGCCCCGCGCGTCGGGTGCGGTTTCGTGTAATACACGCCGGTAAACTCTATTTATTAATATTAAAACTATTGACAATGAACAAACGTGAATTAATCGAGAAGGTCGCGGAGAAAAACGGGACAAGCAAAGTGGAAGCCGCTAAGGCTGTAAACGCGGTAATCGGGACAATGGCGGAATCTTTGAAGAACGGGGAGAAGATTTCTTTGTTGGAACTGGGTTCTTTCTCTATCAGGGAACGCAAAGCCCGTAACGGTTACAACCCGAACAGCAAGCAAAACATGACCATTCCCGCGAAAAAAGTGGTTAAATTCTCCATCGGTAAATACTTTTTTGACTAAGGAGCGGCACCCCGATGAAAAATGCCGTGGTAGATGAACTGATCAGCACGATGCGCGAGATTACTACCGGAGATTAAGGGGGGAGGTTGCTTTCACGTTCAGCGAAGTGGCGATCATCGCCAGCCAGATGGGCATATCGTTAGACAAGATTGTCGGTAACAGTATGTCCAGCGGGGCGATGTTCGACCTGAACGTGTTGCACTCCGTGGAGCCGATGGAAAATTATCACGAGATACTGGCCCGTTACCATAAATTATTCAGGTACGTCAAGGCGGATCCAACGACAGAGGTGATAACCGCGTCGAATACCATTCCTTATACATTTTACGCCCCTTACGAGAATTTGTCCAAATTCCGGATTAGCAGGTGGCTATACCAGAACGAGAAACTGAGAACGCCCGCCTCGCTCGCCGACGTGGTGATTTCGGAGAAATTGGCGAAAACGCGGAAAGAACTCATGGAAAGTTTAAGACAGGTGCACAAGACTTGTTTTATCCTCGACGAGTGTGTATTCAGTTCTTTCGTGAAGGAAATAAAGTATTTCGCCGAGCTGGGTCTCGTGTCCGCGACCGATGTCGCGAACATGAAGAAAGAGTTGCATCAACTTCTGCGCGAGCTGGAATTATTGTCGGAAAAAGGAGCCTTCCATAACGGCAACCTTCTGTCAATTTACCTCTCGAACGTTGATTTTGAAGCCACGTACAGTTACGTCGAGAAAACCGGTTTCCAGATTTGTTTCCTGCGAGTGTATTCCATCAACTCGATGGACTCGCGCGACGGGAAGGTATGTGATTACCAGAAAAAATGGATTCATTCGTTGAAAAGACATTCGACTCTCGTTTCACAAAGCGGTGAGATACAGCGGATGAATTTCTTTAACGACCAAAGGAAAATTATAGATACATTATAAGTGCGCGTGTGATTTTTTTAAGGTCGAGGCCGTTCCGGGAAGACGCGGGGCGGCCTCTTTTATTCACGATACCCCTCGCGGGGAACGGCACTAGCATCTCATGTAATAACTGCCCGCGTACGCGCTCTTGTCCGCCCGCCCGAAGAAGGGGTAGAGGTGGAGCACGCCGCCGTCGGGCTGGTCGAGGGGCGGGATGTCAAACTCCGCGCGTTGCTCGCCGCGGGTGGCGCCCGTCGCCGGGACGAGAAGCGGGGAGCGGGGATATCCCCCGTGGAAATAGCCCACGAACAGTAGGTCCCCGGCGGCGGCGGCGGGTTGGTCGCGGTCGTCCTCCCACTCGAGGGTAACGTGCCAGCCGTCACGCCGGACGGTGAAATTATCCGGAAGCTCGAGAATCCCGTGGCTGAAACGGTAAGAGTTGAAATAGCGCACGCCCTCGTCGGGGACGTACGCCGCCTTGTTCAGGTGGCGGTGCAGCGCCCATGACGATTGCCCGGGTTTCGTCTTCGGTGCCACCACCCAGATTTGCAAGTGCCCGTGCGCGAGGAAATAAGCCTTCGTCATCGAGAAAGATTCCGAGAATACCTCGCTTGACTTTTCTTGGGCGGGACTGCGGAGGGGGAGTTCTTCGCCGTTCTCGTCCTTCCGGGGAGTTCGTTTCTCGTTCTTCGACGTGCGGCAAATAAGCTGCCCGTTGCGCCAGTAGTAAGTTATCCCGTTCACGCGCCAGCATTTACGGGAACCGTCCATCGGTGGAAAACTCAAGTCCATAACCTTCGATTTTAATTCAACTACATTTTGATTCGGTTGTAAGCGTCTACCAATCTTCGTGTAAAACTACTAATTTTTTTTTAATTAAACAATAGTTCTCCTGCAGTTATTCTAACCTCGTTAGAATAACTGCAGGAGAACTTCAGGAGAAGTTCAGAATAACTCCGCCGTTTCCTCGCCGACTGCTCCCCGTTTCCCGTGGGCTTGTTGCCCTGTTCGCGTATCCCTCGTGTTGTATTGTTAAAATAAATTAAAATAAAATTCGTTTTTTCTTGATTTTCTTTATCTTATACCGTAACTTTGTTGACGATAATGATGCCGTGTGGCGGTATCTTGAAACATTAACCTTTAAAAACGTACAAACTATGGCAGACGCTAAAATGAATCTATGCAAGAGTATTTCCGGGCAAGTGGGACCTAACCTGTTCTCGAAGAAACCTAACGGCGGCGTGACCGTCAAATCGATGCCCGCGTGGAACGGGTCGTTAAAAGAAGACGTGATGCGTCAGGACGCGTGTTTCGGCGCGCTGGGGCGCTTGGCGTCACCGATGAAACGGGTGTTGCGCGTGAGTTGCCCGCCGGACAACAAGGGCGTGAAGTGCAACGCGAAATTCTTGAAAATCAACAAGTCGGATATCGTGACGGCGACGCGGAGGTATCCCGAACGGGAGTTCAACCCGAAGGCGAAACCCGAGGAGGTGTTCGAAACGGTGGTCGACTTCTCCCACCTGCTCGTGTCCTATGGCAGGCTATTGAAGGGAAAGGTGACGGTAACGCTCGACAGGGCGGCGCGGAAACTGCAATTCAACCAAGAGGCTAACGTGGTTGACGGGGCGGATTGTTACGCGGACGACAAGGCGTACGCGGTCGTGTTCGACACGACGAACGAGTATTGCCTCCTCGTGACGCTACGCGAGCGTGGCGAGTCCGGTAGCACGTCGACGGCACTGGACGAGGAGTACGACCTCGACAATCTCGCCATTTACACCTTCATGACCACCCGTTCCGGGAAACAAACCTCAACGTCACAGTACCTGACCCCGGGTGAGGAGTGAGAGAGGAGGGGCGCGTGCGCGCCCCCCTAGTTCATAAAGTTTGTAAAGTTCATAAAGTTTATAAGGTTTACAAGGCGTCCTTCGGACCATGTCTAACGGCAGCCCGGGCTGCCGTGGATAAAGTTCCTCGCGTCCGTGCAACTTTATAAACTTTATGAACCTTATGAACTTTATAAACTAAATCGTATCTTCGCGTATCAATCGATCGAAACCATGAAAAATTATACACGGAATATTGTCATCGGGTTATGCGTCGCGTTGGCGGCGTGTTCTTTTTCACGCGGGAAAAAAGCGGAACAAGGTGCGGTGCGGATGCAGGCATTCCGGCTGCCGGAGATACCTTCCATATACACGGACGAGAGGGAACAGGTGAAATACCTTGTTGCACGTTACTGGGAGCATTTCGATTTCGCCGACACCTCGTTGATCCGTCGTCCGGAAATAACGGAACAGGCGTTCGCCAACTACCTGCAATTGTTTCCCCGGGTGCCTTACGCGGACGTGGAACGGGCGATAGCGTCGATGCTCGACCGGGCGATGGATGCCGATTCGGTGATGTTCGCCCATTTCACTTCCCTGTACGAGAAATACTTGTATGACCCCAATTCGCCCATGTTGAGCGAGGAATTTTACATTCCCGTGTTGCGGTATATCGTCGCGTCGCCGCGGGTGGGGGAGGTCGACAAGCTGCGACCGGCGTTCCGGCTTGAAATGGCGTTGAAGAACCGACCGGGAACCACGGCTACCGATTTCGTTTACACCTTGCCGTCGGGCAAGAGAGAAAAGTTGTCGGACATCCGAGCCGATTACACGATTCTATTCTTCAACAATCCCGATTGCGACGCTTGCCGGGCGATCAAAGCGGAGTTCGAGGCCGCCGATTTCGTGAATTTCCTGTTGAGAGAGAAACGGGGGGAATCGCGGCGGCTGGTATTTCTTTCCGTGTACCCCGACCCCGACGTTGAAGCGTGGCGCCGGCACTTGAAAGAGCAACCGAAGTCATGGGTGTGCGCTTACGACGACGGGCAGGTGATCAAGGAACAACGCTTGTACGACCTGCGGGCAATCCCGACATTCTACCTGCTGGACAGGGATAAAAAGATTATCTTTAAAGATGTCCCGTTCCGGGTAATCGCGTCCTTTCTGGAACAATGATTTGCCTTCGGCGAGTTGCAAGTTGCAGGTTTCATTCACCTTCGGCGAGTTGCAGGTTATTTTTCCCGCGTATTATTTACAGTTTTTTGGGAAAAAACTTGTAACTTGCCGAAGGCAAATGTAACCTGTAACTTGTAACTGTAACTTATGGCGATAGTATCACATAAAGAGTTTAAAGCATTTTTCGAGACATTCTTTCTACCGGTATATACCTTGATGCAGCGATACACGGGGGAAACGGAATTATCCCGCGATTTCACGCAGGAGGCGTTCACGCGGGTGTTCGAGCACCGGGAGGAATTCGCGACGGATGAAAATGCCAAGGCTTTCGTGTACACGGTTGCCCGCCGTATCTACCTCGATCATTGCAAGCACCGGAAGATCGAGGAGCAATACTCCGCCCACCTGAACGAGAACGAGGCGGAGGATTATGATTTCCTGAAAGAGGTTACCCGGCAGGAAACGTACCGGGTATTGTACGAGGCGATAGACAAGTTGCCGGCACAATCCCGTGCGGTAATCTTGTTGAACTTGAAAGGGAATAATAACACGGAAGTCGCGGCGGAGTTGCGTGTATCCGTGAACACGGTGAAGTCATTGAAAAAGAGTGCTTACGTGAAGTTGCGTGAATTACTTTCCAAGGATATTTTAATGATTCTTTTCATCCTGATCGAAAAATAATCATCTTCACTCACCCACTTTTTTCTCTCGATCGTCTTCTATATAAACCGTAAACCTGAATAGATGACAGATTTATTGAAAAAACGTTTTGATGTAGCCCGTTGGATAGCCAAGGAGATCGCCGGGACGCTGGAAGGGGAGGAACGTGCTTCGCTGGAACGGTGGCGGGGAGAATCACCCTTGCACGAGAGCGAATACGGGGAAACGAGGGCGTATCTCTTGTCGCGGGAAGCGCCGACACGGGCGGAACGGCAAATGGTGAAAGACGAGTGGCGGAGGTTTGAACGGGCACGTCGCGGGAAGCGTTTTACCCGGCGCGCGGTGGCGAGATACGCGGCGTTGTTCATGTTGCCCTTGTGCGTGGCGGGGTACTTGTGGTACGCCGCACCCGGGAGAAACGGGCTTCCGGTGGCGGACGGCACGGGGATCGTTCCGGGTGGGGGAAAAGCCGTGCTGATACTTGCCAACGGGCAATCCGTGGAGTTGAAAGATGAAAAAGGGCTTCTGGTAGACACAACGGGGCGCGTGGTGGTACCCGCCGGGGAGCGGGGCGTGTACCGGCAAATCGCCGCGCGTGCGGATTCCTTGGCGGAAGAGAAGTACAACACGCTGGTCGTTCCCCGCGGCGGGGAGTTTTTCATGGAATTGCCGGACGGTACGCGGGTTTGGCTGAACTCGGAATCCAAATTATATTTCCCTTTACGTTTCAAGGGCACGCGGCGGGACGTGAGGCTCGAGGGAGAGGGCTATTTCGAGGTCATGCCCGACTCGACAGCCCCGTTCCACGTGTTCGCCAACGGCGCGGACTTGCGCGTGCTGGGAACGAGTTTCAACGTGACCGCTTACCGGGGACGGACGATAGCCACGCTGGTGGAAGGACGGGTGTGCCTGACCCACGGCGGGGAATCCGTGTTGATGCTACCCGGCGTGCAGGCGGAAGTGCTCCCGGGAAGCGGCGGGATACGGACACGGGAAGTGAACGTGAAGGAGTTCGTCCTGTGGAAAGACGGTATATTCTATTTCGAGGGGGCGGATCTGGCGACAATCATGGAACGTTTGGCGCGGTGGTATGACGTGAACGTGAACTTTGACGACGAAGAACTCGGGAAATTACGGTTCTCGGTCGAGATGAAACGGTATGAACATATTCAGGATTTATTGACGAAAATTGAAAAGACACGGAAAGTAAGGTTCCGGATCGAGGGAAGAGAAATTCGCGTGGGGGAGTACCGGGAACCGGGTAGCTGAAACACGTGATTCCGGCAAGGTAATTTCACTATAAATGGTGATTGGCGCGTATCGGGAGAGAGAGTACTTTTGCCGGAAACATGAAAGTGAAAAAATAGTAAATCAAGTTAGCTTATTGAAAAAGTAAGCAGGCAATGTTTGCCCCATTGCCCGCTCGCTAAGCTCATCATTGAATTTAATGTGAAACCTAAAAACAAAAGTATGAAAAAAAATGACACGCGAAGCAGTTCCTGTAGGGAAAAGCTGTGGAGGAAGTTATTACTTGTTAAGTTTTTATGCCTGTGTATGCTGGTGCAGAACCTCGCGTTCTCGGCGGTGTACTCGCGGGAGGTGAAACTGACATTGAAGGCCGAGAACAAGAATCTCACGGATATCTTGACGGAGATTCGGGAGAATAGCCGCTACACGTTCGTGTACAACTTGGATGATTTGCAGGGTATCCGCGTGAAATCGCTGGACGTGAAAGACGCCACGCTCGAGGAGGTGCTGGACAAATGCTTGGAAGGCACCGGGTTCTCCTACGAGATAGAAGACGACGTCGTGATCATACGTCCCGAACGTCCCGCGCGGGACGAGGTGAAAAAAGTGGTGTTGAAAGGGGTGGTGATGACGACGGATTCCGTGCCTATCCCCGGTGCTACCGTGATTTTGCGGGGGACTTACGCGGGTGTGATATCGGACATCAACGGGAAGTTCGAGATGGCGATCCCGGCGCGGAAAGATATCGTGCTGCTCGTCTCCTTCGTGGGTATGGAAACGCGGGAGGTGAAAGTGTCCGACGTGACGAAGACGCTCACGGTCGTGATGAAAGAAAAGGTCGACCAGCTGGACGAAGTCGTGGTCACGGGCTACGGGCAGACGACGAAACGCAATTCCCCGGGTTCTTTCGGTACGGTGGCCGCCGAGGTTTTCGAGAATAAAGCCATTCCCACGGTGGATATGCTTTTGCAGGGGCAGATAGCTGGGGTGAGTGTTGTCGCTGTTTCCGGAAGACCGGGTGAAGCGGCGAAAATACGGATCCGGGGAACGAACACGATTAGCGGGGACGCCGAGCCCTTGTGGGTAGTGGACGGTGTGCCTCTGCAGCAGGATATCCCGGAAATATCGACGGGGCAGATCAAGTCGGGGAATCTGAACGAGATTTTCGTGACGGGGGTAGCGGGGATTAACCCGAACGATATAGAGAGCGTGACGATATTGAAAGATGCTTCCGCCGCCGCCATTTACGGGTCGAGAGCCGCGGGCGGTGTTATAGTGGTCACGACTAAAAAAGGAAAGGCGGGAAAAATGAAAGTGAATTATAGTGCCACGTTTTCCGTGGGGTTGAAACCGCAACGTGATCCGAAGTTGATGAATTCACGGGAGAAACTGGCGTGGGAGCAGGAGTTGTGGGACGAGTTTTCGGCCGCTCCTTTCGAGCATAATAAGACGGAAAAGCCGTTGAAGCATTACCCGGTAGTGGGAATTGTCGGTATGCTCCGGGCGGAAAAACTCGGGCGGGATGATAAGTTGTGGCTGGAAGACGGGTTCGAACCCATGAGTACCGCGGAACAGGATGCCTATATCGAGGAATTGGGCAAACGCACCACGAATTGGTTTGACGTGATATTCCGAAATTCCTTCTCGATGAATCATAATCTCTCTTTTTCAGGGGGATCGGACCGGAACACGTATTACGTGTCACTGGGTGTCGCTGACCAGAACGGGTTGGTGAAGGAAACGGATTACGAGAGGTATAACGTTAATGCCAAGATTAACACGAACGCGACGGAACGCTTGAACATGATGTTCGGGATTGATCTCTCGAAACAGAAGTCAAAGAGTTACTCGACCGTTATAAACCCGTTCGAGTACGCTTATTTCGCGAATCCTTACGAGAAGGTGTATAACGAGGACGGGAGTTATCGTCCCGACCGCACGTATTTCAACTTGCAATCGATTAACGAGGGAAATGCCAATATCGTGATATTGCCTACCAACGGTTTCAATATCATGCGGGAGCTGAAAGAAACATCAAGTACGGCGGATAACGCGAACGCGCGGGTGCAGATGAACCTGACTTACGATTTGTTGAGTTATTTGAGGTTTTCCGGGTTGGCTTCCTATACCTATTTTCACAATAAAGTGGAGGACACGAGGGGGCGGGACACGTACGCGGCATTTTTAGACCGCTTGTATTTTGATGAATATAATGACGAGTGGACGCCTTACGGGACAATCACGCAGACATCCACGAACGGTTCCAGCTACAACGTGCGGGGACAGTTGGAATACAAGAATACGTTTGCCTTGGAGCATTACTTGAGTCTGGTAGGGGGAGCGGAATTACGGGGGGATAAAAATCAACGGACTTACTTCAAGCGTTTCGGGTATGACGAGGTGACAGGTTACTCGGCGATGCCGCTTCCGCCCGAGCCATCCGTCACGGACGTGGGGAAGTACGCCGACCTGTTTGACCAGTTGGCGGGGGAAACCACGACTGAAAACAGGTTCGCTTCATTTTACGCTTCGCTGGATTATAATTATTTACAACGTTATTTGTTCAGTTTTACATTCCGGACGGACGGTTCCAACAATTTTGGTAGCGACGAGCAATTCAACCCCACGTGGTCGTTAGGTTTGGGGTGGCATCTGGACCGGGAACGCTTCATGAGTTCGTTGTTGCCGGTCGTGAACCGGTTGAGCCTGCGGGCTTCCATGGGGTACACCGGGAATATCGTGAAATCGGTGAACAAGGAGCTGGTGTTGAGATATACCACGACTTACTGGAACGGGTCGCGGACGGGGTCGGTGAGTTCGGCTCCTAACCCGAACGTGCGTTGGGAGAAAACGAAAGACATGAAAGTCGCGTTGGATTTCGGTTTGTTCGACGAGCGGGTAAGCGGGTTGGTCGAAGCGTATTACCGCGTGAGTTCGGATGTGGTGTCGACGGTGGACGTGTTGTCGAGCACGGGTTTTTCCGGGCAGCCCTATAATACTTCCGAGATAAAGAATAAAGGCGTGGAGGGAACCTTGAACGTGAAGGTTTTGAACGGTAAGGATTTTAAACTTGACGTGGGGGGAAATATCGCTTGGAACCGGAATATATTGTCGAAATACAGCCGGAAACGGGTGATTGGTAACGGTAGGTACGAGGGATTCCCGCTGGAATCCGTTTTCGCGGGACGTTATATAAAGATAGACGAGAGGGACGGGGTTTATACCTTCGAGTTAAGACCTGACGCGCAAATTTACACGGGTACCGATTTGCAGTCGAAGGATAATTATCGTTTCTATCTCGGGACCTCGGTGGCGCCTGTCACCGGAGGATTCAACGTGAATTTCTCGTATTGCGGTTTGAGATTGAACGTGGGAGGGGTGGTTTCTTCCGGCGCGAAGATATTGAACACGGTTACTTCGCCCGCCGGTTACAGGAGCGTGACTTCTTTAGCCACGGGCGAGAAACCGCAGACCGCGTACAGCGATTTGTATCGCAATCACTTGAACGTGGAGAAGTCCGTGACCAACCGCTGGACGGAAGAGAGGCGCACCGGCGTGAAGTATCCCAGAATTATTGATTATCTGGCGGAGGAGCGGTTGTTGTTGGACCAGTATAATGTGCACGACACGGAAATCACGCAAGGGGCGTACCTTGAAAACGTGTCTTTCCTGCGGGTAAAGAATATATCGTTGTATTATAATTTGCCGGAGCGGTTGTTGCATCCGCTTGGGTTGAAATCGGTAGTCTTTTCCTTCACGATGAATAATTTTATCACGTTCACGAATTATTCGGGTATTGACCCGGAAACGCCGGGAACAACTTACCCCTTGACGCGTTCGGTTACCTTCGGGCTGAATGTAGGATTCTAGTAATGTATTAAATTGAATGAATATGAGAAGATTTGGTTTATATATCATGGTTTTGCTCTTGATTGGACAAACGTCCTGCTCGCGTTATCTGGACGTGAAAGACAAGAGTGAAGTAGTACCGAAAACTGCCGAGGAGTTTTCCGCTATATTGCACACGCGTTTGAATAATATCGAGCAGGCGAGCGAGTATGCTTTCTTCGGGGCGTACCTGAACACGTTGCCTTTCGAGTTCTACACGGATAATATGGACGCGAACCTGACGATTTCGGAGAGGGATATTCCCGAGTACGTGGGAAGTGACATCAACAGTCTTTCCGGTAAGTTCGGCTCGTTGTACGAGGTGATAAAGGATTGTAATATCGTGCTGCACGAGTTGAAAGAACGGGACACGGAGTTCGGGAAAAAACTTTTGGCCACGGCTTACACGATGCGTGCCGTTTGTTATTATAACCTGATGCGTAATTTCTGTGAACCGTATGATAAAACAAGGGCAGGGGAGCAATTGGGGGTACCTCTGGTGGATAAGTTCGACATGGAGGGGAAGCCTGACCGTGCAAGTTTGAAAGCGACAGCGGATTTTATTATTCATGATTTGAAAGAAGCCTTGAAACTCAACCAGACGGACAAACAGTATCTTTTTTACGCCGATGTCACTAACGCGTATCTGGCGAGGACGTATTTTTGGACGCAGGAGTGGGACTTGGCGGCAAGCACGGCAAAAGAGGTGTTGGATGCCTACCCGTTGATTCGCGGGGATGCTTATAGAGAGATGCTCCAGAGTGAAGTGGAACGGAAAGGGAATGAATTGATTCGTAGCGG
>QWCH01010743.1_pt1 | contig 14572 bp, 13 predicted proteins | sample 1972671 | NCBI WGS metagenome assembly QWCH01 (sample SAMN09866713, study PRJNA288562) | Human gut metagenome isolate term3_stool, whole genome shotgun sequencing... | isolation source: gut | host: Homo sapiens | place: USA: California | reverse complement strand
TATCAATTCTGGTTTTGTACAGGCTCGCAGGACTTGTATGGAGACGAGTGCCTTGCGAAGGTGGCGGAGCATTCCCACAAAATCGTGGATGCCCTGAATGCTTCCGGTGTGCTGCCCTACGAGGTTGTATGGAAGCCGACCCTGATCACCAACGAGCTGATCCGCCGCACTTTCAATGAAGCCAATCTGGATGAAAACTGCGCCGGCGTGATCACCTGGATGCATACCTTTTCTCCGGCGAAATCATGGATCCTGGGATTGCAGGAGTATCGCAAACCGTTGCTGCATTTCCATACGCAGTTTAACGAGGAGCTGCCCTATGATACCATTGATATGGACTTCATGAATGAGAACCAGTCTGCACATGGTGACAGAGAGTACGGCCACATTGTCAGCCGTATGCGTATGGAGCGCAAGGTGGTGGTGGGCCATTGGTCAGACCCGGTGGTACAGGGAAAGCTCGCATCCTGGATGCGCACCGCGGTAGGCGTGGTGGAGAGCAGCCATATCCGTGTCATGCGTGTGGCAGATAATATGCGCAATGTAGCGGTAACCGAGGGCGACAAGGTAGAGGCACAGATCAAGTTTGGCTGGGAAGTAGATGCTTACCCCGTAAACGAGATCGCAGAGAGTGTAGATGCAGTTTCCAAATCTGATGTCAATGCTCTTGTAGATGAGTACTATGAGAAGTATAATATTTTATTAGAGGGAAGAGATCCCGGAGAGTTCAGAAAGCATGTAGCGGTGCAGGCACAGATCGAACTGGGTTTTGAACGCTTCCTGGAGGAGAAAAACTATCAGGCGATCGTGACCCATTTCGGTGATCTGGGTGCCCTGAAGCAGCTACCGGGACTGGCGATCCAGCGGCTGATGGAGAAAGGCTACGGCTTCGGTGCGGAAGGCGACTGGAAAGTAGCAGCCATGGTGCGTCTGATGAAGATCATGACCGGGGGAGTGAAGGATGCCAAGGGTACTTCCATGCTGGAGGACTATACCTATAATCTGGTCAAGGGAAAAGAGGGTATTCTGGAAGCTCATATGTTGGAAATCTGTCCTACTATTGCGGACGGTCCGATCAGCATCAAATGCCAGCCTCTGTCCATGGGAGACAGAGAGGATCCCGCCAGACTGGTATTTACTTCCAAGGAGGGACACGGCATTGCTACATCCCTGATCGATCTGGGCAATCGTTTCCGCCTGATCATCAATGATGTGAACTGTAAGAAAGTGGAGAAACCTATGCCAAAGCTGCCCGTAGCCACCAATTTCTGGACACCGGAGCCGGATATGTATACCGGAGCGGAAGCCTGGATCCTGGCAGGCGGTGCGCATCATACCGCCTTTACCTATGATCTGACGGCTGAGCAGATGGGCGACTGGGCAGCTATGATGGGTATCGAGGCTGTATATATCGACAAGGATACAAAGATCCGTGATCTGAAGAGAGACTTGATGCTGGGAGAGGTATTCTACCGCTAGGGTATTTCAAGTGGACAGGAACCCCAAAAACTTCTATCCGCAGTAAAAAGAAGGGTATCGTAAAAATGTTAAAAGTGTTTTTGGTGGAGGATGAATTCGTCATCCGCGAGGGAATCAAAAATAATATCGACTGGGAGACTCATGGCTATGAGTTCTGTGGGGAGGCCGGTGACGGAGAACTGGCCTATCCCATGATCCAGAGGCTGCGTCCGGATATCGTGATCACTGATATCCGGATGCCGTTTATGGATGGGCTGGAGCTCAGCAGACTGATCCGCAGAGAGCTTCCGGACATCGAGATCATCATTCTGTCCGGTTATCAGGAATTTGAATACGCGAAGGAAGCCATCAAACTGGGGGTGGCGCAGTATTTGTCCAAGCCGATTAACGGAGAGGAACTTCTGGCCGAACTGGAGGAACTCTCAGCAAAGATCGAGGAAAAACGCAGAGCTACCCAGATCCGTGAGCGCTATTTGAAGGAGATGGAGGAAAATACACTCAGAGAGCGAAAAAAACTGTTCCAGAGTCTGGTCGTTGGCGATAATACCGCAGCAGAATTACTGGAGTCAGCGGAGAGACTCGGCATCGATCTGTCGGCACCGTGGTACAATATTATTTTATTTAAGACGCAGTCACTGCGCCATGCACAGGACGAATACTCCGGCAGCCTGATCCGCATCGAAGAAGAACTGCGGTCACTGGAGGACGGAACAACGGTAGTATCATTTGACCGTAACCTGGAGGGCAAAGCATTTCTGCTAAAGGCGGAATCTGAAGAACAGTTACAGCTTCAGCAGCAGGAATATATTGAGAAGATCAAAGATATTATGGAAAAGTATGAGCACGTCCGCTATTTCGGAGGCATTGGCAGACCGGTGAACCGTCTGCGGGAGCTTCCGGCCTCCTTTGAACAGGCCAGTCATGCTTTTGCTCACAGGTATCTGGTGCAGGACAGCCGCATCCTGGATGGCGGGTATCTGGCACAGGGAACGGAAGAAGAGCACTTTGATATCAAGCAAGTCAATCCCAAACAGATCGATCGGACCAGGATCCAGGAATTCTTAAAGCAGGGAGACAGAGAAGAGGTCGTTTATTTCGTAGAAGAATTTTTCCGGGATCTGAGCAACAAAGCACTGCAGTCCAATATTTTCAGGCAGTACATCACGATGGATGCCTATTTCTGCGTGGCGGATTTCCTGGAAAGCCTGTCAACAGATACGCAGGATCCGGAGACTCCGAGCCAGGATGAGAAGACGCAGCAGGACAGCGACAGTGCTATACAGTATATTATACGGATCCTGGACAAAGCGCTGGAAGCAAGAGACAGAGCAGCCAGCAGCCGCTATGACGATGTGGTGGAGCAGGTGATGAAATATATAGAGGAAAACTATGCAGAAGAGGAGCTGTCATTGAATCTGCTGGCATCCCACGTGAATTTCTCACCGAATCATCTGAGCATGATCTTCAGTCAGCAGACAGGGATGAGTTTCATTAAATATCTGACGGATTACCGTATGAACAAAGCAAAGGAATTATTGCGCTGCACCGGCAAACGCAGCAGCCTGATCAGTCAGGAGGTAGGGTACAAGGACCCTCATTATTTTTCCTATCTGTTCAAAAAGACCCAGGGGATGACACCTACCCAGTATCGGGGCGGCATCAAATAGCCACGATCGCGGAAAGGACTTCTTATGAGAAAAAGGTTAAAAGAAATTTACGATCATTCTACGCTCGTGGCAAAGATAAGATATTCTTATCTTTGCCTTTTAGTGCCTTTTGTATTGTTTCTGATCTTCTGTTTCTATAATCTGTGGAATAACAATCGCAGATATGAGGACATGGTCAATTCCTCTGTTATGGCCAGTCAGTTCAGCCTGGATTTCCAAAAGGATTTTGATTATGAGACCTATCTCCTCATTGTGGGCAACAAGACGCTGGAGGAATCCAGTCTCCATGCCATGCTGGAGGAAGCAGATGAGATCGTGGCAGGACTGGAGGAATTAACTGAATCACAGGAGAATCGCAAGCGCCTGACCAGCGTAAAGAAATATCTGAATAACCTGGGAACCTATATTGGAAGGATCGAGGACAATATCCGTGAGGGTAACCGTTACGAAGATAATATAGAAATCTGGGAAAATGATGTACAGATCGTGACATCTCTGGTAGGAGACACGATGTCACGATACATCTATTATGAGATCCGTGGGATCCAGGAGAGCAGACAGCAGTATCAGGACTTTTTTGTGAATATGATCCGGTTTTCTGTGATCGCTTTTGCATTGATCCTGATGTTGTGTTTATTTTTATCCTATTATATTCCGCTGAGTATTACAAGACCTATCAGACGACTGACCCAGGTGACAGATCAGGTGGCGAAAGGGGATCTGACGGTACGATCGGATGTGACCGGCGGATTGGAGGCCCGGGTGCTCAGCGATTCTATGAATACCATGATCGACAAGATCAATGAACTGCTGGAGCAGGTGAAGACCGAGCAGGTGCGGCTGCGCAAGGCGGAATTTGAACTGCTGCAGTCCCAGATCAATCCTCATTTTCTATATAATACGCTGGATGCCATCGTATGGCTGGCGGAGGCCGGTGAACAGAAAAAGGTTGTGAGTATGGTAGGCAGTCTGTCCGATTTCTTCCGCATTTCATTAAATCAGGGACAGGATATTCTGGATGTCAGGGAAGAGCTTCAGCATGTGCGCAGCTATCTGGAAATCCAGCAGATGCGCTATCAGGATATTCTCCAATATGAAATCTGCGTGCCGGAAGAACTGTACTCCAGCCGGATACCCAAGATCACATTGCAGCCGCTGGTGGAAAATGCGCTGTACCACGGCATTAAGAACAAACGGGGAAAGGGTATGATCCGCATTGATGGGGAAATGGAGGACAGTGACTGTATCCTGCGGATCACCGACAATGGCAGGGGCATGACACCGGAACGCCTGGGACAGGTACGGGAGGGCATCCGCAATCGAAATGCCTGTGAGACGGAAATCTACGGACTTTATAATGTAAATGAACGGATCCGTTTGAACTTCGGGGAAAAATATGGGATCACCATTACCAGTACCTATGGCGAGGGAACCTGCGTGACGGTACGGCTGCCGGAATATACTTTGTGAGAAAAATAAACCATCATCGTAAAATATTCAACCGTTTACGAGGGTGGTTCTTTTTTGCCATAAAAATTCCAACTTTTCCGAGAGGTATCTTCATGGTTTTTTGCTTTTTTTCACGATAAAATAGGATCATCAAAGAAATAGTTCTTTGAACAACAAAAAAATTGGGAGGTTATACAATGAAAAAGAAAATTTTAGCAGCAGTAATGGCAGCAACCATGGTATTTAGTCTGGTAGCATGCGGCTCCTCTGATGCGGGCAGCAGCGCAGCCACCGGAAGTGCAGCTACGGACACCGCAAGCGCCGGAGCTACAAGCACGGATGCATCCGGAGATCTGATCAAGGTCGGTATCATTAACAATGACCCTAACGAGTCCGGTTATCGTACTGCAAATGATAAAGATATGAAGAATACTTTCACTGAGGCAAACGGCTACGAAGCATCCTTCGCATACAGCTTAAAGAACGACGAGCAGATCACCGCAGCACAGAAGTTCATCCAGGATGGCGTTGAATCAGAGTTATCCTCTTCGACCGTACCATTGATGCAGATGAGAGCCTGTATGAGGCATCCATCGTATCCGATATGGCAAAGGAAGGCCAGACCGCAGTTGACTGGTTAAAGAGCCAAAACTTAAGTGAATATAACATCATTCATTTACAGGGTGTTATGGGTTCTGCAGCACAGCAGGGACGTACCGGTGCCCTGGATGACGCGGCAGCAAACGACGGCTTCAATCTCGTAACACAGCAGACCGCTGAGTGGAACGCAGAGAAAGCACAGCAGATCGTACAGTCCGTGATCGATGCAGGTACTCCTTTCAACGTAATCTACGCTGAGAACGATGATATGGCTAAGGGTGCGGTAGCAGCTCTGGATAAGGCTAATATCTCCCACGGCGTAGGCAAAGACGTTATCGTTATGGGCTTTGACTGCAACAAGTGGGCTCTGGAAGAGCTGAAGGCAGGCAACTGGAACTACGATGGACAGTGCAATCCTTTCCAGGCTTCCTATATTGATGAGATCATCAAAAAGCTGGAGAACGGTGAGACCATCTCCGAGAAGACCATCATCATGGACGAGAAGGGCTTCGATGCGACCACCATTACTCAGGAAGATGTAGACAACTACGGTATCTAGTCTGATGTAAATGACCAGAAGCGCGGCGCATGCTAGCTCCGCGCTTCTTTTATCAAAGATCAAAGAAGATTAAGGGGTGAAACTTTTGGACAATAACAAAGTATTGGAAATGAGAAATATTCACAAAAGCTTTCCCGGTGTACGAGCTCTGAAGGGTGTGGATTTCCATCTGAACAAAGGTGAGATCCATGCATTGATGGGAGAAAACGGTGCCGGAAAGTCAACCCTGATCAAGGTGCTGACAGGTGTCTATAGCAAGGATGAAGGACAGATCTTCATCGACGGCAAAGACAAGGCCGTGTCCATTCACTCTCCGCAGGAGGCACAGAAGCTGGGCATCAGTACTGTATATCAGGAGATCACACTCTGTCCGAATCTGTCCGTGGCAGAGAATATGTACATAGGACGTTCTAACAAGATCTATCAGAACTGGAAGAAAATGAATGAGGACGCAGATAAGATTTTACAGAATCTGGATATCCCTGCGAAAGCGTCCCAACAGCTGGCAAGCTGCTCTATCGCTGTACAGCAGATGGTGGCCATCGCCAGAGCTGTAGATATGGATTGTAAAGTATTGATCCTGGATGAGCCGACCTCCTCTCTGGATGAGCAGGAAGTAGAAAAGCTTTTCGGTCTGATGCGTGATCTGAAGGCCAGAGGTGTGGGTATTATCTTCGTAACTCATTTCCTGGATCAGGTATATGAAGTGTGTGACAAGATCACTGTCCTGCGGGATGGCGGACTGGTAGGCGAATATGCCATCAAGGACTTGCCCAGAGTACAGCTGGTATCCAAGATGCTCGGCAAGGAGCTGGATGACCTGTCCGACATCAAGGGTGAACAGAAAGCAGATCAGAAAGCGGAAAGCACAGAGCCGCTATTCGAGACCAAGGATCTGTGCAGTGACGCCGGGATCAAGCCTTTTGATTTCTATATCAAAAAGGGTGAGGTCAACGGATTTACCGGATTGCTGGGATCCGGCCGAAGCGAATGTGTCCGTGCTATTTTCGGTGCCGACCGTATCATTGGCGGCATAGTGAAAAAGAATGGCAGACAGGTGAAGATCACTAAGCCTCTGGATGCTATGCGTCATGGCATTGGTTATCTGCCGGAGGATCGTAAGCGGGACGGTATCGTAGGTGACTTGTCCGTAAGAGAGAATATTATCCTGGCACTACAGGTGCTTCGTGGATTCTTCCGACCGATCTCCCGGGCGGAAGCTAATAAATTTGCAGACGAATACATCAAACTGTTGGATATTAAGACTGCATCCGCCGAGACTCCCATCAAGTCACTGTCCGGTGGTAATCAGCAGAAGGTAATTCTAGCCAGGTGGCTTCTGACCCATCCGGAATATCTGATCCTGGATGAGCCTACGAGAGGTATCGATGTCGGCACCAAGGTGGATATCCAGAAGCTGGTACTGAAGCTGGCAGGTGAAGGCATGAGCGTGACCTTCATTTCTTCTGAGACCGACGAGATGCTCCGTACCTGTTCCCGGCTGATAGTCATGAGAGACCGCAGGGTGGTAGGAGAGCTGTCCGGGGAGGATCTGACCCAGACCAAGATTATGAGTACGATTGCCGGAGGTGAGAGTAAACATGAGTAAGGAAAAAACAGTGGAAAAACAGAATAAAAATTTCCTCAGCGGATTGTTCCGGCAGCAAATCTTCATTCCCATTGCAGCCCTGATCATTCTGGCAGTATTCAATCTGATCGCGGATCCCAGCTTTTTCAAGATCACACTGGGATATAACAGCGCAGGAGATCCGGTATTGTCCGGCTATCTGATGACAATCTTAGACTACGGTTCCGAACTGGCAATCCTGGCTATCGGCATGACACTGGTCACTGCCGCATCCGGCGGACAGGATATCAGTGTGGGCGCGGCCATCGCTATTGCAGGCAGTGTGATCCTGCGGGTACTGTGCGGTACCAATTCCAGACCCGATACCTTACAGGCTCCCATTATCGTAGCTTTTCTGATCGCCTGTGTGGTGGCAATGCTCTTCGGCGCATTTAACGGTGTGCTGGTAGCGTATTTCAAGATCCAGCCCATGGTAGCGACGCTGATCCTCTATACGGCAGGCCGTTCCATCGCTGCATGGATCAACAACAACGAACTTCCTATTGTAAGTGATCCGACCTTCAGTTATTTCGGCGGATTTATTCCCGGAATCCCCATTCCCACACCGTTTTTCATTGCGGCAGCGTGCGTACTGGTGATCTTCCTGATACTGAAGTTCACGACACTGGGGCTTTACACCCAGTCCGTTGGTATCAATGAAAATTCCTCAAAATTAAATGGACTGAATCCCACATTTATTAAGTTCCTGACCTTCGTGATCTTAGGACTGTGTGTGGCGGTAGCGGCACTGATCAAGGTAAGCCGTCTGTCCTCCATCAACTACTCTGTGATCGCAAAGGACATCGAGATGGATGCAATTCTGGCAGTAGCACTGGGCGGCAACTCCTTAAGCGGTGGTAAGTTCAACATGGCAGCGTCAATCCTGGGTGCCTATGTTATTCAGTTCCTGACCACCACCTTATACAAATTTGACGTACAGTCGGATGCGCTTCCCGCTTACAAAGCAGTGGTAGTTATCCTGTTGGTGGTATTAAGCACGCCAAAGGTAAGAGAGTGGCTGTCCGCTGTTGGCAAGAAGCTGAAGCAGAGTAAGACCGTAAAGGAGGTTGGCTGAAATGGGTAAGAAGTTAAAAAATATGACAGATACCAATCTGCTGCTGACCATCACAATTGTAGTATTTTTTGCAATGTATATCGGAGCTATCGTGTTCCAGGGAAAAGGCTTTTTAAAGCCACAGACGTTTTTCAATATCCTGAACGCCAACGCAGCTCTGATCATACTTTCCTGCGGTATGAGCTTAGTCATGATCACTGGTGGAATCGATATCTCCGTCGGTGGCGTGGTAGCACTGGTCAGTATGAGCTGTGCGGTATACCTGGACTTTGGCGGAGGCAATGTATTCATTTCTATGCTGATCGCCGTTGCTATCGGCCTTGCCTTCGGTATCGTACAGGGCTTCCTGGTAGCGTATCTGGATATCCAGCCCTTTATCGTGACACTGGCCGGGATGTTCTTTGCCAGAGGCATGACCACCATCGTAAATACTAAGCCCTTCAATGTGGCGAATGAAAACTTCACTGCACTGAAGGAGACACGTGTGTTCGTTCCGGGGATGGGATCTGTGAACAAGTTGGGAAATTATGTAAATGCCTATGTGGAAATCGGTGTGATAGTAGCACTGATGGTAGTCATAGTGATGTTCGTCATGCTTCGCTGGACGAAGATGGGCCGCAGTTTCTATGCTGTGGGCGGCAACAACCAGAGTGCACTGATGCTGGGCATCAATGTTAAGAGAACGAAGTTCCTGTCCCATCTGCTCTGCGGACTGTTGGCAGGCATCGGTGGCTATGTATACTTCCTGCATGTAGGAAGCGGTTCGGCTTCTCATGCGACAGGCATGGAGATGAATGCCATTGCATCCTCTATCATTGGCGGTACAATGTTGACAGGCGGTGTTGGTAATATCATCGGAACTTTCTTCGGCGTATTGTCCTTAAGCACCATCCAGAACATCGTATCCAGTGCAGGTCTGGATCAGGCATGGTGGACCGGTATCACCATTGCAGCTATGCTGTGTCTGTTCCTGGTGGTACAGAGCGTGGTGATCGCCAGAAAAAAGAAAATGCTGCAGAAATAAATAAGAGTAGTTTCCTTCCGCTGGAGGAAGGAGAAGAACGAAATGAAAAGAGCGTGGCTGATGTGCAGCCACACTCTTTTTCCGCTAGTAAAAGTAATCCACTGGATATTAAGGGGGGGAAAAGTTATGAAAAAGACGAAGGTAAAAAAACAAAAGACTTCGAAAAAACAGGGATGCAGCCTGTTCCTGCTGCTGATGCTGCTGGCACTGGCACCGGTAGTTCTGGCAACAGTGATCCTCAGCACCACATCCTTACATCTGACCAGAACGAATCTGGAAGGCAGTGTACAGACCACACTGCATGTAACTGCGGATAATCTGGCAAAATACTGTAAGGAAAATGAGATCACGGCACGTCCAAGATCCATGAGACCAACGATTACATTGAAAAAATCGATGAAGCGGTAGCTCTGATCTTCTCCATTTCCGGACAGACAAATCTCTTAAGTCTGAATGCCTCCATTGAGGCCGCCAGAGCCGGAGAGGCAGGAAGAGGATTTGCAGTGGTAGCGGAAGAAATCCGTAAGCTGTCGGAGCAGAGTGCTGCCGGGGCCGAACAGATCAAGGAACTGGCACAGGGGATCACGGAGAAATCCGGTGAGACTGTGGAACAGGCGGATGTGGTAAAGGATATCATCCGGGAGGAACAGGATTACATTATTGCAACCAGAGAGCAGTATCAGCAGTTAGAGCAAAGTATCAGACATTCTGCGGAAGAGATCCGCAAGATTGCCGGAGAGACCAGACATCTGTCACAGCAGAAAGAGGATATTCTAGGCAATATCGGCAGTCTCAGTGCTATCAGCGAGGAAAATGCAGCCAACAACCAGCAGGTAAATGCAAACATTGATGAAATCCTGACGCAGATACAGACAGTGGGCGCAAACTGTGATAAAATGAAACAGATCTCCGGGGAACTGGAGAACTCTGTGGCGTATTTTCACACAGAGAAAGAACCTGCCGGAAAATGAGAGAATGACAGAGTGGTTTCCGGGTGGGAAGAATGACAGAACAGGATGACATTACAGATATGAAAAAATGCAGAACAGGAAGACGATGGATGATAGGTCTGTTGCTGGGGCTGGGAATGATACTGGCCGGATGTGGCAGCAGACGAAGTACTGCGGATGACACGGTGACATCGGAAGAGATACAGATGGATCGTATCGTTGTTGGCTTTTCCCAGCTGGGAGCGGAATCCGACTGGCGCAGTGCCAACACGGAGTCCATGAAAAGCACTTTTACAAAGGAGGCAGGGTATGATCTGATCTTTGAGGATGGGCAGCAGAAGCAGGCCAATCAGATCCGGGCTATCCGCACATTTATCCAGCAGGAGGTAGATTATATCGTGCTGGCACCGGTGACGGAGACCGGTTGGGATACGGTGCTCAGAGAGGCGAAGGATGCCGGGATCCCGGTGATCATCGTGGACCGGAAGGTGGATGTGGAGGATGACAGTCTGTTTACCTGCTTTGTAGGGTCTGATTTTGAATTGGAGGGCCTGAAAATGGCAGAGTGGCTGAATTCCTTTTCTGTTAACAAGGGAATTGCCCCACAGGATATTCATATCGTAAATATTCAGGGAAACATCGGTGCTTCTGCTCAGATCGGACGGACCAGGGGACTGGAACAGGGCGTGGCAAAATACGGTTGGGATCTGTTGGACCAGGTATCTGGAGAATTCACCCAGGCCAAAGGCAAGGAGGTCATGGAGGCTTTTCTGAAAAAATATGACAATATCAACGTGGTCTATTGTGAGAACGATAATGAAGCCTTCGGAGCCATGGAAGCCATCCGCGCAGCGGGCAGAACCGTGGGCAGTGACCTGGCGGCAGGAGAGATCATGATATTGTCCTTTGACGGTGTCAGCACGGAATCCATGGACTGCGTACTGAAGGATGAGATCACCTGTATCGGAGAATGCAATCCGCTACATGGACCAAGGGTAGAAGCACTGATCCGGATCCTGGAGGAGGGCAGGATCCCGGAAAAATTCTCTTATGTGGAAGAGGGACTGTATGCTCATGATGATACTGTGGTCTCTGTGACGGTAGATGATAAGATTTACTGCGTACAACAGGTGGACAGAGAACTTTGCAAAGAGAACGCATATTAAAAAATCTGAGGTAACGATCCGAATGTCACAGACATGGGATCGTTACATTTTTTTGCGGGAACTATAAAGTAATTGCAATTTAGTCCGATACATATTGTGAAACACGAATCACATTCGGGAAGGAGGAGTCGATATGCGTATTGAAGCGTATACACAGGTACAGCAGCTGTATCAGTCTCAGAAGCTAAGCAGAACACAGAAGACTAAGACAGCCACACACACGGACAGACTGCAGATCAGCAGCCAGGGCAAGGATTTCCAGACCGCTAAGGCAGCAGTGGCCGCCGCACCTGACATCAGGGAAGAGTTAACGGCTCCCATTAAAGCAAGGATCCAGAACGGTACTTATGGAGTGGATAATGCCAGCTTTGCAGAGAAGCTGCTTCAGAAACAGGAAGAAATGAGGTAGTTCTTTGGCTAGTTTAATGGAAAACCTGATAGATGTATTAGGCAGAGAGAGTACGGAGTACGAGGCTCTGCTTCAGTTATCACAACGCAAGACACCGATCATAGCAGGCGGTGATCTTGCAGAATTACAGAAGATCACGGACGAGGAGCAGGAGCTTGTAAGCAGGATCCATAATCTCGACAGACAGAGAGCGGGAGTGACTGCGGATATAGCCGATGTATTGAACAGGGATGTTAAAGAGCTGAAGCTGCCCAATCTGATCACCATGTTATCTGCACGCCCTGCGGAACAGCAGGCACTGGCAGATGCGCATGACAGACTGCAGGCAGCAGTCCGGGGACTGAAGCGCGTGAACGAGCAGAACAGTGAACTGTTAAACAGTGCATTGGAGATGGTGGAGTTCGAGATGAATCTCCTCCAGGCGGCGAAGACAGCACCCGAGACAGCAAATTACAATCGTGGAGCTTACAATGCAGGAGATACCATGGGCGTTATCGATCATGGCTTCGATGCCAAGCAGTAAGATACAGAGGTGAGAGTTCATGCCATTAATGGGTAGTTTATATATTGGATCGTCCGGATTACAGACAAGTCAGAATGCGCTGAATACCACAGCGCATAATCTTTCTAATGTGGACACCACAGGCTATACCAGACAACAGGTACAGCAATCTAACAGAGCTTATGTCACATTATCTACAGACCCGAAGTCTATTGCCAACAAACAGACGGGTCTAGGTGTCACATATTCCCGTGTAAAACAGGTCAGAGATTATTTCCTGGACAAAACATACCGCAAGGAATCCGGACGCAGTATGTTCTATGAAGTGTCCACGGAAGTCATGGAAGAAGTAGAGAGCCAGCTGGGAGAGTTGAACGGCGAGGCTTTTCAGACGACCATGACCGATTTCTGGACTGCAGTACAGGAGCTTTCCAAGGATCCCAGCAGCTCCGTCACGCAGGGACTGATCGTACAGAGAGCATCCGAATTCGTGCAGAGAGCAAGTGCGGTATATGATGGCTTAAGCTCCTATCAGGACAACCTGAATACACAGATCAGACAGAATGTGGATAAGATCAATAAATACGGCAACCAGCTGCTGACATTAAATGATCAGATCCGTGCCATTGAGAGCGGCGGTATTGAGCATGCCAATGACCTGCGGGATGCGAGAAATCAGATCCTCGATGAACTGGCAGAGCTGACCAATATGAGCTTTTCGGAGGACAGATACGGCAGCGTATCCGTACAGATCGAGGGTGTGGATTTCGTCAAGGACGGAACCTGCTATGAGATCGCCATGAAGACGGACGAAGCTACCGGCTTCGTGACACCGTTCTGGCCCATGAATGCTTCTTATACTACAAGGGATGACGGCACCAGAGTCTATAATATCGACGGCGCGGAAGTGTTTGACCTCTCCATCGAGATCTCATCGGATCTGGGAACTGACATCGGCGGGCTGAAGGCTATGCTTTTGGCCAGAGGAGATCACAGAGCCAACTATACCGACCTGGCAGAGGGAAAATACGACAGCGTATCCCAATCGGTCGTTATGAACATACAGGGTGAATTTGACCAGATGATCCACAATGTGGTGACGAAGATCAATGATATCCTGGCAGAGGCAGCCGGTGTACAGAGCGGAGATTTGGAGCTGGCAGACGGTACGACACTTAAAAATGCTAAATATTGCGCAGTGGATTCCGACGGCTATATGCGCATGGAAGACGGTACTCCGATCCAGTTATTTACCAAGGTGACGACAGACGGCTATCGTAAGGTGACCGGAAAAGACGGCAAGGACTACTGGGTCATGAACGAGGAAAAGGCCGACAGCCCTGAGAGCCTTTATACCATTGGTAATCTGCAAGTCAATTCAGCTCTCATGCAGGAACCCTCCAAGCTGGGATTCCGACTGGCGGACGGTTCGGAGGATAAGAAAACGGCGGATGCACTGAAGGCAGCGTTTACCGAAGAATCCTATACGCTGAATCCCAACGTACAGAAAAAGACTACTTTTGTAGATTATTATACGGATCTGGTATCACAGGTAGCAAACTCCGGATATGTGTTCCGGAGCATTTATGAGAACCAGGTCAACACCGTGGAAGCAACACAGAGTGCCAGGGAGCAGGTGGTCGGTGTCTCCACGGACGAGGAACTGTCCAATATGATCAAGTTCCAGAATGCGTACAACGCATCCAGTCGATATATCAATGTGATCAGCGAGATGCTGGAACATATTATTTCCACATTAGGAGTATAGGAGGCGATATAGAATGCCCTCACAATTTTTTGGATTAAATATTGCATATACAGGACTGCTGGCCAGCAATGCTGCCATGAACACCACGTCCAACAATATCGCCAATGTACAGACGGAAGGCTACAGCAGACAGCAGGTAACCCAGCAGGCATCCAATGCACTGCGGGTATTCCAGACCTACGGCTGTGCCGGCGCCGGTGTAGAGACACTGGCCATCGAGCGCGTCCGCGATGAGTTCTATGACGGAAGATTCTGGGACAACAATGCACAGCTGGGCGAATACGATATGAAGCAGTA